>Ga0209287_10001537_pt1 | contig 11422 bp, 15 predicted proteins | sample PPLLak3cmMay2015_2_FD_187255 | JGI IMG/M metagenome (GOLD analysis project Ga0209287, IMG submission 187255) | Freshwater sediment microbial communities from Prairie Pothole Lake near Jamestown, North Dakota, USA - PPLs Lake P8 Core (1) Depth... | ecosystem: Environmental > Aquatic > Freshwater... | reverse complement strand
AACAAGGTGGTAGGTTCTTATAAAATCAATAATGAGATTTTAAAAAGTGCTAAAGAGAATCTAATTGTTATGCATCCTCTCCCGCGTGTTACTGAGATAGATCCTGAGGTTGATAGTACGCCTCACGCTGTTTATTTTAAGCAAGCATTTAATGGTGTTCCTGTTAGAATGGCGCTTCTTTCACTTGTTCTGGGGGAAAAGATATGAAGAAACAATTAAAAGTCCCAGGTTTTAAAAAGAAGGATTTAAAGGTTCCAAGGATTAAAGATGGTACTGTTATCGACCATATTACTCCTGGTTATGCTGTCAAGGTTTTGCATATTCTAGGTATCCCACGAAGTGGCAGTTCTTCTATTGTTAGTGTTGCAATGAATGTTAATGGTAAAATGGGTAAAAAAGATATAGTTAAAGTCGAGGATCGTGAGCTTCATCCTAATGAAGTTGATAAAATTTCACTGATATGCCCAAAAGCTACGATAAATATTATACGTGATTATGATGTCGCAAAGAAATTTAAGGTTAAACTACCAGATGAAATAATAGGTATAGTTTCTTGTTCTAACCCTACTTGTGTTTCTAACGCAAAAGAACCTGTTAAAACAAGGTTTAAAGTGATAAGCAAGGATCCACCTAGAATAAAATGTTATTATTGTGAACGTGAACCAGAAGATATTGCTGAGCGTATTATCTGATTTCTGCTAATATTTCTTTTGCACGGTCTAGTTTTACTTTTCCTTCTTTTACAAGTTTTTCTGCAACTATTTCTATTTGTTTACCAGAAGCTCCTGCCATTACCGCGATATTTTTTGCATGAAGGTTCATATGTCCTTTTTGTATTCCAACTGTAGATAGTGCAAATACTGCTGCAAAGTTTTGTGCAAGACCAAGAGACGCAACTATTTCAGATAATTCTTTTGCTGTTTTTATCCCAAGTATTTTTTTACAAAGCTTTGCTTTTGGATGAATATTTCCGGCTCCTCCAACTATTCCAATTGCGACAGGTAGTTCAATTTCGCCTATCAGGTTTCCATTTTTGTCTTTTTTATAGCTTGTAAGAGACGTGTATTGTCCGTTTCTTGCAGCGTATGCATGGGCACCTGCTTCTATTGCACGAAAATCATTACCTGTTGCGATAATTAATGAATCGATACCGTTCATTATTCCTTTGTTATGGGTAGCAGCGCGATATGGGTCTATCATTGCTAGAGTATATGATTCCAAAAATGCATCTACAACTTTTTCCCCACCCATTGTTTCTTTGTCAAATACTGCTTTTGCTTTTACGATTCTTTTATCTGCAAGATTTGATAAGATTTTAAGGCGGATTTTTCCGCCGGTAAGTTCTTCAAGCATTGGGGCTAATGCTTCACACATAGTGTTTACTGCATTTGCACCCATTGCATCGCGGACATCAACTATTATGTGTGTAACAATCATTTTACCTATTGGGCTATCAAGAATTCTAACCTCCAGGTCTTTTGCACCTCCTCCAAAGTCTACAAGAACTTTATCTTGAGCGTTTGCAAGATCCAAAAGTTGTTTTTTATGTTTCAGAATTTTTTGTGCAGCATCTACTACATCATCAACTTTTAAAAGCTGGAGTTGACCAATCATAAGTGGTTCAGAGCACTCTGTTTTAAAACCACCTTTAATGCAAGCTATTTTTGCAGCGTTACTAGCAGCTGCAACCACGCTTGATTCTTCTGTGGCCATTGGTATGAGATATTCTTTACCGTTTATCAGAAAGTTAACAGCTATACCAAGTGGTAGTTCAAAGGTTCCAAGTACGTTTTCTATCATTCTATCTGCTGTTTGAATGTCAAGACATGATGAAAACAATTTAACATCTTCTTTGGATAAATCAGAAAAATTTTTTACAATTTCTATTCTTTTTTCAACTGGAAGTTTATAAAAACCAGATATTTTAGATGTTTTTTCAGACATTTTCATAAATCCCCTTATTTTGGAATTGCACAAAACAACTAAATCTTTTTAAAATTGTTCATTTAATGCTCGTCTTTCGTCGAATTAAACTGCTTCTTCTTTTAAACCTATATTTTCTTTGATATAATTCAAAAAAGTATGATAGATTTCACTTTTTATTTTGCCTTTGATTTCTATATCAATAGAATGTTCTTTTTTACTATGAACTTTTTTAATTTTAATTGTTGCTTCAGCTTTTTCAACATCATCAAGAATTGCAACAATCTCAACACTTTGTGCCTGAGAGATATCTGTTGAAAAATCACTTATGTTATCAATGGTTTTACGCAGATCAGATTTTTTCTCAGGATGATTATACAATATTTTACCGTCGACAATGATTCTTGCAGCATTTCTAAATTTAGCTTTTGCAAGACCGCGAAGGATAAGTTCAGATGTTGAAAGAATTTCAAAATCTTCTTCAATTTCATTCAAACCAATTACTCTACAAAAAATACAAGATGATTTAACTATCCTTTTTTCAACATCAAAATCAAATTTAATATGAAGATTAGTCAAGTATTGTTTTTCAAACTTGTGTTTATCCTCTTTTTTACTATTTTTACTAGGATGACTTGCTTCGATCCAATCCATTACTTCTTTGGGAGAACCCATAACCCAAGGGGGTTCTCTAAAACCACTATCATAACGATTCATACAAAACACATTAGTTGTCATCACTAGTTAAATTTTCTCTTGTTTTAACAGCCATACCATAGTTAAAAGAAAGCATTTCTTCTCGGTTCATGATGCATCTACCAACAGCAAGAAAATTATCTTTTTCATCAACTATTATGCATTCATCCATAGGTCTGAGTTCTGGATCGCAATCTTTTACAAACTTTGCAAAAACACTTTTTCCTTCTTTTACAAAATCCGTGGTATCCTTATCTACAACAACTCGAAGACAAGGATATTTAAAGCTATTATGAAGTATTTTTGCTCCATCAAGCTTTAATGTAAACATACCATCGCTTGCACGCATTGACAAAACATGTTTGCCATTACAATAAATATTGCGTATTTTACCTGTTTTTTTAGATTTAACAATTTCAACTTTACCATCGAGTAAAACACGTCCTGCGCCTTTACAAAACTGCATATCAGCAACAGTACTAATTTTTTTTATATTAAAGTTAAATTCTTTTTCGTATGATTCAATTTCATCTAATGTTTTAAATCCAGTCCAACAAATAACATTACTATTTTTTGTAAAACAGTTAAAAAAACCAGTAATTGCTTTTTCAGTTTCTTCATCAATAAATTCAGGAAAAATAGATTGTGCAAATGGATACATTTCATCAAGCTCGACAGGGGCTGCACCAAGAGAGGAATCAATGATGATATTGATTTTGCTATTTTTACTATAAATTTGTTTTATTTCATCTGAATAACAGGTTGAAAAAGGTTTACCTGCTTCTGGAAAAACAACAAAATTTTTAGAATATGGTGTGAAGCGTTCTAGTAATCTTTTATGCGTTCTGTACATAATGGGTCTGTGAAACGTTTGGCTGCCTGTATAAAACATAGCTTTGTTTTTTGAAACAGGTTCAAATTTTTCAAGCCATTTTTTATTTTCATCTGTTCTCAGAAGTTTAAGTGCTTCTAAAAGATAAGGATTTTGTGTGGCTCTTGTTTCAACAAGTTCCCATAAAGAGCCTTGGGAAATAGCATTTCTAATTTTTTTGATTTCAGTAAAACTAACATACAGATTGTGTTTTGCAATTTCTCTTATTTTTTCTTTCCCTTGTAGTTTTTTAAGTTCATCCGCGGTAAAACTTGAGCAAACAGGACAGCAACAAGGTAGTTCAGTAATATCATCTAGTTTTTCTGTCCCCCATGGAAAAATCAAACGGTTATCATTTGCGTATTTGATATAAGCAGATGAATCAAAAAAATCACAGCCGAGTGCAACAGCAATAGGAAAAATAAGGGGATGTCCTGCTCCAAATAGATGAACTGGTTTACTAGGATTTAAACCCTTTTTGGCACTTATTATAACATTTATAAGATCAGAATACCACTGATTTTCCATTAATGGAACTACACCGCCAATTGGATAAAAATCTGCATTTATTTTAGAAAGTTCTTCTGCACATTTTTTTCTAAGATCAGGATATATTGAGCCTTGTACAGGTGTTGCAAGAATCATTTCTTCTTTAATTTTAATGCTTTTTTTTGCACGTTTTATTGTTTCGTTAATACCTTTTTTTGCTTCTATATATGTTTGATCAGGTGTTCCAAAAATATCAAGTATTGTTCCAATGTCACTTCCAATGTCCTCTTGAAACTTGACAATTTCAAGAGGATCTACGTCAACATCTCCGTAAACATATGATTGGAAAGTGCCTGAGTCAGTCATTATTGGCCCATCAAAATCTATGAGTTTGTGTACACCATCTTTGAGTGCCTTTTCTCTTAGTTTATCATCTTTTCTTATAATGTATGAGTTTGTAATTACAATTTCTGTTCCAAAAAGTTTTTTCATTTCTTTTGGAGTAATTATCATTTTATTTGGGTTTATAACAGGCATTAGATTTGGAGTTGTAACTGTTCCATGTTTTGTTGTGAATTTGCAGATTCTTCCTGCTGCGTCTCTATCTTTTATTTCAAATTGCATTGTCAAATCTCCAAAGATTCTAATATATAAAACTATTTTTTGTCTTTACACCTTTACAAAGTAAACATGCTAAGTTAATTATGCCCCTATTTGTATAGGATTAATAATTCTTTTAAGAGTAGCAATTGCAGAAAGTGAAGCCATGTAGCTGCTCTTTGGATTATTAGGATTAGGCATATTTTCAATTTCTGCACGAAGTCTGCCAAAACCGCCATGGGCAAGAATCTTGTGACTATTTCTAGTAGCAACAGGATCTGCAACGATTTCAACACGAGTTTTATCAAATCCTACGCCCGCAAGAGACAGACTTGCAGCAACATTAATATTCTGAGGAAACTTCTTTACAGCATCCCTTGCACTACCACGGAAAACGACAGTACGTCTATCAAAATCTTTTCCTAACGATTTAGGAGATTTAGTAGTAACAAGTGTAACTTCATCAATTTTATCAATACTTGCAGATAACACGCCGTCGATTCCGCAAATTGCACCAGATGGAACATAAATTTTACAGTGTTTCTTCTTTGCGATATCTTCAAGGTTACTTCTGAATTTATCATCAAAGAGACTACCAACACTCATCAAAATAAGATCTTTACCTGCAGATAACGCAATCTCTGCGTATTCTCTAACGGCCTCCTGAGACGCAGCCTCAAAAACAACATCTACATCATCTAAAAAATCTTTAACTTTTTTACATTTTGCTTTATGAACTTTTTTTAAGAGTTTTTCTTCTGCTTTCTTATCAATATCAAAAAGATAAATCTTTTCGATTTCATTCATAGTATCTGCATAAACTGCAACATCTGTGCCAATGGCACCACAGCCGATAATTCCAAGTCTCATGTTTTTACCAAAACCTTAAAACATCGTCATGTATAAAAAATATTGTTATGGATGATATAGACAAGTTTCTAAAAGAGGATTTAGGCAAGAAAGGAGATATAACATCAGATTCATTGTTTACTTCAGAGGTAGCAAAAGCAAAAATTATTGTAAAAGAAGAATGCATTGTTGCAGGAGTAAAAGAAGTAAAAAAAATATTTGAAAAACTTAACGTTAAAACAAGCTTTTTTTCAAATGATGGAGATTTAGTTAAAAAAACTCAAGTTATAGCAGAATTAGATGGCAAAGCAGCATCAATTCTAAAAGGAGAAAGACTTGCGTTAAACATACTCGGGAGAATGAGCGGTATTGCAACAGAGACAAAAAAACTTGTAGATACAGTTAAAAAAATTAACCCAAATGTAACAATTGCAGCAACACGTAAGACTACACCCGGTTTTCGCAAATATGAAAAAAAAGCAGTAATAATTGGTGGAGGAGAGCCTCATCGCATGGGTCTTTATGATGCAGTAATGATTAAAGATAATCACATTAAAATAATTGGATCTGTAGAAATTGCAATAAAAACTGTTAAACAAAAAATTAAAGATAAAATAATTGAAATAGAAGTTGAAACTGAAAAAGATGCAATTAAAGCTGCAGAACTTGGTGTCGATGTGATAATGCTTGATAACTTCGACCCGGAATCTGCAAAAAAAACCGCAGAAAAAATAAGAAAAATAAATAATAAAACACTAATAGAAATATCTGGAGGAATTACAAAAGAAAATATTCAAAGATATGCATCTTTTGCGGATAGAATATCGCTTGGATGTATTACACACTCTGTAAAAAATATTGATTTTTCTCTCGAGATTTTAGATTTTTTAGGAAATATTTAATAATTAAAATCGCTTTACAATATTGACAATAATATAAAATTCACACAAATGAGGGGGCTTATTGTTGGTAGGATTTGGTGATTGATGATGGAAAAGATTATAGAAGAAGTAGTAGCTAATGAAAATGAAAAAAAGAATGATGAAAAAAAGAATGTTTCTACAAATATAAAACCAAAAAAAACTAAGAGCAGAAAAAAGAAAGATAAAACTTTAAATCCTTCTTTGACCCACAGTACTATTAATAGAAGTCTGGTTGACAAAGAGTTGGAGGAGGTTTTATCTAGCCTTACAACAACTATAAAAGTTGTTGGTTGCGGTGGTGCAGGAACAAATACTATTTCTCGCTGTGTTGCAAGTGCTATTACTGGGGCAGAGTTAATTTCGGTAAATACAGATGCTCAGCATTTACTTCTTGCAGAATCACCTCGTAAAGTGTTGATTGGTCGTCATCTAACACGCGGTCTTGGTGCTGGTTCTCTACCTCAAATTGGAGAAGAAGCTGCAAAAGAAAGTGAGCAAGATCTACGCAATGCAATTGGTCGCTCAGATATGGTTTTTGTTACATGTGGTCTTGGTGGTGGTACAGGTACTGGTTCAGCACCAGTAGTAGCACAGCTTGCAAAAGAAGCAGGTGCTCTCACAATTGGTGTAGTAACACTTCCTTTTAGTGTTGAAGGTCTTGTTCGTATGGAGAATGCAGAATCAGGTTTGAAACGTCTTAGAGATATCTGTGATACAGTAATTGTTGTTCCAAATGATAAACTACTTGAAATCGTTCCAAATCTTGCACTTAATGCTGCATTTAAAGTCGCAGATGAAGTACTAATGCGCTCCATTAAAGGTATTACTGAAATGATTACAAAGCCAGGTCTTGTGAACCTAGATTTTGCTGATCTTAAAACCATTATGAAACGTGGCGGTGTTGCAATGATAGGTTTAGGTGAAGCAGAAGGAGAAAACAAAGCAGTAAATGCTGTTGTTGAAGCCCTTAACTCACCATTACTTGAGGTTGATATATCAGAAGCAACTGGTGCACTTGTAAATGTTACTGGTGGAGAAGACATGACGATATCTGAAGCAGAACGTGTTGTAGAAGAAATATACTCACGAATTGCTCCTAACGCAAGAATAATTTGGGGTACAACAGTTGACCCAACTCTTAAGAGAAACATTCGTGCGATGCTTGTGATAACTGGTGTTAAATCCAAACAGATACTTGGGCCTGTTCAGAGAAACTTTGAAAACAAGGAATATGGTATAGATTTTGTAGCATAAATAAATCTAAACCCTCTTTTTTTCTTAATTTAAGCCAAATTCTTTATATATAACTATTTATTTTGCCCATTAGGTTTTAGAGGTGTTATAAGTTTGAAACTCTTTAATCGTGAAAAAACCGCTCAGAGTGATAAAAGTATAATTGAACGTGCTCGTGATTTGCAAAACAATTTAGAGGCAAAAAGAGATAGAATTGGTAAAGGTAAATACGGGCGTGTTCTAAAAATGGCTCGTAAACCTACAAATGATGAATTTAATAAAACTTCAAAGATTACAGGTGCAGGAATGTTAATAATAGGGGGTTTAGGTTTCGCAATTTTTTATATTATAACCGAGGGTGCTCCTTGGATTGCAGGTCTTTTAGGTTTGAGCTAAAAAAGGTGTGTAATAACTATGAATAATCCTGATTTTATTTCGGCAGATGAAGAAAAAACAAAGATTTTTACAATTAAAACGCAGGTTGGAAAAGAGCAAAGCGCAGCAGATATGATAAATAGTCGTGCCGCAAAATCAAAAATAAAAATTCCATCTATTCTTGTAACACCGGAGTTGCGTGGATACTTATTTATTGAGGCATATGATAAGGAAAGAGTTAAAGAAATGATAAAAACTATTTCTTATGCTCGTAACATTCTTGAAGGCGATATTCCAATTGAGCAGATTAAACATTTTTTAGTGCCTGCCTCTGCTGTTGCAAAAATTGCTGAGGGAGACGTAGTAGAAATGGTATCAGGGCCTTTCAGAGGCGAAACAGCAAAGGTTACACATATTGATGATACAAAAGAGGAAATCACAGTTGAACTCTTTGAGTCAGTTGTACCTATACCAATAACTGTTCGTGGTGAGCAAGTTAGGGTTATCAAAAGAAAAGAAGATGAAAAAAAGAAAGAAGAAAAAAAGGAGTGAAATGACATATGGCAGAAACCATTAAAGCATTAGTTGATGGAGGAAAAGCATCTGCAGGTCCACCACTTGGTCCTGCGCTAGGTCCACTAGGCGTAAACATAATGCAGATAATAAACGCAATTAATGATAAGACTAAACAATTCCAAGGAATGAAAGTTCCTGTAAAAATAAAAGTTGATCCTAAAACCAAAAATTTTGAGATAGAAGTAGGTACACCGCCTGCATCATCTTTGATTTTAAATGAATTAGGCGTTGAGAAAGGATCAGGGTCAGCAGCCACTCATAAAGTTGGTAATCTTACAGTTGATCAAGCAGTAAAAGTTGCTAAGATGAAACAAAACAATTTACTTGGTAAATCACTTAAACAGAAAACCAAGGAAATAATTGGTACTTGTACATCTATGGGTGTTACTGTTGAAGGTAAAAAACCAAAGGATATACAGAAAAGGATTGATGAAGGCGAGTTTGATTCTAAATTTCAATCGTAATATCGTCGTCACTTTTCTCATTTTTTTCTATAATATTTTCAGACTTTGTATTTAGTATTCTTCTATGCAGTCTTTCACGAGGGTTACCTGCTAGTATATCTTCGCGCATCCATCTTTGTTCTTTTTCAATTGCAGCAAGTCTTTCTTTAATTTCTCTGATTTCTTCAATTAATTTGCTGAGTGTCTCCTCATCCATAAAAATATGAATACTTTATTGTTTTAAACGTTTTTTGCTATATTCTTTTAAAGCCTCTTTCAAAAAATTGTTTCACTGATTTAATCATTCTGTCTCGTCGATAATCTATTTCTAGGGTTTTGCCTTCTCCCCATGTTTTTTTCTTTTCAACTAAAGAAATAATTGAATCAATATTTAGATCATTTGCGTCAATTGTAGTGTATGCTTCCCCTGCAAAACTTGGTATATGTGAGTCACTGCCACCTGTCCCGCCAAGAAGGTATTTTTTTGCAATTTTCATGGTTTTAAGATTGGTTTGCATGACACTGCATGAATTAAATACTTCTATTGCAGGAACTTTTTTTACTATGCTTTTAAGTTTTTTTTCTTTAATGCCTGACATTGATCTATATAGATGAGGAACAATTGGTGTGCCCCCAAGAGCTGTTATTTTTTCAACTGTTTCTTCAACAGTTAAGCCACGAGGTATATTTTCTTTAACGTTTAATGCTATGATATGGCCATCTTTTGTAGAAATTTCAATTCCTGGTATTACAACAAAATCTTTTGAAGCAGCTTTTAGAGCAGATAGTCCGCCTTCTATTGTGTTATGGTCAGTTATTGCCATGCCGTTAAGGCCTTTTTTCTTTAGTATTTTAGCAATCTCTAAAGGTGTTCCTGTGCCATCTTCTGAATATTGTGAGTGAATATGTAAATCAAGTTTTAACATGTATAAACTCCACTATTTGTCATTGAGTAGGAAGAAATGGTATTAGAAACTTACGTTAAAAAAATAAAGTGCGGGCTTGGTATTTTAAATCAAGTTGTAAGCTTAGCGAATAATGCTGGAAAAAGCATAATATCTTTAGTATAGAATACTTCGAGTTAAAAATAGTTGTAAATACTACAAAATGTAAATTAACAACATAATGTATATATACTATAAATTGTATATATATTAATGTTTATTTGGATGTTGATTAAATGGCGACGTTAACCGTATCAATCCCAAAAGAGTTGAAGAAAAGAATGGATGAATTTCCTGAGGTTAATTGGCAGGAAGCAATAAAAATCAGGTTAAAAAAAAGGGCAGAAAAGTTAGAAAAATTTGAACAAATGCGAAAACAAGGTGATACTTAAATGGTTAGTGTAACACTAAAAATATCAAATGATTTCAAAGCACTTATCGATAAATTACAATGGGTGAATTGGTCAGAGATAGCTCGGGAAGAAATACAACAGAAATTAGAGGAAGAGAAAGCATTGGCAAAAGTTAAAAAACTTGTTTTAAAATCAAAGTTTACAGAGAAGGATGCAGAAGAATTATCTGAAAAAGTTAAAAAATCTATGCGTAATGAAAAAGTGTAAAGTTTGGACTTATGAATCAAGATTATTTGATATTGGATATGGCATTTCAACTAGTGAACTATCTAAGAAATTAGTCTAAGGAAACTCATACAAAAAAAAACGGAAAAATAAATGAGTGCGGGCGCCGGGATTTGAACCCGAGTTATAAGCTTGGCAAGCTTAAGTGATACCAGACTACACTACACCCGCAATATGGGTATTTCAGAAATCATGAAGCAGCAATCCCTTAAAAAGCGTTATGGTTCTAATCATGCATTCTCTTCAAGGGTTTGGCAAGATGTCTTCTTGCACAAACCGGCACTTCATAAAAACCAGTATGGATCATCCTTTCTTGTTTTTCAATAATTGGTTTATCACTTTTAGTTTTACATCTAACACATTTGAAACCTTGATTTTCACCTTTTGATTTCATATGTTTACCACATTTTGGACAAATTGGGTTTTCAACTTTTACATTTTTCTCTTTAAGATTTTTAACATATATTTTCTCAAGATTAACTGTTGATGGCTTTTTTCTGACACCACCATAAACAACAAGCAAATCACCAACAATTAAATCTCTTACAACATGTCTAAATTCTTTTGTGGGTTCATATGCTGCACAATCAATTTCTCCTGTTTCATCTTTTATTTTAAAGATTACATGACCACCTTGAATAGTTTTTGGCTCTTTACAAACAATGCCTTCTAAAATTGTCGATTCAAAAGATTTAACATCAATAATTTTTTTTCTTTGAAGATGTTCATCAGTTCCTTGGTTACTTTCAAAAATGATCCAACTATCAATTTCTTCTGATTTAATCATTTTTTTTGCATCAACTAGATCATCTACATTTTCACCACGTATACCAAAAAGTATAGGGCACGGGGAACTAGGAAC
>Ga0209287_10001535_pt1 | contig 11434 bp, 10 predicted proteins | sample PPLLak3cmMay2015_2_FD_187255 | JGI IMG/M metagenome (GOLD analysis project Ga0209287, IMG submission 187255) | Freshwater sediment microbial communities from Prairie Pothole Lake near Jamestown, North Dakota, USA - PPLs Lake P8 Core (1) Depth... | ecosystem: Environmental > Aquatic > Freshwater... | reverse complement strand
TGCAAACTCTGGATTCCCGCTTTCGCGGGAATGACAGTTCCAGGTTCTCTATTCATATATATAGCGAATAGAGCATTTTTATTTGCTCTCATGAGCAATTGCATCATTGTTTTGGACAAGATTGGTCATATACCATATATTGATATTGACATAAAAACGTCAGCGACAATGGTTCTGCCACCATGTTTAAAAAGAATATTTTATCATCAGATAATAAGCTGATCAGCCAGTTATAAATTGAAGGCATTAATGATACATTTCTTGAATACAACTTTGCCCGATGGATCGCCACGAAGTATAACAAACAATTATGTTATCGAAATAGCGTTTTCCCCCAGTCAACAGAATTGGCAAAAGCCATGCACTTCTGAAAAATCTGATAGTCGAGACCAGGCGGAAGAACACCGCCGGTTGTCATGTCAGTATTCTCTCTTTTAAAAATTCTTGTGTCCGAAAGGTAGGGGCGGTATATCTTGATGAAATGGTCGAAGAGTTCCTCAGGCGGATTTCTCAACTCGTCCGCGCTGGATGTGCCTATGACGACATCAATCCCGGTTATGTTTAGAAAACGTTCAGTGTATGAGACCAATCTTGAAATGCTTTCAGGATTAATACTTGTGACGTGATAGATCGTTCCAGATACAGGCTTATCTATTATTGAGATAATTGTGTCTGTAAAATAATCCACAGGAATAAGGTTTATTCTGCCTTCATTGGGAATGAATATTTTAATAGGAAGATGGAGCGCCCCTTGATTGTTAATATATACGCCGCACTCGGCCGATTTTATCCCATTATTATTTCTTATATCTTCAAGATATATATCCCGTATAATCTGCAGAGACCTGATTGGGTAATAGAGTGCATTAAATTTGAGAGATCTCCCTGTGACAGAATTCCCGTATACAATTGAGGGTCGTATAATGGTATATGGGATCTCGACCTCCCCGCATCTTCCGGATACTATGCTCTCGGCACGCGCCTTGCTCTCTTCATAAACGTTGGTGAAACGCGCTGTGTTTATCTGCGCTTCGGGGCATTCGATTCGGTCGGCGCCTACTGCATATGCGGTGCTTATAAAATGGAAACAGTGTGTCCTACTCTCATGGGCAAAATTAAGGATCTCGGTGAGGCTCTCCACATTGGACCTTATAACCCTTGCGCGGTTCTTTTCCGCAAAGCTTGTGTCTGACGCGCAGTGAATAATACTAAAGCCCCAGTTGCATAGGTTTCTATATTCATCCTCGCTCAACCCCAGCCTTGATTTGAAAAAATCGGTTTCATAATATTCAAGCAGCGGCTCAAGGCGTATAATGCCGAACCATTTAAGCAATCTCCTGATTCTTTCCCTCAGCGATTCACCTCCTGAAGGCCGCCCGGCTATAACGACGCCTTTCCCCGTTAAAAGAAGCCCTGCCATTATATGGCTCCCCAGGAAGCCTGTAGCTCCGGTAAGAAAGTATTTCTTATGATTCTCCATTATTATCCCTGGCATTTATCAGTCACGGTTCCTGAATAGAGAAAACTCTCCTTCCTGCTGAAGCCCTGGCAGAACACATGCCTTATCCAGGTTACAGTCCCTGTTTCAGCATAATATTTCTCTATCATCATTCCGGCATCCATCATAGCCTGTTGCATCTTCATTCTCTCATCCGGGTTGTTATGGTCAAGATAGTAGTCATATTCAAACACGCAACGTTTTCCTTGATCAAGTGGGGTTATGAAGCCGTAATCGTTCTTAAGTCCATGGCTGTCAGCGATGCGTTTGAACTCACTGTTGATATCTGTAATTAATTTATTATCTATCGGGAGATATATAATCATTGCTACCACGTGCTTCTCACGCCCCATGCGTGAACTGACAATCCTGAACATGTTAAGCCAAACCGGATCGGTCATCTCAGGCCGTGCATAAAGCTTCTCGAAGAAGGGACGAAGTTCCGCGTCAACGGAGCGCACAAGCTTTGCAGGCGATGGCGCAAGCGCCGCCTCTGCAAAGTCAGGGAAACGTCTAAGCCCCAGATACGAGAACGGTTCATCATCGGCAAGCTCATTCATGAGGTCAAACCATTTTGCCGAGGTGAGTGAAGGGAGCCCCAGGATAAGGGTCCTGATCAGGCGGTTGTCAAAATAATTATATCCCATCTCTTTTATCGATCTGAGCGCGTATTTATCACCGATCACAAGCACAAGGTACTCAATCTTCAATTTATCTTTAATTGTGTCCTTCACCTCATCTGCAAGTTTTTTAGTGGGCGACAGGAAAACGGATATATACTCTCCGCCCAGCACGCCTATGCCAAGTCCTATGCGCCGCATGGCGCATTCCCTCGCAAAATCAAGCGCCGGCTCAAGGGCCTCAAACGGAACGAACGCCGCGCCTTCATCAGAGGTAACAGGGTGAAGCCTGACAGATGCAGATGAACAAATTCCCGGGACTGCTGAATCCTCCCTCCTGAACGCGAACAAATTCGGCGCTGATTTTTCGTTCAGCCTGAAGACTTCCCCGCTGCGCCCCACAAATTCAGCGTCAGTGTAATTATCAGCTGCTGTGCCGTAGCTCGCAGAGAACAGAGAGAATATGCCGGAACACATGATGTTGGCACAAACCAGCGCCGAAGGCTCCGCTACATTTACCCTGTATCCGCGCTGCACAGCAGCTTTTTGAAGATCAAAAGCAGCAACGCCGGGACCTACCCTGACCAGCCAGTTCTTCTCGTCAAAGTCTATCGTCTTCATTCTGCCTAGGTCAATCACCGCACCCTCGCTCATTACAAATCCCATAACACTTGATCCGTTCCCCCGTACCGCGTATGGAATTTTATAATGGTTTAAGAGCTTAATAACAGCCGATATTTCTGCGGTTGAATGGGGCATAACAACATAGGCCGGCATGTGGGGCGCCGCGATAGGGCATGGGTCAGAGGAATAGGTCAGCGCAACTGCACGGTCGTTTGTTGCCCAGTACTCACCCACTACTTCTCTCAGTTCATCAAGGATGCTGTCTCTTTCAGCTGTCAGCACCTGCCCGCCATTCTTCAGGTGAAGTTCTACGTGTTTCTTTAATGCCTTCATGACAATGGATGGTTTCATCTCTGTTACAAAATAGCACTGGAATTCACATCTGCCGCAAAGGTCACAGCTTTCAGCAATTTCGACACACTTTTCAGTAACGGGTATCCTGTTCTCTGCTAGTGCTGCATAGAGGTCCATCCTGCCCTGAGGATAAAAAGAAACATAATGTCTTTCTGCACCCGATCTGCATAACCCGGAGCCCAAAAAATCGATCTTGCACATGGCGTAATGTCTGCATCTTTTAGCTGTTTTTAACACATCATCCATATTGAGTTCCTTTCCTCTCTCCAGTGGATCGAGTTTGAGGATCAGTTTGCCTGCTTTAGGTATTAAAAGACTATTAACCTGTGATTAAAACGGTATCTCCAAATGCATGATCAATAGTTTGAATCCGCGTCACATTGGGTAAGCCTCTCTGTGCTTCTTGGATATGGATGCAATCGCTTTGTCGATATCCTGATATTTAAAATCATAACCATTCTCTAAAAGGCGCCTGGGTATAACTTTTTGCCCTTTCAGGATAACTGAACCGAATTCACCTAATACTAATCTGACCATGAAACCAGGCATCGGCATTAACGAGGGACGATGGAGAGCTTTTCCGATCGTCTTTGCGAGTTCTTTATTTCTGACTGGTTTTGGTGAACATACGTTAAAGGGACCGGATAGCTCCGGATGTTTGAGCAGAAAAGAAAATGCCTCGGTTAAATCATCGACATGCACCCATGAAAACCACTGTTCTCCGTTCCCGATAGGTCCACCTATAAAATTCTTGAAAAGTGGGACCATCTGGCCAAGAACTCCGCCATCAGCGCCGAGCACAATCCCAAATCGTGTGATGCAAACCCTCACCCCTTTCTGCTGTGCCCTCAGAGCTTCTTCTTCCCACTCCTGTGCTATGGTAGCCAAAAAGTCGTCTCCTGGCGGAGCTTCCTCTGTCAGCTCTTCATCACCGTGGAATCCATAGTAACCAACCGCCGAGGCGCTCAATAGGGTGACCGCCTTGCCAGAACATTCATCTATAGCGTTAACGATGTTCCTCGTTGTATTGATCCTGCTTTCTCTTATTGCCCTCTTCTGCGCCGCAGTCCACCTGTTAAAGATGGAGGCGCCTGCAAGATTTATGATGGCATCATAATTATTTACCACCTGTTGCCAGGGTCCGGGCGCCAATGGATCTCCAACAATAAAAGATACACCCAGTGACCCCGTTTTAGCGTCGTTTTCATTTCGTGTCAGTATCGACACTATATGTCCATCATGGAGAAGCCTGGTTGTTAGAAAAGAACCGACAAAACCTGTCCCACCGGTCATCAATATCTTCATCTCGTGCCTCCTCATGAGTGATTCGACCACAACTCAGCTTGTCAAGTTCTATTCTGCTATAAGTGAATTAAATAAAAGAAAGAGCCAATGTATTTAATTAATTTGAGTGTCTGGACCTACAATGTGGGAAGAAATAAATCACAACATATTGGAATAATTATCTAGCAGCATTTTCAACTGTGTTCTTTAAATCTTCCCAAAAATTTTGTCTTTTTTCTGAGTCTTGCGGCGATAATGCTGGAAACTCAAGAAACGGAACTTTGATATTTACCTTTGCTAATTCTTCCGACAATATCTCAGCCATAATACCCATCAAGACAGGTTCATCCGGTGAAGGATTATCAACCGGATTAGGAGATTCTGTAAGGTATTTATTTACTTTATGCTTACCCCAGTGGATGCCGCAGGTTGGGCTGTTTTCTAATCCCAGAAAACATGTTAATCGATAGTTATTCTTAATAAACTCGCTTACCATTAAAAGAGGGGTCTTAAGAAGTTCCTTGCAATGATTGCGGAAGAAAATGCTGTCATACTGTTGCCTGCCCTGGGGATTACGCATAAGTCCTAGGGCAGTTGTCTCCGGGCATAGATATTGGATAATCCCCACCTTTTTATCCATGAGGTAATCCACGATCTCCTTTGACAAAGGAAAGTTCTGCCCCAATATATGCACTCGGCAGTAGGGATTAACAAGGCACTGCGCTATTAGTATTATCTTTTTGTCTTTTTTACTCATTTCAATCTCTTACATTAAAGTTTTCTACTATCGTAAGCCCAGTGAAGTATGGCTTGACGCTGTTTTGGCCGGCATGCCTGCCCGCCGATGCTGCAATTCCTTTTTATCTGGGCAATGTGTCTTTTAATAGCCTTCCATCGATTGATCTGGCGATTATCCTCCTCAGGCAGGCGCCTGCCAATATAATACCTACAGTACCATTGGAACCATCCGCGAGGGTCATCCTCATAAATCCATCCTTTTTTTCTCCATACGGAAATCGGCTGGCTGGCGTTAACACCGAAATAATTTAACTTTGGGTCATGCCTTTCCGGACATAGCTTTGCATGTTCAAACCAGGATAGCGGGAATTCATGCCTGCAATCGGTCATATATTTTCCACCGAATATCCCCATCTCAAGCATCTCCATTGGAGTGAGCTCCGGCTTGAATTCCTTATCAAAATTATTACCCTCAGGCTCGGTTATTTCATATCGATAATTTCTCTGCATTCTGTCATTTACAATTACAGTTTTTTTCATCATGGTCATCTCTGAGAAAGGGGATTTGAAGATTTTGCCATGCTGGGGACGTCGGCCTTAATTGGGTTTAATTTTATTTAAGACATTAAAATTAGTTATTTGCCTTTTTTACCCCATATTTTGTGCAGATGATATCAATAATGACACCGTAAAAAATTCCAGCTATAAATCCTACTGAATCGAGAAAATCCGTCGCAACGTATAAAGAAAAGCTTATAATGAGGCCCAACAATCCCCCTCTTATTGCCGAGTGTACAATCTTATTTGAAATAGGCGAGTAGAAACCTATCATCATTCCCATTATCACCCTGTTAAACCAGGTCGCGAACAGAAACATACCTGTGACCTGATTTCCCATCCTGAGATTCAAGCCCAAAATGCAGAAAACACCCAGAACAGCACCACACAGTAAACCTATAACCGCTCTTTTATTCATTTTCCCCCGCCTTTTTAAATTCACTGACAAACTGCCTCATGTCTTCCAGAAGCACAGCATTCGGGTTGCACCTGAGTACCATCCCGTCAAGAAACATCAGGCTTTTGATTATAGAGAACATGCCTTTTTCAAACCCCATACCCGAATTAACGCCCAGTTTGATTGTTTCCATCATCTTCTTGGTTAAAGACACTTCTTTTACGCTTCTTCCTTTGAAATCCGAATATAGCACATTGAATTTCGCTTTAAACTTTTCAAATCTCTGACCGGAGATGCCCGTCTCGGCCATTTCGTTGAGCCTCTTTGCGCACAGATCGTAATCGTAAACTGATAGTGCATCGAAAAAATTGAGAAGACCTGAGCTTAGCCTTTTGCTCACATACCCGATAGCCCCCGTATCGACAAAATAGATTTTGTCATTACAAAGCATCAGATTCCCGGGATGGATATCCCCATGGAATGTCCCGATATTAAACATAAAAAATCCATGGAGCTTAAAGAGAAGCAGAAGAACAGAGTAATCCATTTCACGATCCAGGATCTCGTCGAATGTTTTTCCCGGAATATATTCCGATACCATAATATTCTCCGATGACAATTCTTTGTATATCTTTGGGAATTTCATCGAGGAAAGATCGTATATATCTTTGTACTTTTCATATATCTCTTTTAGGATTTCATGCCCTTCTATCTCGTTAAGGAGGTTCAGCTCTCTCAAGGTGTAATCTTCAATATGCTCAAGTATGCCTATGGGGTCGAAAACACGGCCCAGTTTAGGGTAGAAGAAGATTGCGAACCTGAAGAACCTCTTAACTGCGACCACATCCTTTTCGAACTTTTTCTTAAAATCGGCTTTGATAACCTTAATAACAACTTCTTCGCCGGTTACGAGCCTGGCCCTGTAAACCTGACCGACTGAGGCGCTTGCAAGCGGTTCTTCGTCAATCCGCGAGAACTTTGACCTGTCAATGTTTTTCAGAACTTCTTCCGATTTTATAGGAATATTTGCGCGGTAGAGCTTAGAAAGTTCAATGCATGTTTCTTCATTCAGAAAATCTATTCTCAGGGCATGAACCTGCCCGATCTTGACGGCGAGAAGGCCCATCCTCTGAATCTTTTCGACATCCGGTTTTTTATTTCCGTATATCATCCGTATCAGCTTCAGAAATGAAATTATATTCATAACATGCCTTTCTTAAAAGTAGTTCAGCTTGATATTGAGATGGTTATTGTTCTCGTCAATACTTGCCGAGGATTCCTTAAATCCGGGCGGGCCGGAACCGACCTTGGGATTGTTCGAACTCCCGAATCCTTCCAGTGGTTTGCCATACCAGGTCTTGTCCATTTTCCCGTTCGAGTTCTCATCGTGAAGCGCGGCAATCGCATAAATGCCCGGTCTTATTTTAAAGCTGAATTCCGCTGATTTTTTCTGGATACTTCCGCTAAGCATAAGCGCAGCATTTTCTCTTGAATCGGGGAATCCTTTTTTGCCTTCGAATAATAGAAGTCTGCAAAGCCCGTCTTCGCTTTTGAAGCCCTCTATTTTAATATACACCGTTATGCCAGTGTTCTGCTGGGCTTCTGCGAATACTGCGGTCAATAAAAACAACAGCATAGGCATAAAAAGCTTCATCATTAGAGTTCTATCCCATCTTTTTTCATGATCAGCTCCGCGGAAATCCTGCCTGATTCATATATAGTGGGCAGTCCGCTCCCCGGGTGAGTTCCTCCTCCCACGAGGTAGCAGTTATTAAATTCCTCGAACTCGTTATGCGGTCTGAAATAGAGCATCTGACCTACGTTGTGCGCAAGATTGAACGTTGCTCCCAGATAGACTGAATGGTCTGCTTTCCAATCCTTCGGGGTTATGATCTTTTCCTCCTCAATATTTTCTCTTAGCCCCTGGTATCCGCCCCTAGTTTCAAGGGCTTCAATTACCCTGTTTCTGAAAATATGCTTGTCCTTGTCCCAGTCAATATGGCTTTTATTGTTAGGTACAGGCACCAGGACATAGATGGTGCTTTTTCCCTCGGGGGCAAGGGTTTTATCGGTTATTGAGGCGTTTTGAACATAGAACGAAAAGTCCTCCGACAGGATCATGCCTTTGGTGATCTCGTCTACATTCCGTTTATAATCTTTTGCGAAAATTATGCTGTGATGCGCAATATCCTTGAATTCTTTTTTTACACCAAGATACAGCATGAAGGTGGAGCATGAATAGTCCTTCCCTGCGAGGTTTTGGTCCGTCCATTTTTTTCTATCCTTTTCATCCACGATCTCTGTCATGGCGTGAGCAAAATCGGCGTTAATAACCACATAATCGGCCTTTTCGGTTCTGCCATCTTCAAACTCGACGCCTGTGGCCCTTCCATTTTCAACTGCTATTTTCTTAACCGGCGAGCTTAAGTGTATTCTACCTTTTGATTGTTTGAACGCTTCGGCCATACCATGGGAAAGCCTGTTCAGACCTCCCATTACATGATAAATTCCTCCCCCGTGCTCAATATATGATATTATGCTGAAGGTGCCCGGAGCGCTCCAGGGAGACATCCCGATATACTTGGCCTGAAACGTAAATGCTATTCTCGTGTCGGGATCATCGAAATACCTCGACAGAACTTTATATAAGCTTGTATGAGCGTCAAGATATGGGATGGCCGCAAGGAGGTGTTTAGAGAAGAAATCGCTTATTTTACCGTAAGGGATGGCCAGGCAGGGAATGAGCTTATCATATTTCTTCTTTTCCTTTTCAAGATATTTCAAATAGCCATTGAAACTTCCTTTGGAAAATTTTTCCATTGTCTGTTTCATCTTTTCCTTATCCGGAGAGGGATAAAGTTCTCTTCCGTCCGCAAACTTCAGACGGTACATAGGATCAAGCCTGACTACTTCGACAAAGTCTTCAAGCTTTTTTCCGCTCTTCCTGAAGACTGTCTCAAGCACATCTTTCATCATAAAAAAAGTCGGGCCTATATCGAATACATAGCTCCCAAGCCTAAAGAAAGAATTTCGCCCCCCGACTTCGTTTTGTCTTTCATAAATGTCAACGGAATATCCCTTTGACGCAAGAATCATTCCAGCGGCAAGGCCTCCCGGCCCAGCTCCCACGATTATTATCTTTTTCCCAATGGTTGAGAAGGAGTCGCTTTTTTGGGACTGAAGTGCCATCTGTTTTCTCCTTTAGGCCATGCCTACTTTAACGATATTATGTTTCTGAAGTTCCTTCCAGAATAACATTGAGACCTCCCTGAAAAAGGATAATGGGCTGGGTAAAGAAAAGTTGAGCTAATTATATGAAAAATATTGTATTTAGGCAATAGAAGAGATTTTCGTCGAAATCTAAATATTGTATAGGGAGAAAATTTTTCAAAACGGGATAATGCTTGCCAACAAGAGCATCTAATAACCATCTGAGATTTATTATATAATAGATTATACATCCTTACCCCCATTCATATAAAATGAGGCCATTAGATTGCTTATCGCTAATCTACAATCTGAAGGTATGGGATTTTATTTAGATTAGCGAATGAGGTGTTTAATGTCCCTGGACAGATTCTCCAAAGCCGCTTTATCTCTGGTTTTAATCCTTGGCCCACAAGATACATTAAACCCCGAATCACGCCATTTTGACAGTAACCCTCTCTGTGTCTTGATCGGCAAGCAGGCGGCGCACAACGTCTGCCGCAGTGTAGGAGTCGCAGCCCGGCTTAAGAAACTGCGCGATTTGCGCGACGTCATCGCCGGCGGTCATCAACGCCAATTCCTGTTCCATTTCGGAGCGTACCTGACTGAGGCCGATGTTGGCGAGCAGTCCATTGCAAAGGCATTTACGGCCTTGCGTGTCCGCAAGTGCTCCTCCTTTTTTAACATAATCCTCCACCGGCTCGGCAGGGCAACGGTAGCCTATTGTCCCATCCTGTTTGCGATAGACATGCCGGAGATAACCCAAATCGCAGATGCGCGTCCGGGCCGCATAGCAATCGGCTTCTGAAAGCGTCCCTGGCATCTGAACCACCTTGAACGGAAAGCCGGTGGGCGAGGCGACCGGATCGGTAAAAACGCGCGCAATGCCGGCACGGCTCATTTGCAAAGCCTGTCGCTTTAATTCGGGGCGGAGACCGGATTCACTACAAAACGCAAATGCCGTTCCAACCTGAATGCCGGCGGCGCCAAGGCTCAAGGCCTCGGCCAGTCGGCCTGGTCGCCCATGCGATCCGGCCAGCCAGAATGGCCGGCCCAGGTCGTGGATTTTTTTGAGGTCAACGATATCGCGCTCGCCATACAACGGTTCGCCGATGGCGTTGAGTTGCAGCATGCCGCGCGGGGGGGCGTTGTGTCCGCCGGCGGTGTCGCCTTCGATGACGAAGCCGTCCACGTGCCCGCTGGCCTTTTTGGCCAGAGTCATGGCGAGAGTCACCGAGGCAATAATCCCGAGAAACTGCGGACGTTTCACAATCGGAAGCCGGCCGTTGCAAAAGGCGCGCGGGTCAAACGTGGAAAGGAATTCCTCTCCATGCAAGGCATCAATGACATCAATTTTTAGTTGGGCCGGTTCGCCCTTCGCCAGACAATCCATTGCGCCGGGGATAGCGCGCGGTATCCCCGCGCCCATGAGTACGTAGTCCACGTTGGCCAGCATCGCTCCGTAAAGCGAGGGCAAGGTAGGCATTTGGATTTTTTCGAGAAAGTTAATTCCGACCAATCCGTTGTGGCCTTCCTTGGCTAGAAACACCTCCACGAAATTGGCCACCACCGTCAATTCGGTGAGTGCCACGCCGAGGCGGAGCGTTGGAATGGGAGTGGATTTGAATGGCATAGTGGAAGATTTTCCACCGGGAATGAAGTATTGCGCCAGCACGCGGGCAGCGACGCCGGGAATGGGAAACAGCTCCAAGACATGGCGCAATTGGCCGCTTGGATCACCCAATTGAAGGCTGCGGGCCAGAACAATGGCTAATCCCGTCCCGGAAACGACCCCGAGCTGGCCTAATTTGGAAACCGTACGCGCAAGTTTCCAACCGGACACGGCCACGCCCATCCCGCCCTGAATAATCTTCGGCTGCGACATAAGTTAGTTGATAAGACCTCGCTGTTTAATGAATGGAGTATAGAAAATCTGCCGTTATAAATCAAACTAAATTAAGCCATCCTGCCCTGGGTGGGATTGTGACTTGATTCTTCAATCTTTAGTTTTGTGAATATTTAAACTACACAAATCATCATGTAATGGCAAAAAAAATCTTTGTATTAAACTTTAGAAAATCTAATGTCTCTCTTATACTTATTGCATACTTGGTATTATATGTGACACACATCGCCTCCATTGCTATCTCAGGG
>Ga0209287_10001533_pt1 | contig 11437 bp, 9 predicted proteins | sample PPLLak3cmMay2015_2_FD_187255 | JGI IMG/M metagenome (GOLD analysis project Ga0209287, IMG submission 187255) | Freshwater sediment microbial communities from Prairie Pothole Lake near Jamestown, North Dakota, USA - PPLs Lake P8 Core (1) Depth... | ecosystem: Environmental > Aquatic > Freshwater... | reverse complement strand
CAGGTATCACATACCCCCCTATACTATACCATATTTTTAGATTATGTATATTGCTGGTATTATGCCAATTAAATATCTTTAGGTTGACGGCTATGCCCTAAAAGGCGGAGATATTAGAACAATCCCCTTTCCGAGGGCTATAACGCTTTGGGTAAGCAGTATAGATACATCAGCTGATGCTTAATCTGTATAATGTCTAATAATGATCCATTTATTCTATTTAGTATAAAACCTAGTCTATTCCGGCTAGGTTTTTTGTTTGCTTTAGCTTGTTATTGGCGCACGGACAGCATGTCCGCGCGAGCAGGGGGAATAATGAATGAAAATATGGACACCCTATAACAGCGATAAATTGCAACTGGATTATTTGTCAAAAACAAGTTTTTCGTATCTTAGTAACGCTTTGTTTGAAGATGAAGTGGTTGCAGTTTTTATCCCAAACGACTATTTTTCGAAAACACTGGCGTTTAGTAGTGACTTTCTTCTCTATATTTAATTATAAGTAAAAGCATTATGTATAGTTCTAATCAATCTGACGATCGTATTATTAATGATTTAAACAAGTTGCCTGTTTTATCGGAACTAATAAAAAAGCAGAATAAAACAATTGGCTATATTAGTGGGTGTTTTGACCTAATACATATTGGTCATATTAACCTTTTTAGGTTTGCTAAAACGCATGTTGATATTCTTTTTGTAGGTATTGACAGTGATGAATACATTAAAAATGCCAAGGGATTAAGCCGACCATTTTTTGAGGCTTCCACACGACTTACTCAATTGGAAGAATTGAGAAGTGTTGACTACGTCTTACTTCTTCAGGGTAATTACACTCCGAATAGTAAGGAATGTGATTCATTGCATAGAACTATCATTAGTAAATTAAAACCTGACATCCTGTTTGAAGGCCAAATTAGCTGTTTTACGCATCAAAAAATCAAACTTGCGGAAGAACTTCAAATAAAGTTTTACAATAGCCCTAATGATATTATTTATCCAACGTCAACATCATTGATTGCTGATGCAATTTGTAAGAATAGTATATAATACATGTTTTTATGGCTATGAACATCTTAACAATATTGCAAAATGAGTACATGCGGGATTTTATTCTTGCCAGAGCAAAAACATATGGTAAATATACAGGCCTTCCCTCCGAATGGATACCAACCATTATAGAAATATTAACAAATATGAGTTACGATTCAGAATTAGCTATTAAGGCTGTGCAGAAGGAATTTCCTCAGCTTATTAATACAAGTTCGGAATATCATGAAAAACTACGTAAGTATAGGATAAGAAAGGTTGAACAGATTGCAGAACGCATCAATCCATTCCTGAAAAATGGAACTGTGTTGGACTTTGGAGGTCAAACAACCGATCTTCTGGAAGCCCTGATTAACAAAAATGAAAGAATATCACAGGGCTTCGTTAATGGTATAAATAAAGATGAGATAATTCAAAACGAAAGTGAAAAAATAGCCTTTACTGAACAGATATCATTAAGTGAAACTACATTAGGAACAAAAAGTGTCGATACAATTATAGTTTCACTTGTGCTACATCACATGAATGTTCAAGAGAGAGAAAAACTAATAAATCACTTCACCAAAATATTGAAAAAAAAGGGAATCCTTATTCTTATTGAGGATACTTTTTCTGAAACCAGAGTTCAACGGGAATGCGATTCAATTACGGATATGTTTCTGAATAAATTCTCCTTTGAAGAAAAAATGCAACTTTTATCTTTCTTGGATTGGCAGGGAAATAGACTAACACGGCCTCATCCCTCAGTTCCTTTGCATTATACATTTAAATCGATTGAAGGGTGGTGTCAATTATTTAAGACATTTGGATTTAATTTAACCAATGAGCAATTCTTTTGCAATGTCGATGAAGATTCTATAGATCTTATACCGCCGAAAGCATTCATGGTATTTCGATTGAACTAATCTGCTGGCGTGGACTTGCAGTCCGTGACATTTCATTAACGTTCTACCCTTCTCTGCTGGCGTGGACTTGCAGTCCGTGACACGTCATGAACTTACTACCCTTTTGTAATAAAACCTAGTCTATTCAGGCTAGGTTTTTTTGTTGGCTTTTAACTTGTTATTGGCGCATAGAAAACATGTCCGTGCGAGCTGGGGTAAATGATTATTCTCTTTAAAAAATCTAAATTAAATAGGTCGCAGCGATGCTGCTAATTGCTAAAGCATAATCATCGGCTCTACAAATAGGTCGCAGCAATGCTGCTTTTAAAAGTCGCGTAGCGACGATCTATTTGTAGAAACTGTTATTAAATCGAAAATCAAGCCCCGTTAGGCCTGCCTGCCGGTAGGCAGGGGTGACCTCCACTTAGTTACGAAGTAGATACACTACGCTAATCTACGCCAAGCCGAGCAACTCATTACCGTTGGCTTCAGCCAACGGATCTAAATAATTGTATTATAAAGGCTTTAGCCGCATATTCTGTTAAAAAGATGTGGCTGAAGCCAAGAAATATCATAGCTGAGTTATTCCGTTGGTTGAAACCAACGGGAATGGAGAAAAGTAATGTGGTTTTGTTTTCTCTGCTGTCTCTGCTGGCGTGGACTTGCAGTCCGTGACACGTCATTAACTTACTACCCTTTTGTAATAAAACCTAGTCTATTCAGGCTAGGTTTTTTTGTTGGCTTTTAACTTGTTATCGGCGCACGGACAGCATGTAGCGCGAGCAGGGTGAACGGTGGTAGCTAAAAGTTACCAATGGCATATTGTTTAACCATTTTAGGGTTGCCCAATGGACCCTTAACTCCCGATTGGAAATTGTCGTTCAGAATAATCTGCCCGTTTATTACTAGCTGAAATTGTGCCGTTCCAAAGAAAGCCCATTTATCGCAGTCAATGGAAACGGTTATCTTACCTGTCCACTGCGTTAAATCGATTAATTCGATAGAGCCCCACTCTGTGAAGTTACCTTGATCTGCCGATTCTAATTCTATCTTTGAACCATTTGTACCAAAATGCTTAACATTTTGCTGTGGGTCTTTAAAATGCTTTCCGAATTTCATCCCTTCCAGGGTTATCTCCATTCTACCGCTTGTGATGTAATTTAGCTGTGCTGACATAATTTACTGTTTTAACGTGAACTCGACATAAGATAATTTGTTATATTGCTGTTATTTAATGCTTTAATGTTGATATTGTGTTTTTGGAAGACTGGAATGATGGAATATTGGAGGGTGCGTCCAACTTTTCTCTTCCAATATTCCATTTTTCCATTATTCCAACATTGATTTCAAGGTGATATGCTGTCATTCTTTTATTTAACTTGTTTCTTACGTCGAACTGACGTTGTTTTAGTTAATGTTATTATTGATGAAAAGCTGTAATTAATTTATCTTAATTGAACTATAATATATTCGAGCGAGCAGGATCATTCTATTGGCGCGCGGATTTAGCTTCGCTGAACTCCCTTCGGTCGGTTACAACCGAGCGTATTTTGCGAACCGAACGGAGTGAGCTCAGCGGAGCTAGTTCAGCGAAGCTAAATCCGCGCGAACGGGGAACAAGATTAATCGCATGATGTGGATTCAGCTATACACTGTGAATATTTTGGTATCCTATCCTCCAATTAAAACAGTAAACATTCCTAGTACAATTGATCCGCCATGTGCCGTAGTATCACCTATTCTTGCTGCAGGTTTACCACCAATTAAAACCGTGGAGGAACCTTTAACAATAGTATCGGGTGGCCCAACACATTCAAGGTAGTCTCCTACTACTGCGGCAGGCATTTTACCAATTAAAACTGTCGGGACTCCTGGACCAACAATTGGCCCACCAACATGCGGTATTGGTGGTAATCCGGGTGTCTGTAGAGGGCACGTATGCATATCAGTAAGTCGGGCTGCTGGTGGCATATGGTTTGTTTTTAAATTAATTAATCATTACTATTCCACCTTTTACCGTAGTCTGTCCAGAAGCAGATAGTTCTGCTGTGGCCGTTCCTTTTGCAGATAAAGAGACTTGGGCATTCATATTAATATTTAATCCCAACATTTTAATATCTGCTTTGGATGAAATATTAGTACTCCCTAATGATGAAATATTAATATTCCCTAACGATGAAATATTAATATCCCTATTGCTAGTAAAAGAGATACCAGATGGACCTAACCTAACCGTATTCTTGTTCTCGTCAACCAATACTATAGATTTGTCATTTTCATCTAACTCAATAGTCAATACGACTTTGTCATTATATGAAAGCTCTTCCAATTTTATCATGCTGTTTTTTTTTAAATATAACTTAATTACTACTTAAATCAGTGAGACTTTGATTTTGCGAAGCAAAATTAATTAGTCGAACTCTTGCCTGATTTACGAAGTTAATATTTTTGCATTAACAGGCAATGTTCTAAGGGGTAAATTGTCTCGATGCATCGGGTTACAATCTCGTCCGAACAGAGGTGACCTATACATTGAATGTAGTAATATCAAGTATTTCATGAATTATGTAACATTTTAGTCGGTCAGTAGTGATAAAGTAACATTAAATCATTGTACCACTAGCCCAAGGGGACTTACCATCGTTTGTATAAATTACTAAGTTTCTGTCGTCCTGCAAAACCAGCTTAACACCACCCTTATTCATGGTACCAGATGCCCAAACAGCCTTACCCCCAGCATAGATTACTAAATTGCCATCCCTTTGCATAGCAACACTATTACCGCCTTTTCCCATAGTCCCAGATGCCCAGATCACGTATCCAAATATGTTGTACATCACCAAGTTTCCATCCCCTTGCATTATTAACTTATATGCTCCATTAGATGATGCCAAAAATTGTCCTACAGACAATGAATTACCAGCTTGAAGAGTTGATTCTCCTATATACTTTGAAGCAGTATTAATCTTCATAGCTAAATTAACAAATCGATTGTCTTGTATATTATCGATATAAATAATGTTAGGTTTGTTATCTGGTGTTATAAACTTTTCTACTGCTGATAAATTTTCATTCGCAAGATTAGCAAGGTCTATTATACTTGTTTTGTCAAATAATTTAAAATTTCCATATACTGGAATATTTACCTTATTTGGAACAATACATTTAGCAATTTGAGGATTATCTTGCGAAAGTGTCCAGGATAATAAAAAGTATTGGCCTTTATTATTATTCATATTATCCACTTGTTTTTTAAGCATGTCACTAAAATTATTAGTAGCAGAATATTTGTTTACTACATTGAAAGATGATTTATTATAAAACCCCTTTCCTAGATATTCTCCAATATTTACATCCTTACAATCTATTATAACAATGACTGCTGATTTGGAGGAGATAAAATCTTCAAGTGGTAAAGATGTAATATCCGTTGTTTCATCTAAATACAATAGATTGCTTAGAGATGATAACTTTTTAAATAACCCATTCCATTCATTTTGATTAAAATCAGTGTAATTTGAATTACCAACATCTGTATTATATGCATGTGATAGATTTAATATAATAAGTTCATGATATGATTCTGTAAATTTATTTATATCATCAATAATTGAATCAAAACTTTGGCCATTAGCCCCTTGCCAAGTTATTGCATCTGGTGGGCTAGGGAATATTCTTTTTAAATTCTTCTTAATCCATGGCCCAACTATAGGAATATTTTTTGTCTGATCAAAGATAGAATCTTCAAGATCTTTTATCATTTCTCCAATATTCAAATTAGCGTAATGCCCTGTGTAGTAATTACCATTGTGGATTACAGGTCTAATGTCAAAATATCGTGCTCCATAGCACAACTGTCCAAATATACTGTTGCTCTGTGTTTTTGTATTGCAATCATTGGAAAAAGGAGTTCCATCATTTCTGACACTTGAACCAGAATCATGCGAGCCAGTTATGCAGATTTCATTTAGTTTTCGTGACTTTAAAGTACTAAGATTATCCTGCATCCAGCTAGGAGAGTAATTGATATATATATTCGTATTACTTGCCCAAACCGATTTTCCATCTTGTGTATAGATAACCAGATTTCTATCGTCCTGCATAGCAAGTTTGACACCACCCTTATTCATGGTACCAGATGCCCAAACAGCCTTACTCCCAGCATAAATTACTAAATTGCCATCCCCTTGCATAGTAACAACATTACCACCCTTACCCATTGTACCAGATGCCCATAATGCTTTATTAAATATATCGTACATCACTAAGTTTCCATCCCCTTGCATTATTAATCGGTACATTCCATTATTTGAAGCAATAAAATCTTCAAACTTTAATGATTCGTTAGCTAAAAGCTCATTTTTCATAATATTATTTTTGTTTCTGACTAAATAATGCGAATTAAGGGTTGAATCAATAACTCCGCCCTCCCCTGTTCGACTTAGCCTCCCGATGCATCGAAAGCCTAATGATAATAGCCCGACGGCGGTGCAATCGCCGCCAAACCTAGTGATTTTTGTTTTATTTGGTTACAATCTCGTCCGAACAGAGTAAATTCGCACGAGCGTTGCTCTAGGCTATAATGGGGCGTTGCCCCAAACCCCACTCCCTTTTTTGTCTTGAAACAAAAAAGGAAGCAAAAAAATTCAAGTCAAAACGATGCTTCCTCCCGCTAGGCTATCTCAGGCACACTCGCTGGCGAGGACTTGCAGTCCGTGACATTTCAAACTATTCTATTTTCTGTTTTTTATAATAAATCTAGTTTATTACAACTAGTCATAATGTTAACTTTTAGTTTGCTTTAGGCGCACGGATTGCAAATCCGCGCGAGCGGGGGTGCGGGGCCAATATTGGCGGTTGATTTTCTTATATCAACATACATTTTAGTTCTACAGTATTAATTCCAATACTAGATAAGTCTAAATATCCATACCTTGAATCAAAGTATGTTTTTTGATCTCCTTTTTCTTTAATGAGTTTATTCTTTATAACTTCATTTTGGCTAATAAATAAATATTTTATTTCTAATTTATTAGTTGTATGAATTAATTTGGCACCAATACATGGTGAGGTATAACTAGAACAAATATTACTATTGCATTTCTGAAAATGAACAAGTGGTCTTTCAAAATCTTCTATAACATCTGCAAGAGCAATAATGCATGACAATGGATCTTTTTCGAAAGAAAGTTGAAGCTGTTCATTGTCCGGTTTTATGTTATTACTATTCCCCCAATATATTCCGCCCATATCATGCATCATTATACCTAAAGCAGCCCATTCGACACATAATTGATGAAGAGGTGAAATCGATTTTGTTGTTGGATATTTTCTAATTTTATCATTTAGATACAAATAGCCCAATGCTCCAGGAAACCCATGTGTAGACGTTAATGATTTTGTGATTAGTCGAGACATATTTTTATTCCAATCACTTGGCATATCATTTTTAACTTTTTTATACCCATTAAACGCACTCATCAATAATCTATGGCTGAAGTTATCTAATATATTTTTGGTGTTTGTTGGCTGCAAATCTGGATTAAAGTCACTATGATTTAAACTTTTGTTTAATCGATTTATATATTGCCATGGGTAACCTATATCATGAAATATTGCAGCATTCATAGCTGTTTCATAAAAAAGAACTTTCCATATGAATCTTGACAAATGATTATCTCTATCGAGCAAAACTTTATCGATTTTGATATTTTGGATATATTCCTTTAAATAATCGACGTCGTCATTATAAAACAAATCAAAGACTTTATCAACACAAATATCAAGCAAATATTTATCTCCAATTCTAAAAGATTCTTTAGAATTACCACCACCTAAAAGACAAAAAACGACATAAGATGTAAGTGGTTGATGAAGGGCGTGATCTCTACAATGCTTTTTGTGTATATCTACAATAGCTAACCAATCATCTGTTAATACTTCAGGCATTAGAAAACGATATGGTGGAAAAGATGTTTCTGAAAAATTCAAAGCAGAACTTTGAGCTTGATACACTTTCCTAAAATGAGTATCTCCAACTCTTATTTGAAGACCTTTGAAAGTATCAGCCACAGTAAATTTATTTTTTTCATGTTCAGCCTTCAAAGTATCATATTTGCCTCTATCAATATCTATGAAGGGCAAGAAATTTTTTGGATAAATAAAACTATTTGAAGAAATAAGATTCGTATAGTGGTTTAAATTAAAGTCCATTTCAATAAGATTTATTTTATCAATCCCCATTCTTTACTTATGCTTTGTAGTTCATTTTTAAAATCAACCATATATTTTGATGCATATAAACCTTCAACTAATTTTTCTTTTGCCTGTGAGTGGGGTATAGATTTATTTATTATTACTTGATTGAGTATATCATTTATGTTTGGAAAAATAATTTCTTTATTCTTTGAATTTTCAGTTATCATTAATTCTAAGGTATCTATTAAGAAATTATAATCATCAAACAAATCCATAAGCCTTACTTGCGCATGACAAAATGAGTTATAGAAGTCACCGAAATTACCAATTTCAAATACCATACTCATCCTGCGATTTTCTCTTCGATTTTCAATTTTACGAAACCATTCACTTTTTTCATTCATATCCCATCTGTCATCAATGTCTTCAGTTGCAAGAAATTGTTTAAAAGATAGTTTGTTGGCTTGCTCTATAAATTGATATCTCTGTAACTCAATGACAGATAAAAATAAATCACCCAACTCATTTTCGATTTCTTCATTTTTAAATTCATACGAAGAAAGAGTGTTTTGTAGAAGGTATTCTATTAATTTTATAACTAAATTATCGGGGACAAAATTTATTTCTTTGAACTTTCTAAATACTATTTTCTCAACTTGTTCTCTAATATATTCATTATCTCTCTCATATATATTATCACGACGAATTCTCATCATTGCGTGAAAAGGAAAATCATTTATTACTGTTTCAAAATTCTTAATAAGATCCTTAAATGGTGTTTTAGGAAACCATTTTTCCTCAATTAATTCGGTTAGATATTTCAATTCTGAACTTTGAATTAGTTTGGTTATATTATCTATCGATTGTTGGCATTTTTCTATTCTATCAAGTATATTATTCGATTCTTCCAAATCATAAACCATTTCTCTGGTTTTGTTAATTTGTTCTTTTAGCCAACTTCTTGAATGTCCTTTATTTGTTTTCTTATAAAGAAACGGCTCTATAAATTGATAATAAATATTGTTGTCGTAGTTTATGTAATTCCTAATTTTAGAAGATGATTCTGTATATAGCAGTTCTAATACTGTGTTCTTAATATTTTCAAACTTATTGAAATCATAAAACAATGTTCTCTTTGTTATAATAGTTGGAACTTTATTTACAATTAGCGCTTGATAATTTGACAGTAACTTAGTTTTGTTAGATTTGAATATCGACTCATTATCTAATGTAGTAAATTTTATTATCAAGCCTTTTATATCTTCGGAAATTGTCGAAATGTCAGTTTGACCGTTTTTAATACTATTTAATTTCTCTATTGCTTCCTTCTTCTTACTTATAGAATTATCAATATATTCAATTGCTTTAAGTGTTGATTGTAAGTCTTGATTATCAAGCGAAGAAATAGATAAAAACTTACCATTATCAGGTCCAATTTCAATTAACCATTCATGAATTGACTTTGCTAATCCGACAAAGCCAGGTGAGTTGTCCAAAATAATTACAACTTCTTTTTTTGAATTATCATTTTTTACAAAAGAACAGAAGTTATTACATATTGATTTGAGCATCTCAGTTAACCAATATGAATGTAATTCATCAAAGAGAATTCGAGGGTCACACTCAAATTTATTATTCTTTTCGGCCAAACTTGATTGATATATTTCAGATTGAAGGATATTTATTTTAGAAGTATCTATTAGCCAATTTTCATTGTTTACTTTTGAAAACAAGGGAACATCTTCTCCTATAAGGTATCTCTCTTGAAATAATCTTAGCAGGTTTGTATTACTCTCATTTTCTTTCAGTGAATTTATTTTTTCTTTCCAATAAGAAGATTTATATGCTCCAATAATACTTGTTCCTGTAATGTCAACATCAATAAACAATACTGCGTATTTCTTATCAAGAAGAACAGAGGCTAGATTTAGAGCTGCAGTGGTTTTCCCAACGCCACCTTTACGTGATTCAACACTTATTATTTTATAATCCATATAATACAAATTCAAATAATGTTATAAATTTAAAAGAAAAAATATTTCACTATATGTTTATGTTTTTTCAAGCTTACCCCAAACTCATTTACATATTCAGTTTATTATGCTAAATAATTATAATAACCCCTGTTCGGCTTAGGCTGTGCCTAAGTCGTAGTTATTGCATTAGGCTCTTGCCTGATTACGAAATAAATATTAAGGTTACTATTTTCTGCCTGCTTCCAAAAGGTTATCTCTTACATCATCGGGCATTTTCCAACCATAGTCATTAACTATTTTGTTTAAAGCCGTTTTTTATAATTCGAATTACCGTCCCACAACGACACACTTATTAAACATAAAACTTCAATTCACATCAGCATTCACAAAGTAACCCATTAAGGGATTATTTGTAAGTGATTTCCTTATAAAGTTAAACAAATAAATCAATTTGAAAATAAATCAATTTGAAAATTAGAGAATTTGACAATGAGACAATTTCGAGGAGGTTTGTGTATAGTTTTGAGGTATTCGGTTATTTTTTATTGCCAGAATCAAGTATTTGAAAGCATTTTCAGCTGACTACAGTTTGTAACCAGCTGAATTCCATACATCGTCAACAGTATGTTCCAAAATGGAACCAACCGATTTTTCAACCAATTCGCCTGATTCAATGATGGTTTTTAAATGTTTCGTTACTGCTGGTCGCTGTACTCCAAATAGCTCGCTGATCTTTTTTTGAGTCATCCAGAATGTCTCATCTTGATAGAAAACTACAATATTTACGTTCACATCGTCCGTTTAATAGAACACAATTCTGGTTTCTTTCGCCATCGGTTTTTCTTTCAAAAATATTCATTTCTAATTATCCACAAACCTATCACAGAAGCGATGGCGTGAGATATTGACGAAGTATCCTGACTTCGATTTTTCTGCATAATGGACTATGATTTACAAAGTTATTTCTTTGCCTTTGCTGACAAATTGATAAGTTGCAACTATTAACCCCATTTAAGTTACCGATTCACAGATTGTTAATTTTTAACTCTATCAAAAGAATATAACGATTTTCTTAGAATTAGACTTTACAACTACCATATAGAGATTTGAAAAATTTATTTTTTACACTACTGACCGACTAAAATACTATACAATTTATGAAATACTTGATATTACTACATTCTATGTATAGGTCGCCCCTGCCTACCCTACCTACCCTGCCTACCGGCAGGCAGGCGGCAGGCAGGCCTAATGGGGCTTGAATTTGATTTTTCTCTAATTACTACAAATAGGTCGTCGCTATGCGACTATAGAAAAGCAGCATTGCTGCGA
>Ga0209287_10001532_pt1 | contig 11442 bp, 10 predicted proteins | sample PPLLak3cmMay2015_2_FD_187255 | JGI IMG/M metagenome (GOLD analysis project Ga0209287, IMG submission 187255) | Freshwater sediment microbial communities from Prairie Pothole Lake near Jamestown, North Dakota, USA - PPLs Lake P8 Core (1) Depth... | ecosystem: Environmental > Aquatic > Freshwater... | reverse complement strand
GGGCCGATTGAACATAAAAAGGATATTAGCCGGCATCGATTTTGGAAAAGATACCGAGAAAGCGCTCTCCTACGCGGCATTTTTTGCAACAGAGTATAAGGCTTCACTCAACCTTCTTTATGTGATAGATTATCTGATTACGCCGCCTGCTTATATAGCTCCCTATATTGAGGAAGAGAAAAAGACGGCCATTAAACGCTTCAACGCAATAATGGAGAGGCTCAAAAAAGAAGACATTCCGACCGAAACGGAAGTGATGACCGGAAGGCTTCAGGAATCCTTCGAGGCTACTGCAAGAAAAATTAACGCAGCGGAATCTCCTGAAACGGAAGGGCCAGGATCTGCGACAGGGCTTTCAGGTCGTCTTCGAGCGTTATCATCCGACCGTCAGGTTTGGAGACCGGAATCGTTTTGTCGGCTACGACAACGATCTGAATCTTGCGCGCATCGAGCAACTGGCGCGCGATATTCTGCAGTTCATCTCGAGTGCTGCTGAAAAAAGCGTCCTGAATCCGATTCAGCGTGTCAAGCGGCTCCCGGCGCATCGCATAGCGGCTGTAGGCCTGCACCAATTCCATTTTGGTATCCACGTTGAAGACGAAGCTGTTCAAAGTGTCCAGCCGTTTGAGCTCGAGCTCGCGGTCGGGAACTCCATGATGCAGCAAATTCATGATGTTGACCGTTTCACGGATGGCATCCGCAGCCCTGTCCCCTTTGCAGCCGATGATTCCGACGAGAAGTCCGGCCTGCCATTTCGCCGTTTGATAGAATCCGGCCGAATAAACGTATCCGAGATCATCCCGGAGCCGGGTGTACATCAGCGAATCGTTCCCGCCGAAAATGCTCATCAGCAGGTTCGACTTCCAAAACTCGGGATGGGCGCGGGTAAGACCGGGAAGTATCGCCACGACATTGGACTGAACCTGTCCAGGTTTATGAATCAACGCGACCGTGGAGGGGGTGGCGGTCGGATCGGGGGTCTGCCGCGGCGGCGGCACGCTGGCCGGCCACCCGGCGATGAACCGCTCCAGGGTCTGTCGCACCCGGTCGGGTTGGATATCGCCTGAGATCGCGACCACCATGTTGGCAGGAACAAAGCGGGCGGTGAGAAAACGAGCCATGGCGTCGCGCGTGATGTCCGGAACGGTGTCCAGCGCCGCCAAAGGGTCCCGGCCATAGGGATGTTTTTTAAAATGCAGGATCAAGCCCTCCCGCATCGCCACGGCCTGTGCATCCTCACCCTGCCGCCTCAAATTGGCCAACTCCTGTTGTTTGGCCACCTCAAGGACCTTCGCCTCGAAGCGCGGCCGAGTGAGAACCTCCTGCAGGATATCGAGCCCTCTCTCCCAGTCGGAAGACATCACAGAGAGCTTGACGGTGGTTTCTTCCAATCCGATGTCCACGCCCATTTTGATGGCGTTGTCATCAAGGAGCATGGCCAACTCGACCGGGGTGTGGCCCTCGGTTCCGCCCCGGATGATCGTGCCTTCCAGGAGGTCCGTCAAACCCGCCTCGGAATCCTGCAGATCGACCGCACCGGCTCTGAGGTAAATCGTCATGTCGATGAGCGGTAACTCGGCGTCGGGCAGATAAAACACCTTGGCGCCTCCGATCGCCATCTGAACGGCTTCGGGATAATCAATCCGATGCGGATGGCGGTCGAAAGACAACGGGTGTTTCCAGCCGGAGGGCGTTGGATAAATCGAATGATTCTGAAGCGCCCCCCGGTAAAGCTCGCGCCCCCCGGCGGCGCTGCCGCTGATCGAACGGACCTCGGTGTAGGCCTCGGGCGGGCGACTCGCCGCTCCGCCGGGGATCACAAAACTCGTCGTTTGGTTCCCGGACCGGCCGTACTCCCGTGCAACGCGCCGGATGTCCTCCGGGGAGACCGCCTCGATCTTGCTCAGGTAGTCGTTGAGATAACGCCACCCGGCCTGCACCTCCAACGTGGCCAGGGTCCCGGCAACGCTTTCGTTGGTGCGCAGCCGGTCGATGAAATCGCGTCGGTTGAGCTTCTTCAGACGCTCGAGTTCCTGGGGAGCGACCAAGTCCGTTTTAAGCTTTTCCAGTTCGGCGAGCAGAACCCGCTCCAGCGATTCGCACGCCGCCAGATAGGCGGCGCGTTGATCGCCCTCGGTGACGCCCGGCTGCTTCAATTCCGAGGACTCGTGGGGGGACCCGCCCAGGATCAGCATGCCGCCGTAGCGATGGTCGGGGTTCCCGGCCCAGGCGTCAACCGCCAAGCCCTGCTCGACAATGTTCTGAGTCATCCGGGCACTGCGCCCCTGGCTCAGGACCATGGTCAGGGCATCCAAGGCAAAAAAGTCGGGGGTATTCATCCGCGCGCCGTGGAAGCCGATGCGAACCACCGGCGTGCGCCCCCCCTCCAGAAAGCGTACGCTCCTGCGCGGTCCCTGCTGGGGCGGCTCTGCGGTGACCACCTCCGGGGACCGCCGGCCGGCCGGATAGCGCTCGAAATAGATTTCGGCCAGCCGACGGGCTTCGGCCAGCGTCACATCCCCCGCCAAGACACAGACCGCATTGGCCGGATGATAGTATTTTGAGTGGTATTCCCTGGCATCCCGGGTGTGGAAGCGCTCCATGTCAGACCTCCAACCGATGACGGGATTGCGGTAGGGGTGCGCGGTGTAGGCGGTGGCATAAAGGTCGAGCCAGGCCGCGCCTTCCGGATTGTTGATGTAACGGAAGGCCCATTCGCGCTGCACGACCTCCTTTTCAACGTAAAATTCACGCCAGGAGGGCTCGAACAGCTGTTCGCTGATGATCGCAAACCATTGCTCGATCATGTCGGACGGCACGGAGGCGATGTACTGGGTCTGGTCATGGCTGGTGAAGGCGTTGACGCCGACCGCCCCGTTTTTTCCGAGCTGGGAGGAAAAGACCTGCGGGATGTAGAGTTTCTGTGCCTCCAGCCGCAAGCGCTCCATCTCCGCGAGCTTTTCCCGAACCACCTGAAGGTCGGGCGTGCGTTTGGCTTGTTCGGCCTGAACTTGATCGTACGCCGCATCTATCCGCACCTGTAGTTCGGCATCCTTCTCATAATCGGTCGAGCCGAAGTTCTTGGTGCCCTTGAACATCATGTGCTCCAGCATGTGGGCAATGCCGGTCTTGCCGCTCTCCTCCAGGGCGGCTCCGGCGCGTATCGCCAAACGAACCGCCACCTGGGGTGTCGCCGGCCGCTGCACGACCAGGAACATCATCCCGTTCTTCAAAGAGAACTCCTTGACATCCAGCTGCAGTTGGGCGCCGATTTCCGACGCACCCAACGCCCCGGCGCCGACCAGCACGGCAACCAGAAACCCCATGCATATTTTTACGAACCGGATCATGGCTGTTTCTCCAGTAGAGGTATGAAACCGGAATGATCAAATTGAAGAAGAACGTATGGCCGTCGCTCGCATTTTTCAAGTCCTTGTTTGCCTCCGTCCCCATAAGGCCCCGCTATCAGGAAACCATCGCGGGCAGCCTTCAGCGAATGCCTCAATCCGGAGAAACGCAGGCTCTCAACCGGCCGGACGTTAGGTTGGGGCTTGACATGCGAACCGGGGATAAACTAAGGTCCGCATGAATATATATCACCAGCCTGTGGTGGCCACCCACATATACGACCGGGGAGACTGTTACATTTATCGAGCCTCCATCTCCTTTCATGCCCCCCCTACCTCCGCAACGCACCTTTGCCGTCCTGAAAGCAGCCACCCCCTGCCGGGAGAGCCGACATGCCGATGAGCATCAGTGAAAAGATCCTGGCCGCCCACAGCGACCCCTCCGAGGCAAAACCCGGAGCTCTCATCCAAGCGCGCCTGGACTTCGTTTTTTGCCAATGCCATCACCGGCCCCGTGTCGATCAGGGCTTTAAAGGCCCTCCCGCCCTTCATGCGGGAGCCGCTGAAGGCCGGCGGCCTGGTCCCTACGTACGCCGCCAGCGCAAACAGGACGCTTGTTAATCCGAAATAAAAGAAAGCGAGTTCATTCATGGCCCAATCCTCATCGTACCGAATCGCCGTCATCCCCGGGGACGGGACCGGACCGGAAGTCATCCATGAGGCCCTCAAGGCGCTAAAGGCCGTCGGGGCGCGTGAAAACCTTCGCTTCGATCTTCAGCACTACGACCTCGGCGGAGAGCGTTATCTCAAAACTGGGGAGATCCTTCCCGAAACGGTCTTCACCGAGCTCGCCCGGGTGGACGCCATCCTTCTGGGGGCGATCGGCCACCCGGAGGTGAAACCTGGAATACTGGAAAAAGGGCTGCTGTTGGAACTGCGCTTCCGCCTGGACCAGTACATCAACCTGCGACCGGTGGTGCTATTCCCGGGGGTGGAAACCCCCCTGAAGGATAAGGGCCCGGCAGATATCAATTTCGTGGTCGTCCGGGAAAACACCGAAGGGCTCTACACCGGCGGCGGAGGGTTCCTGAAAAAGGGAACTCCTCACGAAGTGGCGATCCAGGAATCGATCAACACCCGGTTCGGTGTCGAACGCTGCCTGCGCTACGCCTTCGACTATTGTCGAAAGCGCGACCAGCGCAAAAAACTGACCCTGTGCGGAAAGACCAATGTCCTGACCTATGCGTTCGACCTCTGGGAGCGGGTTTTCCGCGAAGTGGCGGCCGAATACCCAGACGTCAAGACCGACTATGGCCACGTGGACGCGGTCAGCATGTGGATGATCAAAAACCCCGAATGGTTCGATGTGATCGTCACGGACAACATGTTCGGCGACATCATCACGGATATCGGCGCCATCATCCAGGGCGGCCTCGGCATCGCAGCCGGCGGCAACATCAACCCGACCGGCGTGTCCATGTTCGAACCCATCGGCGGCTCGGCCCCCAAGTACACCGGACAGAATGCCATCAATCCCCTTGCCGCCATCGGTGCGGCAGGGATCATGCTTGACCACCTTGGGCAGGCAGCGGCCGCCGCTCGCATCGAGAATGCCGTAAAAAGGGTGGTGGCCGGAGATATTCGCAGCCTGGCCTCTGGAAAAATGGGCAAGAGCACCACGGAAGTCGGCGATTTGGTGACCAATTACATCGCCGCAGGCTGATTCGAGGGCTGCGAGTCCGGCCGATGAGCGAGGAGGTTCAGGATATGTTTGCTGCAAGAAAAATCCGGATTCGAGAAGTGGGACCGCGGGACGGATTTCAGTCCTGGCCGGAGTTTGTCCCAACGGAGCGAAAACTGGAAATCATCCGGATGCTGATCCAAGCCGGGGTTGAAGAGATGGAGACCACGTCGTTCGTCAGCCCGAAGGCTGTCCCCCAGATGCGGGATGCGGCCGAGGTTCTGGCCAGGGTGCCGCGGGCCGGCTGCATCCACTGCCCCCTCGTTCCCAATGTTAAGGGAGCGGCGCTCGCCCTGGACAGCGGCGCGGACAAACTGGTGGTCGTGATCTCTGCCAGCGACGCGCACAACCTGGCAAACGTCCGGCGGACCATTGACGAGTCGCTGTCCGATCTGAGAGCCATTTTCGAACTGGCTCGAGAGCGCGGGAAACCCGTGGTTGGCTCCATCGCCGTGGCCTTCGGATGCCCCTATCAGGGCGACGTGCCGGAAGATGATGTGCTCCGGCTCGCGGACGCCTGCATATCCGGCGGCGCTGACTCGGTGATCCTGGCGGACACCACCGGCATGGCCACGCCGCCGCGTGTGACGCGGCGGGTGAAGGGATTCGCCCGCCGGTTTCCGGACACCCCCTATTCATTGCATTTTCACAATAACCGCGGCACGGCCATGGCTAATCTGTACGCCGCTCTGGAGGTCGGCGCCAATACGTTCGACGCGGCCATAGGCGGGATCGGCGGCTGTCCGAACGTGCCCCAAACTGCTGGGAATTTGGCCACCGAGGATGTGGTTTACATGTTGGAGGACATGGGCTGCGACACCGGCATCGATTTGATGAAGCTCATTGAAGCCGCTCTGCGCCTGGAAACCATCCTCGGACGGACCCTGTTCGGGCAGGTCATGAAAAGCGGACCGCGCGACCCGAAGCTGGCCGCGGCGGTCTGCCGGGCGAGTCACTAGGTGGGGGATCGAGGGCTGCCAGAGTTGATGACCGAGAAGACGGCACCGGCAACGTGCAGCTTGTTCTTGCAATCAGTGCAAGGAGGCTTATCTCTATCCTCATCCTTGGTAAAGCACAGCCAAAATCGTCGCCCGGTTTTCTTTGGCTGAAATGATATGCGGAGAGGTGCCCAGGTAGTAGGCGCTGTCGCCGGGCTCAAGTTCGAGGCGCTCGCCTCCGATTTCAAGCAGCACCGTCCCGTCCAAGACGAAGACAAACTCCTCGCCGTCATGTATGGAAATATCCTTCTCGGTCGCGGAAAGTAGCTGGACCAGGAACGCCTCCATATGGCGGCCCTTAACCCCCGGCGCGAGACTTTTATAGCTATAGAGGTGTTTCTTGCCGGTGGCAGAGGTAGACCGTGCGGTGGCCAGACGCTCGCCCTTGCGGGTGATGGAATAAAGCTTGTCTCCGGTTCCCGAAACCAAGCGGCCGAATGCGCTGTCGAGCGCCTTGGAAAGCTTGATCATGGTTCCCAGTTGCGGCTGGATCTGGCTGTTCTCAATCCCCGCGAGGAAAGCCACCTCGAAACCGGTGAGCTGAGACAACTCCTCCAGCGTTACGCCCTTCTCCTCCCGGATGACTCGAATACGCGCCCCGATGTCTTCGATGTCCTTGGCAGAGGGAGCAGCAATGGCGCCCGTCAGGTTCTCAAAAAAGTCAATTTCGAATACCGATTTTTGATCCTTGGTAGTCATAGAAGGGCTCCTTTTCACAAACATTTCGCGCCGATGTGGCGAGCGATGACGATGCGCTGCACTTCCGAGGTGCCTTCACCGATTTCCAGAAGCTTCTGGTCGCGGTAAAAGCGCTCCACGTCATATTCCTTCATCAGGCCGTAGCCGCCGTGCAGCTGCACGGCGTGATTCGCGCAGCGGTACATGACCTCGGAGCAGTATAGCTTGGCCATGGCGGCTTCCTTGGAAAAGGCCATTTCATTGTCACGCAGCCAGCACGCTTTGTAGAGCAGCAGACGTGCGCACTCGATTTCCATCGCCATGTCCGCCAGTTTGAAGGCACTGGCCTGAAAAGTGGCGATGGGGCGGCCGAACTGCTCACGTTCGTTGGTATAACGCGCTGCCCGGTCGAAACAGCCCTGAGCGCCGCCCAAGCCCATGGCGGCGATGGAAAGCCGTCCGCCGTCCAGCGTCTGCATCATCTGGTGGAATCCGTGTCCTCTGGGCCCCAGCAGGTTGTCCCTGGGGACCCGACAGTCTTCGAAGTAAAGCTCGGCGGTATTGGACGAGCGCCACATCATCTTGCCGTGCATCGGTTTGGCGGTAAAACCCCGGGTACCGGCCTCCACAACGATGCAGGACAGTTCGGCCTTCCCGTCATCCCGCACTCCGGTGCGCGCCAGCACCGTAACGCCGGTGGTGATCCGAGTTGCGGCGTTGGTGATAAAGATCTTGCTGCCGTTGATCACCCACTCATCGCCGTCGAGTACGGCGGTCGTTTTCGAGTTGGAGGCATCGGAACCGGCGTTCGGCTCGGTCAATCCGAAGCCCCAGAGCGCATCGCCTTTGCAAAGCAGCGGCAGGTATTTCTTCTTCTGTTGCTCATTGCCGAAGTAATAGAGGGGGCCGATCCCCAGCGAATTTTCCGCTGCCACGGTGGCAGCGTGGGATCCGTCCACCCGCGCAATTTCTTCCACGGCGATGATGTAGGAGAGATAGTCCATGCCCTGGCCGCCGTATTTCTCAGAGACGAAGACCCCGAACAGCCCCAATTCTGCCATTTTTTGCATGGTATCATAGGAAAATTCCTCTTTTTCATCGAGTTCTCTGGCGACGGGCTGGATCTCGTTTTCGGCGAAACTACGAACCGACTCTCTTAAAATCTCGTGCTCGGACGGCAGGCTGAAGTCCATGGTTACTCCTCGTTTTTGGATGGTTCATGCGAACAGGCGCCGGGATGGATTGAAACTTGGCACGCAGCGACGAATCTGTTAAGGACTCCGTTGATCAATTTGTATATGTGGAACCTTAACGCTTGTCAACCGCCCAATTCGCATTCATTAAATGATTCGACATGCCGGAATTACCTGAAGTAGAAACGATCGCTAGAGATCTCGCTGCGACCGGCATCGTTGGCAAAATCCTGACCGGCGCGGGGGTCTATTGGGGACGAACGATTGCGGAGCCTTCCGTAAAGGAGTTCTGCCGCTTGATCCGACACAAGACCATCGCCGGCGTACGCCGCAGGGGAAAATTTCTCGTTTTCGATCTCGTTGGTGGCGAAAACCTGTTGATCCACCTGCGCATGTCCGGTCGACTCCACTGGGCATCTCAGCACCAGAAACGGGACCGGCACGAACATGTGGTTCTGCGCTTTTCCGACGGCTGCGAACTGCGGTTCCACGATCCGCGCAAGTTCGGGCGGATCTATCTGACGCCGGAAGCCGAAACCTTCCTGGGTGGGCTGGGACCCGAACCGCTCGACCCGAACTTCACCGTCGAGCTTCTGCAATCGATGCTGAAATCCCGCAAACGGCTACTAAAACCGCTGATGCTCGATCAGAACTTCATTGCAGGGATAGGTAACATCTACGCCGACGAGGCCCTTTGGGAATCAAAACTCCACCCCCAGCGAAACTCAGACGCGCTATCGAGGAAAGACGTGGCGGCCCTTCACGCCGCGATCCAAAACGTGCTTCGACGGGGCCTGAAAAATCTCGGCACCTCGCTGGGGAGCGGCAAGTCTAACTTCTACTCGGTCGGCCGCCGCCGGGGGCGCAACCGGGATGAACTCAACGTGTTCCGCCGCACGGGTGAGCCATGCCCGCGCTGCGCAGCGAAAATCCAGCGCATCGTCGTTGGGCAGCGGAGTACTCACATCTGCTCGAAATGTCAGAGAGTCAAAATATAGTATTTTTCCGGCTGCCTGCGGGATGTTGTGCCCCTTGCCTGCGGCCATTTCCAGGCAGGCCCTTACCTTTTCTGATAGGGGTTTCAGGCCATGCAGCAACGCCTCAGTTCTCAATCGACACCGGCTTATGCGGCGGACGGCTCCCATCTCAAAGTGGCGCCGGAATATTGGGAGTGCCTGAATCAGAGAGACCTGCTGTCGTTGGGCGCTCAGACCCAGTTTGAGCTAACCCAGGATGGCCGGCTGGTGTTCAAGTTCTTGAATCGCATGATCATGGTGGATCCCAAAGCCTGCTGCCTGCGGCGGCCGGTTGGGACGCAATGGGAACCCCTGGACGATCCCCTGCTCGAACTGGCCAGCGTCATTTACCTGGTCAACGTGAATGACGTTTATCCACTGGGCCGTGACCTCGTCGGAACGCATGATTTGAAGGAAGGGCATTTCTTCCGAGGCCCTCACGAACTCAGAACCGCTGCGCTCATTGAGCGCTACGGCCAGGATCTGCAGGGATTTCGGCAGGTATCTGATACGCTCGGCGGCGAGTCACTGGATATGGCCGACGCCGCCGTCCGGCTGAAACCTTTCCCGCGACTGCACCTGTACTATCTCTTATGGATGGCAGACGAGGAATTTCCTGCTAGAATGAAGGTGCTGTTCGAGCGCTCCATTGAAAACGTCCTGGCGGCCGACGCCATTTGGGCGCTGGTCAACCGGGTATCGACGGAGCTTCTGACGATCGGTGTTTAGGGAATCTTGCGGCTATGGATGGCTCAGACGGTAATCATCGAATCCTGCCGAAGCTCTCATCTTATTCCTCCGGCAGTTGGCGGAGAAATAATTCAGAAGGCGATCAGGCCGATGTAGTTTTCGGGCGAGATTTTAAGCAGTTCATCCTTAACCGCCCGTGGCACGTCCAACGATTCGATGAATTGCGCAATGGTTTCGCGGGTCATCCGGGCATGAGTCCGGGTGAGTTCTTTTAGCGCCTCATAAGGTTTCGGATAGCCTTCGCGCCGCAGAATCGTCTGGATGGCTTCCGCCACTACCGACCAATGGTCTTCGAGATCGGCACGGACCGCCTCCCCATTCAAAATCAGCTTGCCCAAGCCTTTTAGAAGCGACTTCAGCGCAATAAGCATATGCGCCATCGGAACCCCGAGATTGCGAATCACGGTGGAGTCGGTCAGGTCCCTCTGCAAGCGCGATATCGGCAGTTTGGCTGAAAGATGCTCCAGAAGCGCGTTGGCAACGCCGAGGTTGCCTTCCGAATTCTCGAAATCGATGGGGTTGACCTTGTGGGGCATAGCCGATGAGCCCACTTCCCCGGCTATGATCCTCTGCTTGAAATAGTCCATGGAGATGTAAGCCCAAATATCGCGGTCCAGGTCCATCAGGATGGTGTTGATGCGCCGCAGATTGTCGCAGAAGGCGGCCAGGTTGTCGTAGTGTTCGATTTGAGTGGTCGTGCGTGAGCGCGACAAGCCCAGACCCTGGTTGACGAGGGCATCGGCAAAAGCATTCCAGTCGATGGCCGGATAGGCCACGTGGTGGGCGTTGAAATTTCCCGTAGCGCCGCCGAATTTCGCCGAAAAAGGCACCTGCTTCAGCTGTTCTATCTGAACTTTCAGCCGCTCGACGAATACGTGAATCTCTTTTCCAAGAGTGGTGGGCGATGCCGGCTGGCCATGGGTCCGGGCGAGCATGGCGACGCTTTTCCACTCCCGGGCCTTGGCCTCAAGCAAGTCCAGCACCCCATCCAACGCCGCCTGCATAACGTCGCCCCAGCCCTCCTTGAGCGACAGCGGCACAGCGGTGTTGTTGACGTCCTGCGAAGTCAGGCCGAAGTGGATGAACTCGCTGTATTTCTGCAGCCCCAGTTCGCCGAACTTCTCTTTGAGGCGGTATTCAACCGCCTTGACGTCGTGGTTGGTACCCTTTTCAATGTCTTTTATCCGGCGCGCGTCCGCCATTGAAAAGTTTCGGTAAATTTCCCGCAACCGCTCGAATTGATCTGCGTCGAAATCCTGGAGCTGTGGCAGAGGCAATCGGCAAAGGGCGATGAAGTACTCCACCTCCACGCGCAATCGATATTTGATCAGCGCACTTTCGGAAAAATAAGGGGCCAGCGATTCGGTTTGACCCCGGTATCGTCCGTCTACCGGGGAGATGGCCTCCAGCGTGGAAAATTGCATGGCAATCGTCCTAATTCGATGGGGTTTCGGGTTGATCTGAACAGCACCCAGAGAGTTGGTTATATAGAAAAAGCGGCCTTGGGTGTCAACTCGGAGTCATCCAGACCGCTGCCGTGGAAAATAGGAAGACCGGCTGGTCTATCTCAGGCAAGGTCGGTTTCAAAATCGCACCAGCTCAATAAGGCGGTGCGGACGAAGGGGTTGTGCAAAGAATCCGCCCCCTTTGGGGGGGCGTCTATGTTCAGGCGAGTTCGGGTGGAGGAACGATAGCCAGTTCGTCTATTTTCTGCAACAA
>Ga0209287_10001531_pt1 | contig 11442 bp, 8 predicted proteins | sample PPLLak3cmMay2015_2_FD_187255 | JGI IMG/M metagenome (GOLD analysis project Ga0209287, IMG submission 187255) | Freshwater sediment microbial communities from Prairie Pothole Lake near Jamestown, North Dakota, USA - PPLs Lake P8 Core (1) Depth... | ecosystem: Environmental > Aquatic > Freshwater... | reverse complement strand
TGTTCTATCGAAACCGCCGATCCCTTGCCCTGCCTGTGTCCATCGCTTTTCTGGCCATAAGCATCCTCCTCACGGCGAGACTTTTCATTCCCGCCTTATCCGGCGAATCGCCGCGCCTTCGGGCCAGAAGCGCGGTCGTGATCGATGGAACCGACGGCCGGGTTCTCTTCGCGAAAAATCCATCCGCCCCGGCTTTTCCGGCCAGCACAGCAAAAATCCTGACCGCGTTGATCGCCCTGGAAAAAGCCGATCCCAGCCAAATCGTCTCGGTCGGAACCGAAATCCGTCTCGTCGCCCGCGATTCAAGTAAAGCCGGGCTCAAGGTTGGAGACCGGATCCGGCTGAAGGATCTCGTCGGCGGGATGCTTCTCCCGTCGGGAAACGACGCGGCCTACGCAATTGCCGTTCATGTCGCCCGGCCCCGGTCTCACCTCCCCCGTTTATCCACCGGTCAGGCCCTGGCCCGCTTCGTCGGCTGGATGAATGAGCGGGCCGCCCGAATCGGCGCCGTCCATTCCCACTTCACGACGCCGGACGGATATCACCGCGCAGACCAGGTCACGACCGCCTACGACCTCGCCCTGATCGCCCGGGAAGCCATGAAGCATCCGTTGTTCCGGGAAATCGCCGGCGCGCCGGAGTACGCGGCCGCCCGAACGATTTCGACCGGGAATCTCCGGAGGAAGGCGCCGCCCGGCACGGACCGCGTCCGTTGGGAAAACCGAAACAAGCTTCTCGATGCGGCCGGGGCTTACTTCTATCCGGGAGCCAGCGGAATAAAAACGGGCCACACCGTCGAAGCCGGATACTGCCTCGTATCCTCCGCCCGTCGGGACGGACGGGAGCGGATCGCCGTCGTCCTGGACTCCTCGGAGACGGGCGTCTGGACGGATTCCATCGCCCTCCTGGATTTCGGTTTTAGAAAGAGAACCGCTTCATGATAAAGATCGGGGCCAAAAGATCGGGGCCAGGTTACTCAACCCCCGAATTCATATATAATAAGAATATGCCACGCTTTTCCTGCCGTCCCGCCTCCCTCCTCGTCCTCGGGCTCATCGCCCTCGTCCTCGTCCCAGCCGTGGCCTGCAAATCGAAAAACCCGGCGCCCGAATTAACCGAAGAGGAGCTCCTGGCCGCCGAAAAAGCCGAAGCGGAAGAAGAAGAGGCGGCTAAGGCAGCCGCAGCAAAGGTCGCCCCCCCCAAGGTCAACGAAGAAATTTATATCGAGATGAGGGCTCGGTCCGTCTTGATCCGGCAAAAATACATTGAAGATTTCGAAACCGGAGAAAAAGAAGTCGAAGCCCTCCTGGATAAGAATCACTTGACGTTTGCCGACATCAAGGAGTTCGAAACGCGGGTTGGACAGACCGTTCTCGACCAATTGGAGCGGAAAATCCAAGAAAAAATGCAGAAACTGCTCGACGAATATCGCTAATTGCGATATATCTTTTATAATTATCTTTGCTTGACAAGTATTCTAAACACGCCTATTTTGTCGCTCTAAGGGATTCGGTCGGCTTCCATCCCCCGCAGGCAGGAATTCCCGTCCGCACTTAGAAAAATGAGCGCTTCAAGCGTAAAAAGTCTCGTCCACGGATGGGAAACCGTCCGTTTCGAGCTTTTAAACCGCAAAATTTCCGACCTCAACCTGAAAATCGATGGGTCTGCAATCGAACCCTTTGTCCTCCGCCTGCGCCGGGAGATGGAAGCCAAGGGATTTCTTTATAAACCCTCCGTTTACCTTACTGATGAGTGGGGCTGCCCCGACCGTACGCCGGTCATCGGGATCCCCTTCTACCTGTCCGATTCGCGCCTGTCCCGCCTGGAAGAGGAGCAGACGGGTGAGATCGAGGATCCGAAAACGATCATGATGCTGCTCCGCCACGAGGCCGGACACGCCGTCAATTACGCCTTTCGCCTCTGGGAACGATCCAGCTGGAAGGAGATCTTCGGCTCCTTCAGCAAGCCTTACCTGGATGTCTTCCGCCCGGACCGTTACAGCCGCCGTTTTGTCCGCCACATCGCCACCTATTCCCACGGCCGGACCTACGCCCAAAAACATCCTGATGAGGATTTCGCCGAGACGTTCGCCGTCTGGTTGACTCCCCGAAGCGACTGGCGGCGCCGCTATCTCCACTGGCCCGTCCTCCGGAAGCTTAAATACACCGATCGTCTGATGCGCGAGGTCAAACGGCAGAAGCCGAAAAACCTCCGCCGGAAAACGTGCCATCCGGTCGAAAACATGAATCTGACCCTGGCCGAGCATTACGGGAAAAAGGCCGACGTGTTCCGCCGGGCCGCCCGCGGATATGTCGACGACCGGCTTCGGGAAGTCTTTCCGCCCTCGCGAGCGGACGTCCTGCTCCCGGCCGTCGACCTGTTCCGCCGCCGGCGGGCCGAGCTCCTGGAACGGGTGATCCGCTGGTCGTCCCTCGACGACCGGGAAGCCGAGACCATTCTCCGCAAGCTCGAAAGCCGCTCCAACACCCTTGACCTCCGCTATCCGCGGGGCAAACAGCGGGTGAAGGAGATGGACGTAAACGCCTTGGCCGTAGCCCTGGCGATGGATTACGCATATACCGGAAAATTGACCGGCTGATCTTCTATTTCGGCCGCGACGCAATATTCCGGTGAACGCCGAAAATGGGCAAGTTCATGTCGAACGGCGGGCCCTCGAAGGCCGCCTTGATGATGATCCCCAGGAGATTCGCGTAGGGGATCCCCGCCCGTTTGGCCGACCGGGCCAATCCCATGTCGTTATCGAGGCAGGGATTGCAGTTGACTTCCAGGACGCGCGGGTTGCCGTCCGCATCCAGGCGGATATCGACACGGCCGTACCCCCATCCGCCGACGACCCGGAAGGCCTTCTTGGCCGTTTCGCCGATGAGCTGAACCAGATCGGGCTTCACCTTGGCCGGGCAGACGACCCGGGTTTTCTGGTATTCGACCGTCGAATCGAGCCACTTGGCCGCATAGGACATGATCGGCGGAATCGCCGCGGGCAGCTCGCTGTAATCGACCTCGGCTAAGGGCATGACCCGGAGCTTCTTCCCCCCGATAATCCCGACGTTGAATTCCCGCCCCGGCAGGAACTGCTGGATAAGGGCGGGCTGACGGTAGGTCTTCAGAATCTCCCTCACCTTCTCCTTTAAGGCCGCTTTCGTGGCGACCACCGAATGGCGGTCCAGGCCGATGCCGGCATGCTCCTGGCTGGCGTGGACGATGAGGGGAAAATGCCACTCCCGGCCGTTGAGCTCGCCGATCCGCTCGATCAGGGTCGTCTCCGATGGAATGGGAACCCCGGCTCCCTGGAGCAGGCTCAAGGACATGTATTTGTAGCGGCTCAGGCCGAGGGCCAAGGCCGGCGAGCCGGTCATCGGGATGCCCATCATCCGGATGAACGCCGCGACCCGCATCTCGTACAAAGCGCCATGGACGACATCGTCGTACTGGTTGAAGACGACATGCGGCTTCAACCGGCGGAGCCGGCGTTGGAGGTAGTTCAGGTCGTCGGCCAGCGGGACGACCGTCACCTTATGGCCGAGCCGGCGGATTCCGCGGGCAATGCCGAAGATCATCTCCTTCAAATATTCGGAGCTGCTTTTGTCATCGGCCGAAGCGGTCTGGGAATCGGCGTAGGCGTTGTAAACGAGCGCTACGCGAAGTTTCCTCATTCTCTTCCTCGAAACCTCTCTCGAACGGTTCACGCGAACTTTGAGACCATCATAACCGAGGAGAAGGCCCGACGCAAGCAAGCGGAGACCCGTTTGCCATTCCCGCTCGATCGTGGTACATCAATTCCATGCCGCCCGTCGCCCGCAAATCCCGTCCCAAAGTCGGCCTCGCTCTCGGAAGCGGAGGATCGCGCGGTATCGTCCACATGGAAATCCTCGACGGCCTTCCCCGGATGGGCATCCCCCTCGACCTGATCGTCGGCTCGAGCATCGGCGCGGTCGCGGCCGGACTTTACGCCGCCGGCGCTCTTCCCCGTGTCCGCGACGACCTCCGGGCCATGAAGCGCGAGGATTTCTTCCGGATGTTCGACCCCTCGCTATCGCGCTACGGTTTTTTTTCCGGCCGGAAAATTCTCGTCTTCCTCCGCCGGTACATTCCGGCCGAAACCCGGATTGAAGAGCTGTCGATCCCGTTGGGGATCGTCGCGACGGACTACGAATCCGGCCGGCCCGTCGTCTTCCGCAAGGGCAATCTTCTGGAGGCGATCCGGGCGAGCATTTCCATCCCGGGCGTGTTCACCCCGGTCCGGATCGGGAAAAAGCTCCTGCTCGACGGCGGGGTGGTTTCCCCGCTCCCGATCGACATCGCCGAGGAGATGGGCGCCCACCTGGTCATCGCCGTCAGCCTTCAGCCGGCCATCGGCCAACTTCGCCGGCTCCTGCCTTTGGGCCGGAAGCAAGCTGCGGCCGGCCGGGGCGTGAACGCCTCGTCGTTCCCCCTGGTGGATCACGTCGTCCGGCGGCTTTCGTCCGTCCGGAAGGAAGAAAGCGGCTGGTTGAAAATCGCCGATCAATGGCTCACGGCCAAGCGAAGCGAAGCCGAGGACCGGAAGAAACTCCCGAACCTGATCGACATCGTCACCCGGACGATCGACATCATGGCTTATACCGAAACCCTCCAGATGCTGGCCTCCCACCCGCCGTCCGTTCTTTTCGAATTTGATTTTCCCGAAATCGGCACTCTGGACTTCACGAAAAGCGAGGAGCTTCTGGCCGAAGGCAGGCGCCTGCTGGAGCGGAAAAAACCGGAGCTGCAGAAGAAGATCCTCGACCGGCTCTCTCTGTCGATTCCGTCTCCCTGATCCCCTTACTCAAACCGGGCGACGATCATCCGGTTCTGGGGATTGTCGATGCTCTTTCCTTCGGGTGTAAAGAGATAATCGATCCGGGCCCGGTAGAATTCCTCGATCTTGCCCCGGACGATCTTCATCGTCGAGTTCATGAGATGGTTCTGCTCGGTGAATCCCTCGCCCAGGATGGCCACGGTTGCCGGCAGCCACCGGGCGGGGAACTGACCGGCCAGGTCTCTCCCTTCCCGATACCGGGCAAGCTCCCCGTCCAGGAGCTTGAGGGCCGCCGCCTGGCCTTCGGGCGTCCTGGCCGAAAGGCCGTTCTTTTTCAACCAAGCCAGGATCGCCTCCTTGGCCGGGACAAGGAGCCCGACCGTGAAAGGCGACTGGTTGTTGTACAGCATGAACTGGTCGATATACGGGGACCCCTCGGTGATCGCTTCCTCGATGCCTTCGGGGCTGTATTTTTCCCCGTCGTTGGCGATGAGCAAGCTCTTCGTCCGGCCGAGGACGTAGAGATAACCGTATTCGTCCAGGTAGCCCAGGTCGCCGGTGTACAGCCAGCCGTTTTTAATCGTCTCCCTGGTCGCCTTCTCGTTTTTCCAATAGCCGGCCATGACATTCTCGCCCCGGATGACGATTTCGCCCCGCCCGCCGACTGGAAGAGGCGTTCCGGCCGCATCGCAGATGCGGATCTCGATCCCGGTCGCAACCCGGCCCGAAGAGCCGAGTTTGTGGGCGGCACCGCTGTTGGCCGAAATGACCGGGGCGGCCTCGGTCAGTCCGTAGCCCTGAAACATCGGCATGCCCAGGGCATAGAAGAAGCGCTGAAGTTCGAGGTCGAGAAGCGCCCCGCCGCCGACGAAGAATTGCAGCCGGCCGCCGAAGTTTTCCCGGATTTTGCTGAAAAGGATTTTGTCGTAGAGGAGCAGGAACGGCTTTTTCAAGGCGTGCCGGCCCCGGCCGCGGTTCCAGCCCTCGGCGTTGTAGGCGATCGCCGTTTTCATGGCTCTGGTGAACAGGGCCTGGACCTTGGGGCCCTTGTCCCGGACGCCCTTCTCGATGTTCTTGCGGAAACTTTTTGCCAGGGCCGGCACGCTGAGGAGGATGTGCGGACGGATTTCCTTGATGTTGATGGGGATGTTGCGGAGCGTTTCCATTCCCGTCGCCCCGGTTTGGATCGAGGCCATGCTCGCCCCCCGCATCATCAGGGTGTAGACGGCGCACGTGTGGGCGAAGGCGTGGTCCCAGGGGAGGATGATCAAGCAGATCCAGTCCTCCTCGCAACGGACCAGGTCGAGCGACTGCTCGCAGTTGGCCGTGTAGTTGCGATGAGTCAGGATGATGCCCTTGGGATCGGCCGTCGTCCCCGAGGTATAGCAGATGTTGGCGTAATCCGATTCCTCCACCGACTGCCACCGCTTCTCGAAGGCCTCCTTCGCCGCCGGGGGAAGGGCTCCGCCCGCCTGGAGGACGGCTCCGGCGTAGAGCTCGTCGCTTTCGAACGACTTGAGCTCGTCCAGGACGATGATCTTTTCCAGCTCGGGCAGGTCGTTCTTGATTCTCCGGATTTTCTCCACCTGGCCCTGGGAAACGATCACGAATCGGCATCCGGAATGGCTGAGCCGGAATTTAAGGTCGGAGGGCTCGTCGAGCTTGATGGAAATCGGGACGTTGATCGCTCCGCAGTAGAGGATCCCCATCTCGCTCATCACCCAGTCATTGCGGCCTTCGGCGATCAAGGCGACCCGATCGCCCTTGTTCAAACCCAGAGACATCAGCCCGGCCCCAAAGGCGTGGATGCGTTCCCGCATTTGGGCGTAGGTCGTCGGTTCGTAGACGTCGGTTTTCTTCTCCCACATCAGGGGATTGCGGGGATACTTGGCCGCACTCGATTCCAGGAGACGGGGCAGCGTCCGGGATTCGGTCATGAGGTCCTCCTTTGGGGGGAACGGCTGAAGGCAATCGCCCGCTTCATGCGGAGTATTCTATAATAAAATCCCGTTTTCGAGTAAAATAGAATTATGGAAACGGACCGTGCCTCCCAAGAGAAGCTCGACGACATCCTCCATCCGAGCCCGACGGCCAAGTCCTTCCGGATCACGGTCGTCTTCGGCCATACGGCCGACCCCCGCTATCCCAAAGCGGTCATGATGGCCAAGCGGAATCCGACCTACCGGGAGGAGGGCGAGGGAGAATGGATCCGCCATTCGGCCGTCTACACCCCGGCCGAAGTCGAAGACCTCTTCGACCTGTTCAACCTGGTTCATGAATCGGAGAAAACCGAAATCCTGGTCAACCACAAGCCCCTGCCCTACGGGCACCAGCTCTGGCTCCCGCTGATGTGGTTTTACCGGCTCTGACGCCGCGTCGCATCTTTTCAGTCGACCGCGTCATCCCTCAATCGATCCGGAAAGGTGATGGTGAATGACGTTCCGGGCTTCGTCATGACCTTGACCGCCCCCCCGATCTGCTCGATGAGCATCCCGACGAGCTGAAAGCCCAGGGTCTCGGCCTTCGTCAGGTTAAATGCGCCGGGGATCCCGACGCCGTCGTCGCTGATCTCAAGGGTGTGGAAACGCTCGCCGGTTTTCGTCAGGCGGATGAAGATCTTTCCCCGAAGGTCCGCGGGAAACGCGTGTTGAAGGGCATTGAGGACAAGCTCGTTGACGATTAACCCCAGCGGGATGGCCACGTTGACATCGAAGCGGGACGGATCCATCTTGAACGCGTAATGGATCCGGTCGGGATCGACCTGGTAGACCTGGAAGAGGTGGACCACCAGGTTCTGGACATACTCGCCGAAATCGATCCGGGCCAGATCCCCCGACCGGTACAAGCGCTCGTGGACGAGGGTGATCGCCTTGATCCGGTCCCGGCTGGCCCGGAAGGCGCTCTTCAAGGCCGGATCCGAAAAAGCTCCAGCCTGATGGTTGAGAAGCGAGGAAACCATCTGCATATTGTTCCGCACCCGGTTCTGGATCTCCCGGATGAGGACGACCTTCTCCTCGAGCGACGCCCGGAGGGCGTTGGCCGCTTCCTTCCGGCGGGTGATGTCGTGGACGAAGATCAGGGCTCCGTCGAGGCCGCGGTACCGGACGGGCACGGCCGCGGTTTCCGTCGGAATCGAGGTTCCATCGAGCCGAAGGAGCTCTTCCTCAAACCGGGGGACGAGATTCTGAGTCGTGTTCATCTGCTCGAACCGCTGCCGGGCCTGCTCCCGGTTATCGGGAGGGATGCGGTCAAGGACGGGCTTTCCTAAAAGCTCCCCGGCCGAATTCGCCCCGAAGAGACGGACCGCCGCCGCGTTGACATAAGCGAAGTTGCCCAAGGCCTGGACGAAGATCCCGTCGGGCGCGCCCTCGACCAGCAGCCGAAATCGTTCTTCGCTCTCCCTGCGGGCATCTTCGATTTTCCGCCTCTCCCAATTGGCGTAGGCATGGGCCGTCGCATCGGCGACTTCAGCGACGAATCGGATCTCGTCGGGGAGCCAGCGGCGCGGCTTGCCGACGTGCTCGCAGCTCACCAGGCCGATGACCGATCCCGACACGCGGATCGCGGCGTCCACGAGCGATCCGATGCCGAGCGGACGAAAATAGTCTCCGGAGAATTCCCGGGTCCGGGGATCGGCATGGACATCGACGGCGTCGATGATCCGGTCCCGGTGCAGGGCTTCGAAATAGCGGGGATACAAGGCCGCTTCGAGAACGGGGCCCGGGGAGTGACTCTCCTTGGATTTCTCAAAAACGTCCGGACAGCGGATATGGCCGATCTCGGCGCTTCCGAGCCAGATGCCGACGCGCTCGACCCCGAGCGTCCGGGCGGTCGTTTCGGTGATCTCCCGTATAGCGGCGGGGAAATCCCCATCGGCGGCGGCCGGAGACAAGGAAAATTGGAGAAGGACCTTCCGCTGGAGCTGAATGCGCTCCTGAGCGGCCGTCCGCTCTTCCTCCGCCCGCTTGCTTTCGGAGATGTCCCGGGCCAGAAGATACCCGCCCTTGATTTCTCCGGTGCGGTCATAGATATGGAAGAATCGGGTCTCCAGCCAGTCCTCGCCCCTCCGGCTCTGAAGGGACCGGGTTCCAGACAAGGGAATGACCGTGGCCACCCGGTCCCGGTATTCGGGCCAGGAGGCCAGGATATTTTCGAGCGGCCGGCCGTAATCTTCCTTGGAAACGGAGAAGAGAATTCCGGCCGCCGGATTGGCCTCGACGACCTTGTGATCCCGGTCGAAGACAATGACCGCATCCGTCATGTAATCGAAGACGCTTCCGTAGGCGACCGGGGTGATGTTGAGGAGGCGGTGACGGAACAGACTCCGGGAGAAGAGAATTCCCGAGAAGATGAATCCCACCGGCGTCGCATCGACGGCCGCCGGACCCAGACCGAGAAGATAGATCAGATTCCCCGCCCAAGGGGCGAGAATTCCGAGAATGATCCAGATCGCCTGGCGCTTGACCTGCTTCTGGGTTTTGACCAGGAGACCGGACAAAAGCACGGTCGCCCCAAGAAGGAGGGCATAGGAATATCCGACGAGAAACCAGAGGGCCGGACCGGGAGGGAAGTTATAGATCGACAGCGACGTTCCGGCCACCGGCGTAAGGGGCAACCAGATCAGGTGGTGGGAGGAATTGGTGAAGGCCAGGGCGGTGGCGAAGACCGGAACGATCCACAAGACGGCCCGGGTCGCCGGAGAAAGATGGATTTGCAGCTCCCGGTAATCGAAGCAGAACAGGAAAAAGAGAGGAGCGACGGTCGTCACTCCGAAAAACATCAACTGGGCAAACAGCATCTTGAGCCCAAGCGGAACGACGAGGAGGACCAGGGCTTCAAAAAGCTGCCACCAAGCCAGGGCGGCCATGAAGAGGACGAACCACATACCCCCGGGAGACCGCCGGCGCCGCCAACTGAAAACAGCCAGGGCCGCGGAAACCACGGCCCCGAGCAGGAGAACCGGAATCCAGGGCGAGAACTGAAAGGTCATCGGCGCCATCCTCCGGAAAACGGGAGAAGCCGAATTCCTGTACCGTCGTCGCGATTATATCAGAGAAGTCAAATTTCTTCGAAACGGGCGGTAAAATGGCGCAGGAACCGGGGTTCCTCGACGATCCGAACCCCTTTCACCCGCTCCGGTCTCCGGGCGATCGCCGCCAGGGCTTCTGCGACAAACTTCAGGTGCGAAGCGGTGTAAACCCGCCGGGGGATCGCCAGCCGGACCAGCTCCAGGGCCGGGAAAACCTGCCGCCCGGTTTTCGGGTCTTTATGGCCGAACATCACGCCGCCGATCTCGACCGTCCGGATCCCGGCTTCGCGATAGAGGGCCACTGACAAAGCCCAACCGGGATACTTGTCCCGGGGAAGATGAGGGAGGAGCCTGTCGGCCAGGACGTAGATCGCGTGGCCGCCCGCCGGTTTGATGCAGGGCACGCCGGCTTCATCCAGGAGGCTGCCAAGGTAGGCGACCTGGGCGGTCCGGTGCTCGAGGTAGGATTCGTCCAGGACCTCGGTCAGCCCCTGGGCGATCGCTTCGAGGTCGCGGCCCGAAAGGCCGCCATACGTCACAAAGCCCTCGCCGATGATGAGGGTGGTTTTGAGCCGGACGGCCAGATCCGGATCGTTGAGCGTGACGAAGCCGCCCATATTCACCAGGGCGTCTTTCTTGGCGCTCATCGTCGCTCCGTCGGCGAAGGAGAACATTTTGCGGGCAATGTCCCGGACCGACCAGCGCTCGTATCCCTTTTCCCGGCGCTTGATGAACCAGGCGTTTTCGGCAAACCGGCAGGCGTCGAAAAAGAAAGGAATCTTCCGGCGGCGGCAGACGGCCGAAACCCGCTCGATGTTGGCCATGGAAACGGGCTGCCCTCCCCCGCTGTTATTGGTCACGGTCAGCATCACGACCGGGACGCGGCGGCCGTTTTTTTCGAGGAAGGCCTCAAGTTTATCGACGTCCATATTGCCCTTGAAGGGCAGATCGACGTCCGGGTCGTAGGCCCAAGCCCCGGCCAAATCCACGGCCTTCGCCTTCCGGAACTCGATGTTGGCCCGGGTCGTATCGAAGTGAATGTTGCTCGGAACGCAACTGTTCTTTTCGAGGATGGTCTCGAAGAGGATCCGTTCGGCCGCCCGGCCTTGATGGGTCGGGATGACGAACGCGTATCCGAAGAGGTCCCGGACCGCCTTTTCAAACCGGTAGAAGCTCCGGGCTCCGGCGTAGGACTCGTCGCCCATCATGATCCCGGCCCACTGCCGGTCGCTCATGGCCGACGTGCCTGAATCGGTCAGGAGGTCGATCCCGACTTTTTCGGCGGGCAGGCCGAACACGTTGAATCCGGCGGCCCGGAGGAGCTTCTCGCGCTCCCGCCGGGTGGTTCGGCCGATGGATTCGATCATTTTAATCCGGAACGGTTCGACGGGCGGAGGAATCATCGTCATGTCAACCTCCCAAAAGAGATGAATACGAAATCAGATGGACGCAACCTTCTTTAAAAAGGCGAACCGATTTTCGATCTCGGCCGGTTTCAACGTCGCGAGGCGCTCGATGCCGAAATCCTCGATCGTGAATGAGGCCAGAACGCTTCCGAAAACGGCGGCCCGCCGGATGGAGGAGGCCCGGAAGTCGCCGGCCCGGTCCAAAAAGC
>Ga0209287_10001523_pt1 | contig 11467 bp, 7 predicted proteins | sample PPLLak3cmMay2015_2_FD_187255 | JGI IMG/M metagenome (GOLD analysis project Ga0209287, IMG submission 187255) | Freshwater sediment microbial communities from Prairie Pothole Lake near Jamestown, North Dakota, USA - PPLs Lake P8 Core (1) Depth... | ecosystem: Environmental > Aquatic > Freshwater... | reverse complement strand
GGATTCGAAGGGTCAAGGGCGAGATCGCCGAAGGCCGTGGACGGTCCGTGCTCAAAAACGGGCGCCCACGTCGTCCCTTCATTTTCGGTCTTCCAGACGCCGCCGGAGGCATGGGCGACGTACATCGTATACGTCTTGCCTTTGGGCGCGGCAACGGCAACGTCGGTCACCCGGCCGCTGATATTGTTCGGGCCGAGGAACTGCCATTTCAAGTCCTTAAACTTCGAAGCCGCCTCCATTTCCACATGCTTGGCATAAGCCTGGAGCCGGACCGCCGGGTCGGTGTTGGTGATCCGGACCGGCTTTTTGGCCGCCTGGGGGAAAATGAGGACGGCCAGAATCAAAACAGAGAGGGACAAGGTAAGAATACGCGGGAAGCGTCGATGACGCATGGAGAACCTCCATTTCTGGATTATCAATCCCGGCGGGCGGTCCTCCCGCCGGAAAATGATCCTTCGATTGTATTCCGATTCCCGAAAAAGTCAAAGCCGCGAGAAGGCCAGATATTTAATATTTTTCACTTCTGGGGCACGGAGATGAGAGATCAGTTTTTTCTTTAGTTTGTTATCCGAAAGGCCTATAATACCCCTTGTTTTTCGTGAACCCATGAATTTGCCTAATGCGCTGACATCGCTCCGGATCTTCCTGATCCCCTTTCTCATGTTCTGTCTTCTCGTCAATTTCAAGGGGAACGAGTGGGTCGCCTTCGGCATCTTCATCTTCGCCACTTTTACCGATACCGTAGACGGGCTGCTGGCCCGCAGGACGAATAAAATCACCACTCTCGGTCAGCTTCTCGACCCGATCGCCGACAAGCTCCTCATGACCGCGGCTTTTATCAGTCTCGTCGGCGTGGGACGGGTTCCGGCCTGGATGGCCGCGGTCATCATCGGGCGGGAGATCGCGGTGACCGGTTTCCGGGCGATCGCCGCTTCCAAAGGGGTCGTCATCGCCGCCTCTTGGCCGGGCAAAGTTAAAATGCAACTGGAGACCGTAACCATCGCCTTGTTGATCCTGGGAAAAGGGATCCTGGGAAAGCTGATGATCGTCGGCGAGATCGGGCTTTGGCTGACAATGATTATGGCCCTTTATTCGGCCGCCGAGTATTTCGTCAAGCACGGCCGGGATATTGTCCTGGACAGCAAATAACCTGCATTAGGCATAAAAACATCTTTTTAAATTATAAAAAAATATTCAAACACCAATTATGAGTTTTTACCCTTCGGGCGACGCTTTTCTCGCCTTGTGAGCCGAAGCAAGTCCCACCCGAGCCTTGCGAGTCGGGGCGAGCCGATCTGGCGGCCTCTGCTTCGTTGCGAAGGGTTCGCCGTGCGACTAGCACGGGCTTTGCAGTCCTCAGGCTCGTTCTTAACGAGGTGAGGGCAGCTTCACCCTGCGCGCCTCGCACCTACCGCCAACTCGACTCGTGAATAAAGCAGGTGACTTTTATACAGCCACGACCTTCTCCAGCGATTCCGGATCCTCGATGGCCTGAACCGTAAACGGGTGCGGCCAGCCTTTACCGATCCGCTTGATCAGGCCGCAGAGAACCTTCCCCGCCCCGAATTCGACGAAGGCGTCGATCTTCTCCCCGGCCAGAAGGTCCATCGATTTCGTCCAGAGGACGGGCCGGCTGACCTGCCGCTTCAGGGCGTCCCGGGCTTCGGCCCCGGTCCGGATCATCCGGGCGTCGACATTGGTGATGACCGGAAATTCCGGATCGCGGAACTCGACCGCGTCCAGGTCGGCGGCCAGCCGCTCCTCGGCCCCTTTCATCAAGGCTGAATGAAAGGGGGCGCTGACCGGCAGCATCACCGCTTTTGCCGCTTTGACATTTTTCACGACATGCTCGACGGCGGCCTTATGGCCGGAAATGACGATCTGTTCCGGGCTGTTCCAGTTGGCGATCTGCGCCTGTCCGCCCTCGGCCCGCTCGCAGGCTGCGGCCACGGCTTCATATCCCGCGCCCAGGAGGGCGGCCATGGCCCCGACGCCGACGGGGACAGCTTCCTGCATATACATCCCGCGCTTGTGAACCAGGATCAAGGCGTCCTCGAATTTGATCGTGCCGGCGGCCACATGGGCCGAATATTCTCCCAGGCTATGGCCCGCGGCTATGTCCGGCTTCCGCCCGAAAAGCCGAAAGGCGACGGTGCTTGCAAGCAGCAGGGCCGGTTGTGTATTTCGGGTCAGCTTGAGCTCTTCTTCGGGTCCTTCGAAACAGATGCGGGACAAATCATATCCGAGGACTTCGTCCGCCCGCTCGAAAAACCGGCGGGCGTCCTCGTAACGGTCATAGAACTTCTTCCCCAGGCCGACGAATTGAGACCCCTGTCCGGGGAAGACGAAGGCTAAACGGGCCATTTCAAACTCCTATTTGTGCCTGCATTATTCATAAAAATTTTAAATAATCAATTATTTCTAATATTTTCATTAAGATACGAAATTTGAGTTTTTACCCTCCGGGCGAGCCGATTTGGCCGCATTTGCTTCGTTGCGAAGGGTTCGCAGTGCGACTAGCACAGCATCACCCTTCGCGCCTCGCAACTGCAACCATCTCGACTCGTGCATAATGCAGGCTTGCTATTTTTTCAAGATCTCGGGCCGGATCTCGATTTCGACCTGGTCGCGGAGAGATTGAACCCAGAGGGCCGATTGAATTGCGATTTTTTCCGCCCGGATCTCGCTCTCCAGGGCATCGACGACTTCCAGGAACGGCCGGGGCGCCCGGCCGGCCGCTTGTTCGCCGGGCGTATATTTGTCCCGGTAGCGGGCTTCGATCTCGTCAAGATTCACCGGCACGCTCCGGCTGAAACGATCGGCGACGACCGATTCGACCTTGAGCCTCTCCTCGACATAAGGCCGGAGGTCCGCGGCCGAAAGCCCGAAGCGGGCCAGCCGGGCGCGGGTTTCTTCCTCTCCCAACCGGCCGGTGATCCGAGCGAGTTCCGCGTCGATTTTAGCCGGATCGACCGGCGACTGGCCCCGGGACAAGTCGAGGACGACTTTTTGGTCGATTAGCTTTTCCAGGATGACCAACCGGGCGGCCCCGAGATCCGCGCCAATCGGGCTCTCGACGATTCCAAAGGCCTCGACGATCTGAACGTCGACCAGGGTGATGATCCGCTCGTTGACCACGGCGGCGATCCCGTTCACCACGCGTTCCTGGGCGGCGTCCGGGGAGGTTCCGGCGAATCCCGCCGCCGCGAGGAGAAGGGCTCCTCCGATTCCTAAGAAAGACACTTTTTTAAAACACATTGCCGATGGTCACATAGAGCCGCGGTCCACGGTTTCCGTCCGACGGATTCAGGTTCCACCCCAGATCGACCCGGAGCGGGCCGAGCGGAGTTTTATAGCGGAGGCCGAAGCCGACGGCGTTTTCAAGGTCGGCCAGGCTCACGTCGCTGCGATGGGAAAAAACGTTGCCCAGGTCGTAAAACACAGCCAGGGATAAAGCCGGCAAGGAAGTGAACGGCCGGAACTGGGCGTCGAAATTGAACAACAGCATGGCCTTGCCGCCTACGGGCCTCCCCGAGGCTGCGTCCTTCGGGCCGAGGCCGTCGAATGGCTGCCCGCGGAAGGAGCCGGATCCTCCGGCAAAAAACCGCTCGTGAATCGGCATCCGGCCCATGCCCAGCCCGCCCCGGAACGTCCCGATCAGCTGGAGAAACTCCCCGACCGGACGAAAGTACTGGAACTTGACGAAGCTTTTGAGATAGTCCGACTCGGCGTTGAACAACGGATAAGCCCAATCGATGACGGCGCTGAAGAAAAGGCCGCGGGAGGGATTGAAGCTGTCGTCCCGGGCCTCCCAGATCAAGCTCTCCGAAAGCGCCGTAGCCGAATACGGGAAAAACTGGCGGTCGACCTCGGACTCGGCGATCTCCAGAAAATAGAGGGTCGTCCGGGCGTACCGGGCCGTCGTCAGGGACGTCCACCCCGGCCCGATCATCCGGGAGGCGGAAAGGCTGACGCCGCGGCGGTCGAAGCCGTAGCTCATGCGCTCCTCCCGTTCGATCCAGCCGTTGAGCGAGGATTGATACGGCAGGCCGAAAAATGTCAGCGATTCCCAGGAGGCGACGGCCCGCTTTTCCATCAGGCTGAACTGGCCGACAACGCTCAGCTGAGACGCCCGGCCGAGCATGTTCCCGCGGATGTACTCGGCGGTGAACCGCGGGCTGAGGACGTTCTTCCAAATCTCAAGGGTCACCGGCTCGTTCTTGGTCTCAATCCCGATACCGAAGGAAACGTAGTTTCGCTGGCCCTCGCGAAGGCTGACGACCAGCGTCTCGGCTTCGCCCCCCTCGGCCACAAGCTCCTCGATCTTGACCTCGACGAAAACGCCGAGCTGTTCGAGCCGCCGTTTGGAATCCAGAATCAGGTCGGCCCGGGCCGGGTCTCCTTCCCGGACCTGGAGGGCCCGGTCGATCACGTTGCGCCGGGTCACGGCGTTTCCGGAGACGACGATTTTCTCGATCCGGACCGGACGGCCTTCCCGCAAATCGAAGAAAACGTCGAACCGCCCGTCGCCGAGATCCTCGGCCCTGGCGGTCACCGTCGTCCCGCGGACGCCCCTGTTCGCGTATACGGTCTCGAGATGCTCGGCGTCGCGCCGAATCCTCCCGGCCTCATAAGCTCCGCCGGGCCGGGTCACGATTTCGCCGATGAGCTCGTCTTCGGTGAAGATCTTCGTCTCCAGGAAGGAGACGTTCCGGACCATCTGCCGCGGCCCTTCTTCGACGACAAAGACGGCCAGCGTGCCTTTCCCGCCCTCGCGGAATTGGAGCGAAACGCGGGTCTCGGGAAATCCCCGGCTTTGATAGAACGTTTCGACTTCTTCGGGAATGGTGAAAAGCCGGTCGCCGGAAATGCTCCCGAAAATCGGCAAGGTCGGCGCCAATCCGATCTGCCGGCGAAGCTCCTCGCCCGGAAACGCGCCCGCCCCCTCGAAGACAATCTCCTCGATTTTAACCTTCCGGCCAGGATCGACCTGGTGGATGATGTGAAGCTCGCCGGGGCTTCGCTCGAACGTCGAGCGAACGGAAGCGAAAACATAGCCCCTTTTCCGGAGATGGGTGAGGATGGCCGCTTCAGCCTGTTCCAGGCCCCAGTTTTCGAAAATCCGTTCCTCCCAGAGCGGCTGGACGAGGGATTCGGGGACATCCGCCCCCTGGATGGTGATCCGGATGCGTTCCCCCGGCTCGACCCGGAGAATGAGGCCGATCGTCGCATCGGCCGCCCGAAAGCTCCGGTTCTGGACGACAACGTCGGCCCGCGGATACCCTCCGGCGCCGTAAGCGGCCTTGATCACGGCCAGGTCGGATTCCAGGACCGCCGGCCGATACGGCCGGCCGGGCTTGGTCTCCATCGCCTTGACCGCCGCGTCCTGGATGACGTCCAGTCCGCCGCGGAACTCGACGCTCCGGACGGTGAAACGGAGGCCGGAATTGATCTCGAAATCGAGGTCGACGAACGGCTCCTCGGGATCGGGGTTGAGCCGTCCGGTGACTTCGGCGTTGAGAAATCCTTCCCGGCGGACGATGTCCCGCAATTCCTCCTCGGCCCGGCGAAGCCGCGGCTCGGAATAATCCGTCTCGGACCGCAGGGCGTAGAGACCGGCCAGGAGGGTTTTCCGGGAGACGGGCGCGTCGCCGCTGAAGGCGATCTTCCGGGTGAACAGCTTCCGCCTCAGGATGAAGGTCAACCTGACGTCGGGCTCGCCCTCGGCCCGCACCTCGATATCGGCAAACAGGCCGGTGGCGTAGATCTGCTTGACCGCGGCGTCCACCCGGGCGGGAAGGTAGGGATCGCCGTCGGCGATCGGAACAAGGCTCCGGAGGTCGGGCCGGACATCGGCCCCTTCGACCCGGACGACGACGGACGTGATGCGGGCGTCCTCGTCGCGCTCCGCGGCGAATCCCGTTCCCAGGACCGCCAGGGCCAGGAGCGCGGCCGCGAAGGCCTTAGAATCTCTTCCGGATCTTGGCATCGATGCTCAGCCGTCCCCTCTCGTCGCGCATGCCGACGAGCGAAAAGCTTTCCAGGAATTCCCATTCCAGCCGGATGATCTCCTCCCGCTGGGAAGTGAGGTTGGTCGAATAGAGAAGGATCAGGTTCCGCGAGAGCTTTTTCCCGACCGTCAGCCGGGCCGTCATTTCGGTTGAAGCTCCCAGGACAAACGGATCGATCCGGAAGCGATCCAGGCGAAACAGCTGCTCGGCCCGGCGGGTCGCCTGGTCGGCCAGCTGGAAGGACATCAGCGAACCGGTCCCGACCTGGGCGGTGGCGTCATAAGAATATGTCCGCTTGAACGACTCGCCCAGGGCCAACAGGGCCAGGACGTCCTCCGGCGGAAGCGGCGGCGAGGAAACGAATTCCGGCCGGAGGCCTTTCAAAAGCCCGGCCAGGGAGAACGTGACCCGGTAATCCTTGAGGTAGGTTTCGCCGCGGAAATCCAGGTAGGGCTCGATCGTCGTCGGGTTGAAGAAGCTCAGCCGGGCCCGGAGGAGACGGAACGTCCGGTCCTGGAAGTAGACTTCGCCCTTCAGCCCTTCCAGGTCGCCCAGGATAATGGGCGAAGCGACCGTGCCGCTGAGCGTCAGGTCGAACCGGCCCTCGATGTTGCCGAGAGAATTCTCCAGAACGGCCCCTTCCTCGGCCCGAAGACGGATGTCGAGGGCCATGTCGTCGAACGGCCCCTTCCCCTTTTCCAGGTCGAGATAGGGAGAAGCGGAGAACGTGAATTTTTCCGTCACTTCCCGGCGCCAGAGGAGTTCCCGAACCTCGATGTCGCCGGAAAGGATAAATTCCCGGGCGTTTTTCAGCAGGCGAAACGAGCCGTTCCCGATGCCGCGGGTTCGCTCAAAGACGGACAAGGTCATGTCCCGGCCGTCGGCCCTGAGGTCGACGAGCTCGAGGCCGCCGGGCCCGAACCGGACCTCGCCCGAGCCGAAAACATCGCCGCCGCCCAGCTTGCCCTGGAACGAACGAACCGTGGCGACGTTGTTTTCGATCCGGACAAGCCCGGAATAATCGGTCACGGCGTGGGCGAACTTGGGAAACGGCAGGACCGGCCCTTTGAAATCGAGAACGCCGTCCCAGCGGATAGGGAGGCCCTTTCCGCCTCGGGCTTCGGCCAGGTACCGGATCTCGCCTTGGACCCCGCGCCAGGGCACGACCAAATCGAGGTTATAGAGCGAGCCGGAAGCATCGGCCGAAAATGTTCCGTTCGCTTCCGGATATCGAAAATGGATGTCGAAGGTGTTTTTCCCGGGATCGAGGAGGCCTTTCAGTCGGAGGCCGAGCTGTTTTTCCTTTAAAGTCAGCTCGACCGTCCCCGATGCCGAGGTATTCGCCACAGGTCCGAGAGCCAGGTTGCGAATCGACACCGATCCGGACGCAAGGTCACGGTCGAGGTTGCCGGCGCCCTTGAGGTTGAAATCCAGGAGGCCGCCGATTGACGGGGCCGGATGAGCGAGGTCAACGTCCTTAAATGAAGCGTCGATTTCAAAATCACGGCTCTTGAAACCCATAGACCCGGACCCCGAGACCGTTCCGCCGAAAATCGTCCCGCTCAGTCCGGACAAGGCCAGACGATAATCGGCCGTCGACCAGTCATAATGCCCTTTGATGTTTTCGACAGGTTGCCCCACAATTTCGGCCCGGGCGGCGGTAAAGTCTCCGGCCGAGGCGATGCCCTTTCCGTCATCGTGAAACTCAAGCGCGCCGGCCACCCGGCCCTCAAGCGGCAGGTCGAGCCCGAGCGACGAGAAGATCCGCTCGAGAGTCCCTTCCCCTTTCTCCACCGTGCAGGTATAGAATCCCGGGATCGAATGGAAGCGGAGCCGGCCCCGAAGCTCGGGATCGCGGATATCGACCGTCCCGTACGTATCGCCCTTGGCGATCTCGACAAGCCCCGAACCTTCGGCCGCGTTGAATCCGGCGAATCCCCCCGGCGCCAGGGCGAAGTCGATTTTTACTTCCGGAGAATGCCAGGCCCCAAGGATTTTGATGTCGGCTTTTCCCCGGCCCCGGATCTCCGGGAAAGTCAGCGGCAGCCGGAGGACCAGCGAAGTGAATTCCCGGCCGCGGGGGATATCGGTCGCCTCGCCGCTCAACTCGATGCGCAGCTCGCGGCCGATGTCGAGCCGTCCGTCCACGCTCATCGCCCCGAAGTTCGCTTCAATCCGCTCGGAGGAGAAGGTGACCTCGCTTTTGCGGTTCCAGCGGAGGCGGAACGGTCCGCTAAAGGGGAACTTGCCGTCCAGCTCGGGGAGAAGGTCGTCCCGGAATTCCCCGATGACCTCCAAGGCCTGAGGATCCAAGGTGAAGGACCCCCAGATCGGCGAACGGACCGGCCAGGGGATGTTGATCTGCTTGATTAGAGGATCGACGTGAAGCCCGCGGGCTTGCCCCTCGAGCTTCCCCTGACCAAAGGCAAGGTCCAGGTATTCGACGGTTGAACCGGGCTTGGAGATCTCCAGGTCGATTTTCCCCAATCCCTCGGCGATCGCCAGCCGGCCGGCCACTCGGCCCAGGGGCATCCCGGTGAAGGTCATGTTCCGGCTTTCCAGTTCGGCCGTGAAACGCGCCCGGCCGGCGGCGTTTCGGACAAATCGCCCCGTTCCTTCGGCCGCCCCCGTCCATTGGAAGGGCAGGTCGAAGGCGTCGGCGACGAGGGAAATCGGGCCGCGGACCGTCGCCTGGATGTCGATCGAGGGATTCTTCGGGTCGGTCAAAGTCCCTTTAGCCTTGATCAGGAGGTCGGGATGCTGGATTTTCAGGCGGCGGAGAAAGATCTCTTTCTCCCGGGCTTCGATATGAATTTCCGATCGGCCTTCGAGCTTGTGGGCGATCGCCGGGATATGAATGGCGTGGGAGGCAGCCTCGGCTTTAATAACGAAAGAGTCTTTGGACTGGCGGAAATACGCCCGCACGCCCCGGGCCAGGACATTGATTCCTTTCCCCCAGTAATGGATCTCTCCGTCCAGGAGCAACCCGTTCTGAACGTAGAACGGAAGCTTGAAATCCAGGGAGAACGGCTTGGCTTCTTTTTGCTCTTTCTCGTAGAGCCGGACCGTCAATCCTTGGACAAAAACATTGAATGACCGCTGGTTGCTGAGGATCGACCGGACCGGGATCTCGAGGACGACGCTTCGGGCGGAATAGAAAGGGTCGGGAGTCTTGGAACGGAGGTTGGACAGGACGACCGAAGGGGGAAAAGCCCTCAGCCGGAGGCTGTCGTAGCTGAACGAGGGGGCGATCTGCCGGCGGATCTCGGCCAGAAGGATCGCGCGGACGACGACGATTCCTCCGGCCAGCGCCCCGGCGACAGCCAGGAAGATGATCAGCGCTTTAAGTCTTCGGCCGCGTTTCATGTGGTTCGGCGCAGTCTTCTCCGACGGAAATATAACATGATTAAAAGGAAAAGGAAAAACGGCCGGCCGGGCTTATTTTTTTACCTTACCCCAGTCTTTAAGGAACTTTTCGATCCCGCTATCGGTCAGCGGATGGCGGACCAGCTTGTCGATGACGGAGAACGGGATCGTGCAAATGTCCGCCCCGAGTAAAGCGGCGTCGACAATGTGGCGGGGGTGACGGACCGAGGCCACGATGATTTCGCAATCGAAGCGGTAGTTTTCGAAGATCTGGACGATCTCCCGGATGAGCTCCATCCCCTCCTGGGAGATGTCGTCCAAGCGGCCGATGAACGGGCTGACGAACTTCGCTCCCGCTTTAGCCGCAAGCAGCGCCTGAGTCGGGGAGAAAATCAGGGTCATGTTGACCGCGATCCCCTCGCCGGAGAGGACCTTGGTCGCCTTGAGGCCCTCGAGGTTCACCGGGATCTTGACGGCGATGTTCGGAGCAATCTTGGCCAGAAGCCGGGCCTCGGGGATGATGTCTTCGGCTTTCTCGGAGACGCACTCGGCGCTGACCGGTCCGGGACAAACGGCGCAGATCTCCCGGATCAGGTCCTCGAACTTCACGTTTTCCTTCGACGCAAGCGAGGGATTGGTCGTCACGCCGTCCAGAATGCCCCAGCCGGCGACTTCGCGGATTTCATTCAGGTTGGCCGTGTCGAGGAAAAACTTCATGTCCGTCTCCTTCCGGGATTGATGTCGTTATTATACACGAAGTGCGGCCCGGACCGAGGCCCCCGAAAACCTTGACTTGCTTTTCTTCGATTCATAAAATGAGTTCAAGCAAATCGGACGCGATTCGACGAACATGTATTAAGAACTCCTTCCGCACGGCAATAAGCCCCGGCGCAAGCCGCAACCCCATTCTCCCGTCTTGAAAAGGAGTTTCCCATGTCACAACGACCCATCGCTCTCGTCACCGGAGCCAGCCGGCAAATCGGCATCGGCTCCTCAATCGCCTCCACCCTGGCTGAATCCGGCTGGGACGTCGCCATCACTTACTGGCACCCCTACGACGCCTCCATGCCATGGGGCAGCCGGCCCGATGAAGCCGACCGGCTGCTCGACGATTTGCGACGTCTCGGCGCCCGGACCGCAGCCATCGAGGCGGATTTGTCGCTCGTCGATTCGCCCGGGCGGATCTTCGACGCCGTCGAACACGACCTGGGTCCCGTCACCGCCCTGGTCATGTCCCATTGCCAATCCGTCGAAAGCGACATCCTGAGTACTTCCGTCGAAAGCTTCGAGCTGCACTTTGCGGTCAACGCGAGGGGAACATGGCTTCTCGTTCGCGAATTTGGCCGGCGGTTCCGCGGCGAGCCCGGCAGCGGCCGGATCGTCGCCATCACCAGCGACCATACCGCTTACCACCTCCCCTACGGGGCGAGCAAGGGAGCCATGGATAGGATCGTGCTCGCGGCCGCATGGGAATTCCGGACAAAGGGAATCACGGCAAACGTCATCAATCCAGGGGGAACCGATACCGGTTGGATGTCGGAGGAAATCAAGGCCAAGGTCAAGGAATGGACCCTGGCCGGGCGGATCGGACAGCCGCAGGACTGCGCCAACCTGGTCAATTTTCTTTGTTCGAAAGATGGGGGCTGGGTCAACGCCCAATTGCTTTACAGCAACGGCGGCCGGACATAGAAGGCTATTTTTAGTGGCAATAATCGCGCTCTAAGGCGTTATTTTTCTCAAAAACGGGGCTAATTATTTTATTCCAATAGACTTACTTTGGGCCGCCCCCGAATAACCCCCAAATAAAATCAACCCGAGAGAACCGGCTTCCCATAAACAAAATCTTTAAGCCGGTCGTATTTGTTGTGCCTGGAAGCCGGATTATTAGCGCCTGGTATGGTTATCTCCGGCATGGGAAGCTTGGGGTTTATGGGAAGACTTGGGGGATAAGGGCCGATTAATCGAGGGGAGGTTCTCATGGACAAAAAATTGGGATTCATCGCCTTTGGGATCATCGTCCTTTCTTCCTGCGCCGTCAGGGAAACTCTTCAACCGACTCCGATCTCCTCCCTTCCATCCCGCAATCCCCT
>Ga0209287_10001516_pt1 | contig 11484 bp, 10 predicted proteins | sample PPLLak3cmMay2015_2_FD_187255 | JGI IMG/M metagenome (GOLD analysis project Ga0209287, IMG submission 187255) | Freshwater sediment microbial communities from Prairie Pothole Lake near Jamestown, North Dakota, USA - PPLs Lake P8 Core (1) Depth... | ecosystem: Environmental > Aquatic > Freshwater... | reverse complement strand
CCCGAGAAGCCCTATGTCGCCATTCTCGGCGGGGCGAAGACCGAAGACAAAATCCCGGTCATCGAGGCGCTGCTTGAAAAAGCCGACGAGATCCTGATCGGCGGAGCGATGGCTTACACTTTTCTGGCCGCCCAGGGGTTCGGCGTCGGCAAATCCCTGGTCGAGCCCGACAAGTTCGAAATCGCCCGAACCATCATGAACAAAGCGAAGGAGCGCGGGGTCGCCTTCCGCCTCCCGACCGACCATGTCCTGACGGCGTCAATCGAATCCGGGAAAGTCGACCGCGTGGCGACCGCTTATCCCCTTCCGGACAACTTGATGGGCGTCGACATCGGCCCGGAGACAGCCGCGGCTTACGCTGAGATCATCGGCCGAGCCAAGACCGTGTTTTGGAACGGGCCGCTGGGCGTTTTTGAAACTCCGGCCTTCGCCGAAGGGACGATGAGGATCGCCCAAGCGGTGGCAGCCGCCAAGGCCGTTTCCATCATCGGCGGAGGCGATTCCATCGCGGCCGTGGCCAAAGCCGGCGTCGGCGACAAAATCAGCCATATCTCCACCGGCGGCGGGGCCAGCCTCGAATTTATCGCCGCCGGGACGCTCCCCGGTTTGGAAGCCCTGGAAGCCTGAGCGAACCTCGATGAAAAAAATCCCGTTCATCGCCGGCAATTGGAAAATGAATATGACGATTGCCGAAACCCGGTCTTGGTTTGCCGGATTTCTCCCCCTCGCGCCCCCCATGGAAGAGGCGGAAGTCGTCGTCTGCCCCCCGTTCATCGCGTTTTCTGAAGCCGCGCGGCTTGCCGCCGGAACCGCCGTCCGAGTCGGCGCCCAGAATCTCTCCTGGGAGGACGCCGGAGCGTTCACCGGAGAGGTTTCCGGTCCGATGATCGCCGAAGCCGGCGGCCGGTACGCGATCATCGGCCATTCCGAGCGCCGGCAGCTTTTTGGAGAAACGGACGAGACCGTCCGCCGGCGGATCGCCGCGGCCCTCCGGTCCGGGCTTCGGCCGATCGTCTGCGTCGGCGAAACCCTGGCGGAGCGGGAGGCCGGCCGGACCTTGGCCGTCGTCTCGAGGCAATTGGAAGGCGGGCTGTCCGGATTCCCGGCCGAGACGGTCGGAGGGCTTGTGTTCGCCTACGAGCCGGTCTGGGCCATCGGGACGGGCCGGACGGCCACGCCCGAGCAGGCCCAGGAAGTCCATGCCGCCATCCGGGAGCGGCTCGAACAAAAGATTGGAAAAACGCCGGCCGGCTGTGCTATAATCCTGTACGGCGGGTCGGTGAAGCCGGCCAATGCCTGTGCGTTGTTCCAGAAACGGGACATCGACGGATTTCTCGTCGGAGGCGCTTCTTTGGAAGTTTCGTCCTTCGCCGGGATCATCCGGGAATCGATTCGAGCTTACAAGGAAGTGAATTAACGTGACGGCTTTATTGACGATTGTCCACGTGGTGATTTGCCTCATCCTGGTCGTGGCGGTCCTTCTCCAATCCGGGAAGGCGGCCGACCTGGCCGGCGCTTTCGGCGGCGGCGGAAGCCAAACCGCCTTCGGTCCGCGGAGCCAGCAGTCCTTGATGTCGAGAATCACGACGATTTGCGCGATTCTCTTCATGATCACCTCGCTCGGCTTGTGGCTGGTCTCCGGCCGCGAACCCTCTTCGGCGGTCAAGGGCGTGGCTGCGCCGGTCAAGACGGCCGCTCCCGCGACCAAGATACCCGCCCCAAAAACCGATGAGAAACAGGCCGCTCAAACCGCTCCCGTCGAAAAGACGGCCGCGCAGACGCCTCCGCCGGCCGCTGAAAAGAAATAATCCTCCGGGCCCAGATGCCGAAGTGGTGGAATTGGCAGACACGCTAGCTTGAGGGGCTAGTGAGCCTTATACGCTCGTAGGGGTTCGAGTCCCCTCTTCGGCACTCCCCAACTTCCGGTTCCAAGACCGGGAGTCCTCCCTGGAAACGAAACGATTTCGTCCCGTCCGGCGTATCAAAATAGGAAAGAATAAGGGAATGTGCTATCATGCCCTCGCCTTGGGCGGAGGATGATGGGCAAGAGGGAGACATGAAAATACTATCCGTTTGCCTTATTGCCATACTTGTCGCCGCCTGCCTCGTACCCGCCGGCATGTCTGCCGGTCAGGCCTCGTCCTCCCCTGTCAATGTCACCTTCCGGGTCGAAGACGGCGGCAAGTTCGTGGACAACCTCCGGATCCAGGATCTCGAAGTCCTCGAAAACGGCGTCCCCCAAGTCGTCCGCAGCTTGACGCTCTCCGACCGGGGACGGCTCGTCCGGTCCGAGGGCGACACGGGCGCGGCCCCAAGCGCCGGACGAAATTTCGTCATTTACTTCCAGCTGACCGAGTATGACCCGAAAATCGAAAAGGCGTTCGACTTCCTCTTCACCGAAATGCTGACGGAAAACGATGAGCTGACGATCATCACCCCGCAGAAGCCGTACCACCTTTCGGCTCAGGCCTTTCAGGCCAAGTCCCGGAAAGACCTTGCCCGCGAAATGCACAAGCTGGTCCGGAAAGACATCATGGCCGGGGCCTCGGAGTACCGCTCCCTGATCAACGAGCTGAAACGGATCGCCCGGAGCATCCAGGGGGGGCCCGGAAGCGCCGGGGGGTTCGAAGCCGAAGGCGATGCGTCGACAGACGACTGGGGCCTGGAGTTTTCCCTCCCCCGGTATCGACAGGTCGTGGAACGTGTCGAGAAGCTCCGCTTCGCCGACCAGGTGAAGTTTCTCGAGGCGGCCGAGTCGTTGCGCCGGGTGACGCGCCCCACCCAGGTCATCTTTTTCTACCAGCGGGAATTCCGCCCGACCATCAGCGCGGACGTGCTCGGCCAGCTGTACCAGAACAACCAAGAGCGGCCCGACATCCAGGCCGAGCTGAACGAAATTTTTAGTTTCTACAAGCGGGAGTTCAATTTCGACATCGACCGCGTGGGGAAAGCCCTGGCCGATGCCGGGACGCCCTTCTACTCCCTTCTCCTGGACCGGAAGGCGAGGAATGCGTTCGGCATCGTGATGGTCGAGCAATCGGAGGACATCTTCCGGATCTTCCGGGCGATCACCCGGGCGACGGGAGGCGGTTTCGATGTTTCAGAAAACCCGGTCGCTTCGCTGATGAAGGTGGCGGCCATGGGCAATCCGGTCTACACCTTGCGCTACGCGCCGGCGCAGCCGGCCGGAAGCGGCGACTTCCGGGAGATCACCGTTAGGGTCAAAGACAAGCCCTTCACCGTCGTCCACCGGATCGGATACTTCGCCCGTTAAGGCGGCGGCCCTCAGGGGGCCTCAGGACTTGGACGCGGCCCAGAGGGAAAAATCGGTTTCGTTCATCGCCCCCATCGTCCGTCCCCGTTCGATTCCATTTTTAATTATGACAAAAGTCGGGACGGCCTCGACCCGGAACGTCCGAGCCATCTCCGGAAGCATGTTCGTGTTAACCTTCACCACGGTCAGGTCGCCGGCCCGGCGGGCGGCCAAGGATTCGACGATCGGGTGCATCATCCGGCAGGGAACACAGGTCTCGGAATAGAAATCGATCAGAAGCGGCCGGGCCGATTTTTGGATCAGGACGGTCAGCTGGTCGGCCGACGGCTCCAACACCCGCCCCGGCATGGGAAGCGGCGATTTGCATCGTCCGCAGACGACCGTTTTGCCGTCGGCTTCGGCCGGGAACCGGTTGGTCGCCCCGCAGGCGGGGCAAACGACGTTGATTTTTTCGGTCATGGGATCACCGCGCTTTCGTCCGGTTTCGGATCTCAGCCCGTTCGGCTTCGGGGAAATGCTCGATGGCGTAACGAAGGGCGGTCCGGGGAATCGACGGCCCATGCTTGAGGAGAAAGGCCCGCAGCCGCTGCCGGTCGGTTTTCCCCGCTTCCCGCAGCAACCAGCCCGTGGCTTTGTGAATCAAGTCGTCGTCGACGGGGAACAACCGGACGGCGACCTCGTAGACGGCGTCCAGGCATTGGCCGCGGCGGGCCGGTTTGATGAACGACACCGCCGAAGCCCGCTTGACCCAGCGGTTGCGGTCCCCCGTCCAGGCAATGATCTCCTTCACGAAACCCGGGTCGTCTTCCAGAAGCGGACCCAAAGCATCGGGACAGAAGACGTCGACCAGGGCCCAGTTGTCCAGACGGTCGGCGGCAAGCCAGCGCCGGACGACGGCCGGAAATGAAGGCGGAAACTGTTTCCGAAACCTAAGGAGAAGAAGGAGTCCGAGGCCCCGGATCTCATGGTGTTTTTCTTGGAGCATCGCCTCGGCAAAGGCCAGGGCCTCGGGAAAAGTCCAGGTTCCCCGGACTTTATTCCAGACAGCGGCGTCAATTTCCCTCAACTGGGGCGTGCTGACGCCCAAAAACTCGACCAGGTTTTTAAAATAGCGCTGCTGCCCGGCCGCCCGAACAGAGTCGGCGCAGGCTTTCAAGGCGGAGATGGAATTGCGGGCGACGTTCTCGGGCCGAAGGTCCGCTGCACTTTTTTTCGTCGCCACGCCTCTCTCCTTGGTTTAGATTTTAACAAACGCTTGCCGATCACGTCAACGAACTATAAGGGTTCAGAGTATTGGTGACACTCGGCTTTGATCCTAGCTTTGAGCTCTGGGTTGGAGAAAAATCGACGCGTGTCACCAATCTTTCTGAACCAGGACACGAACCGGATGCTCCCGGCTCCCCATCCTCGGGGAGCCGGGACGTCCGCGGCTTATTTTTTTACCTCGCCGTTGCCGTTCTTAGCGTACGCCGCCAGGTCGAGAAATCCGTGCCCGCTGAGGTTGAAAAGAATGACCTTCTCCTCCCCCGTCGCCTTGGCCGCCAGGGCTTCGGCAATCGCCGCGGCCACGGCATGGGACGATTCGGGAGCCGGAAGGATCCCCTCCGTCTTGAAGAAGAAGGTGCCGGCGTCGAATATCTCGGTTTGATCGAACGCCCGGGCCTCGACCATTCCAAGCCCGTGGAGGTGGCTGACAAGCGGCGCCATCCCGTGATAGCGCAGTCCGCCGGCGTGAATGGGCGCCGGGATGAAATTCATTCCGAGCGTGTGCATGAAAAGCAGCGGGGTCATCCCGGCCGTGTCGCCGTGATCGTACCGGTATTCGCCCTTGGTCAACGACGGACATGAGGTGGGCTCGACGGCCACAAAGCGGATCTTCTTACCTTCGACGAGATTTTTCCGGACGAAGGGAAAGGCGATTCCGCCGAAATTGGATCCGCCGCCGACGCAGCCGATGACGACGTCCGGCTCGACGCCGGACGCCCGGAGCTGCAGGTCCGCCTCCTGGCCGATGACCGTCTGGTGCATAAGGACGGCGTCGAGAACCGATCCGAGCGCGTACTTGGAATTCGTTCCGTTGACGGCGACCTCGATCGCCTCCGAAATGGCGATCCCGAGGCTTCCCGGGTGCTCGGGATCCTTCGCATAAAGCGTCCGTCCGAAATTCGTCGAAGGGCTGGGGCTCTCTTCAACCTTCGCCCCGAACATCTCCATGACCGTTCGGCGCCCCGGCTTCTGCCGGAACGAGGCCCGGACCATGAAGACCCGGACGTTCAGGCCGAAAAACGAGCCGGCCTGGGCCAGGGCCGAGCCCCATTGCCCCGCTCCCGTCTCCGTGACCAGCGTTTCAATGCCCTCTTGCGAAGCCAGGTAGGCCTGCATGAGGGCGGTATTGCTCTTATGGCTCCCGACGGGGCCGACGCCCTCGTATTTATAGAAAATATGAGCCGGCGTGCCCAGGGCCTTCCGCAAACCGGCCGCATAAATCAGCGGAGTCGGCCGATACACGGACAGCTTCTCCCGGACCGCTTCGGGGATCGGGACATACCGCTCTCCGGTGATTTCCTGGGCGATGAATCCCTTGGAGAACACCGGTTCCAGGTCGGAAGGTTTCAAGTGTTCTTTCGTCCCGGGATGGAGCGGCGGTTTCGGGGGGACCGGCAAATCGGCCTTGATGTTGTAGAAATGAGTCGGCAAAAGGGCGGCGTTCCGGGCCGCGAATCGTTCGATCGATTTTGTCTTCGTCATCTTTATTCTCCTGTTTTGGACAAACATCCCCCGGTCAAGAGGACGTCTCGTTTTCGGGAACGCCGTCGTCCAAAACGGCGGCCGAAAAACAGCCGGCGGCGGAAAACGACGCGAAAAAAGAGAGGAGGAGGGTGGTGTTATAGGGCGGGGAGGTCCGCCCACCAGAGCCACGCGCAGACGACGACCGGAGTTCCGGCCGAAGAGACTGTCCGCGCGAGAGTGTGATTCATATCGACGAGGATATTAGAAGATCGAAACCGACTTGTCAAGAAAAAAATCGGGGCATCGGGAGAAATCCCGATGCCCCGCTAAGAGTCCGCGAAAAATTACCTTCTTCCGACCGGCGGCGCCGCCGCGGCCTTGCGGCCCGACTGCTCCTTCTCCCGGTTGAGCTCCCACATGTCGATCGTTTGGGAGAAATCACCCAGGAGCCACTTGCAGAAGTAGTCCGCCCGGTACCAGTTCCAATAATCGCTCATGTCCCCATAGCCGTGACGCTGGCCCGGGAACAGGAAGACGTCGAACCGCTTGTTGGCCCGGATGAGGGCGTTGATCAGGCGATACGTGTTACCCGGATGGACGTTGTTGTCGATGTCCCCGGTGGTCAGGAGGAGGCGGCCTTTCAGGTTGCCGGCGATATCGGAGTTTTTCTCGATGGCGTACTCGAACCGGATCGCGCCGTCTTTGTCGGCGACTTCCCGGACTCCGTGGTGTTTTTCGCTCCACCAGCGGTTGTAGATGTTGTTCTCGTGGTTGCCGGAGGACGACACGCCGACCTTGAAGAAGTCGGGATAGACCAGAAGCGCCGCCGCGGTCATGAAACCGCCGCCGCTATGGCCGAAAATGCCGACCTTCTCGTTATCGATAAAAGAATGCTTGATCGCCAGCTGCTCGACCGTCCGCTTCTTGTCGGCCAGGCCGTAGTCGCGAAGGTTGCCATAGCCGTAGTTATGGTACCACTTGGACCGTTGGGGGTGTCCGCCCCGGTTTCCCACCTCGACGACGACGAAGCCGAACTGGGCAAGAAACATGCTTCCGCTCCGGGGCGAGAAAGTCTTGGCCACCGACTCGGTTTGGGGGCCGGGATAGACGTACAGGATGATCGGATATTTCTTGGCCGGGTCGAAATCGAACGGCTTGTACATCACCCCGAAGAGGTCGGTGATTCCGTCGTCGGCCTTGATTTTGAACGGTTCGGGAAACTTGAAGCCGGCTTCGATCAACGCGGACACGTCGGTCGTCTCCAGGTCAAGAGCGACGTTGCCCTGGGCGTCGCGCAGCTGGCTCTTGGGGGCCGTATCGACCCGGGAGAAGGTGTCCACGAAAAACACGTTGGCGTCATTCAGCCGTCCGGAATGATTGGCGTCGCCGGGATTGAGAAGCTTCACCGACCGGCCGTCGAGGCCGACGCTGTAAGTGTGGGTGAAGTAGGGATCCTCGTTCGGCTCCCGGCCGCAAGCGACGAAATACAGGGCTCGGGCTTTCTCGTCCAGGCCCAGAATGCCCTGGGTTGTGTACTCGCCGGAGGTCAGCTGGCGGACGAGCTTGCCCGATCCCTCATAAAGGTAGTAATGGCCCCAGCCGTCGCGCTCGGACCACCAGATCAACTCCTTGCCCCCGTTCACGAGGCGGAGGGGCTGGACTTCGACGTATGTGTTGAGGACTTCCTCGATGACCACAGTCGTCTCGCCGCTGGTCGTATCGGCCCGGCAGACATCGTAGCGATGGAGGTCTCGGCTTTGGCGGCCGAAATAGAGGATATCGGAGGTCGGGCTCAGCCAGGTGGTCGCCGGCGGATAGTCCCGGTCGACTTCCACGGTCGTCCGCGGGGCGGTCTCGATCGTGATCGTCTGGTCCTTGAAGCGGTCGGCTTTGATCACGACCTTGGATTTGGAAACCACGTCGAAGACCGCCAGCTCCTCTTGGGGCTGGTTCTCCTCCCCCGGCATCGCGTATTTGTACGTTTCGAGAGCCGGCCGAGGATTGGACAGGGCGTTGATGACCCACAGGTCGGCCACTTTTCGGGCGTCCTCGCGGGAGAGGGCGAATTTCCGGGAATCGGGCGACCAGACGACGAATCCGGCCGGGACGCGGAAATCCTTCCGGTCTTTCTCGTCCTTCTGGTATTCCTTCTTCTGCTCGTCATCGAGGTCGCGGGTATAGGAGAAATCCTTCTCCCCGTCGGTCGTCAGCTGGACTTCCTTGATCGCCTTGTCGGTTGGGTTCTTCATCGCCAGAGCGAGGCTGGCGGCATCCATCAGGAACAGGTTCTCGCCCCGGCCGAAGACGACAGTCTTCTCGTCGGGAGAAACGCTGGCCCACCGCGGGCGGGGCTCCGGGGCCTCGTAATCCGGGAGGATCTCGAGCTTCCCGGTCGCCAATTCGTAATGGAAAAACAACTTGACCGTTTTGGATTCCGGTTCCGGTTTGGCCGGCGGCTTGGCCGCGTCTTCCTTCTTTTCTTCTTTCTGGTCTTTTTTCTTTTCTTCCTCGTCCTTTTTCTGGGCGGCTTCCCGGGCGGCTTTCTCCGCCTTCTTCTTATCCTCGACTTTCTTGACGACTTCGCCGGCTTTCATGATCTTGCCGTCGAAGCGGACGTCGGAGTTCCGGTCGACATCGAGGTCGAACCGCACGGCGGTTTCCTTATCGATGAACCGCAGCGTCCGGATCGGAAGATGGGCGGCTTCGTAAGGCGTCAGGACGATCTGGGTGAGCTGGGCGGCCATCCTGGCGTTGTCGAAGATCGGGGCCTTCGTTTTCTTGACCGGGTCGACGATCATGAATTTCCGGCCCTGGCTCGTTTCATAGGAGTACCAGAACCGGTTGCCCGTCTCCATCCAATGGGGCTGAACGCCCGTATCGAAGACGAGCTTGCCGGCCTTGGCCGCGGTCCAGCGGGAGGCCAGCTCGTAATTGGCTTTTTGAAGGGGGGCGTCGGCCGGCTGGGCAAAGAGCCCGGTCGCGGCCAGAACGATGAGCGACAATCCAATAACCGCAAAACGGCGCTTCATTCCTATTCCTCCTAAAAAGGGCTGGGGTCCGAATATTCATATGCGAATTCGCAAGAAAAAGCAATTCCGGGTTACAATTCATTCCATGAAAAGCTGGACCTCGGTTCTCAAGGCCGACCCGACGGAATGGCTTCTGGGGGAAGACAACCCGTCGGTCCGGTTTCTGACTCTGACGGAAATATGCGGCAAACCGCCTGCCCGGCTCGAAGCGGCAAAAACCCGGGCCGAGATCATGAATCGGGGAATCGTTCCGAAGATCCTCGCCCGGCAGAACGTCGACGGGACGTGGGATGAGCCGGACCGTTTCTATCGGGCAAAATACCGGGGAACGTCCTGGCAGCTCCTGATCCTGGCCGAGTTCGGGGCCTCGGGACGGGATCCGCGCATTGGGAAGGCGGGAAAATTCATCCTCGACCATTCCTGGAACCGGGAGGGCGGCGGATTCTCTTACGAGCACAGCGCCACCCGGGGAGGGGGCCGACCAAGCGGCGTGATCCCCTGCCTGACCGGAAACATGGTCTGGAGCCTCCTCCGGCTGGGCTTCGGAGCCGATCCCGGAGTGAAGCGGGCGATCGACTGGATCGCGGTCTATCAGCGATACGACGACGGGGATTCCCAAGCGCCGCGCGGCTGGCCGTACGACCGGTACGAGACGTGCTGGGGCAGGCATTCCTGCCATCTCGGCGTGGTCAAGGCGCTTAAAGCCCTGGCCGAGCTCCCGCCGGCAAAGCGCTCGGCCGCCGTCCGCCGGTCCCTTGACGAGGGCGCGGAGTATCTCCTCAAACACCATATCCACATGAAAAGCCACGACCTCTCTCGAATCGCCAAGCCGGGATGGTTGCGCTTCGGATTCCCGTTGATGTATCAATCCGACCTTTTGGAAATCCTGGGAATCCTTCTCGGCCTCGGGATTAAGGACCCGAGGATGGAAGAGGCCGTCGGCGTCGTTCTGGCCAAGCAGAGCTCCGACGGGACTTGGCCCTTGGCCAACACCTTCAACGGGCGCTATGGGGTCAGCATCGAGCAAAAAGGAAAACCGAGCAAATGGATCACCTTTCGGGCCTTGAGCGTCCTTAAAAAATATTTCTCTCTATAAGGAGAGCTCGAGGCCCAGGCCCAGGAACCGGGCTTTTTCCAGGACGAGCCGGGCGGCGGCCACGTCATCCAGGGCGATGCCCATATTCATGGCCATCGTCCGCTCGTCCGGCCGGGTGCGGCCGGCGATCCGGCCCGCGACGAGGTCGGCCAGCTCGCCGATTCGTTCCGGAAGGCATCGGAAATAGCCGCGTTCTCGGAATGCCCGCATCTGGGCCAGGTCGTCCATAACGAAAACGCCGGCTTCTTTCAGGGCCTCCCCCGTCCAGGACGAATCATAATCGACCGCGGTGACAAAGACGCCCGGAGCGAAATGTTCCTTCCCCAGAGCGGGCCGCGGATCTTTGAAAATCGTCCCGGCGGTGACGACGAGGTCCCCTCCGCACACGGCTTCTGCGGCCGAGTCGAAAACATCGACCTCAAGGTCGAATGATTCCCGGATCCGGAAGGCAAACGCCGCGGCCGCGTCCCGCCGCACATCGAAAGCCCTGACCCGCCGGAGACGAAAAGCGGTCCGGAAAGCCCCCACATGCTCGAAGCCCTGCACGCCGCAGCCAACAACCGAAAGGGTATCGGAATCCGAGCGGGCCAGGCGCTTGGCGGCCACGACCGAGGCCGCGGCCGTCCGCTTGGCCGTGATCCAGGAGGCATCCATCACGCAGATCGGGAGCCCGGTTCCGGCATCGTTTAAGATCATGAGGGCCGATATCGAGGGCAGGCCGCGCTTGAAGTTGTCCGGAGAGGACGCGACCCATTTGATTCCGGCCATCCCGGCTCGGGAAAGGAGGGCAGGCATGGCGTTGATGAACGCGCCGGAACCGGGAGGCCCGGGATAGACGGCCGTTTTGGGAGGCATCTCCGTCCTCCCGGCGGCTTTCTCCCGGAACATCTCTTCGAGCGCCCGGACAATCTCGGCGACGGTCACGCCGGCCCGTTCCACGTCGGCCCGAGCGAGATAAAGGAACTTCTCTTCGCTCATGCCTTCCCTCCTTACGTCCCGCGGACGAAATGAGGCAACACCGGCGGAAGGACAAGGGACAACTCAAGGAAGCCGCGATATCCCCCTTTTTCCATCCAGGGTGCCTGGTAAATCAGCTTTTTAACCCCGTTTTTTTCGATCGTGTACGTGTTGGTCCGCCCTTCGGCCAGCAGGCCCTTCAATTTCGTCCGGGCCGGTTCCGGATGACAATCGAGGACGTTGGTCCCGAGGAGCTTCTCCCCGCCGTCGGAGGCAAACGTCTCCCGGGCCCGGTCGTTCATCTCCAGAATGACGCCGTCCCGATCGCAGACGGTCATCGAGCCGGGGAAGCTTTTAAAAAAACTCGCAAAATCCATGGCTGACTCCTTAATTTTTTG
>Ga0209287_10001515_pt1 | contig 11485 bp, 9 predicted proteins | sample PPLLak3cmMay2015_2_FD_187255 | JGI IMG/M metagenome (GOLD analysis project Ga0209287, IMG submission 187255) | Freshwater sediment microbial communities from Prairie Pothole Lake near Jamestown, North Dakota, USA - PPLs Lake P8 Core (1) Depth... | ecosystem: Environmental > Aquatic > Freshwater... | reverse complement strand
CAATATTTATTGCCATACTGTTATTTCCCAATATTCCGCTCAGCCAGACGCATCTCGCATTAAACCTTCCCGGATTTGTTTTCATGGTGGTAAAGGAGATATTTGTCGGCATCACGATAGGGTATTCAACAACGATTATTTTTGCCATAATACAATTTGGCGGAAGGCTGATCGATACGCAGATAGGATTCGCTCTGGTTGAAATCATCGATCCGTTCAGCGAGGTGGAGGTAACGGTTACCGGTCAGTTTCAGGTGCTGATTTACAGCATACTTTTTCTTTCAATCAACGCTCATTACTTTCTGCTTATTGCGGTGCAGAAAAGCTTCGAGATAATCCCGCTTTTCGGCGCCCAGATGCCTTCGGGCAACGTGGCGTCGCATCTTATTTCGATGGTTGGGGATATTTTCGTTCTCGCGGTCAGGATTTCCGCTCCGGTGCTCGGCGTTCTGATCCTGACCGAGCTTGCGCTGGGGATTATCGCGCGCACGGTCCCGCAGTTGAACGTGTTTTTTGTCGGCTTGCCGCTGAAAATTTTTCTTGGAATCGTAACCATGATAATAACGCTGCCGTTGCTGGCGAAACTGTTTCAGAGTCTGATTCAGAAGATGATGGCAGATATATGGCAGCTGCTTTATATGTTGGCTTAACAGGGTTCAAGGTTCAGGGTTAAGGGTTGGAAGAAAGAATAAAACAAGCTCTGAAACGCTGAACGATTAACGCTAAACGATTAGCGGTGAACGGTTAAGGGTTCAAGGTTCAGGGTTAAGGGTTGGAAGAAAGAATAAAACAAGCTCTGAAACGCTGAACGATTAACGCTAAACGATTAACGGTAAACGGTTAAGGAAGTAGCAAGTGCCGGAAGACTCATTTGAAGACAGGACGGAAGCGCCGTCGTCAAAACGACGCAGAGATGCGCGTGAAAAGGGCAATGTCGCCAAAAGTACGGAAATAAACTCAGTTCTCGTACTTCTTATGGGCATTGTCGCGCTTCGGGTGATGAGTCCCTGGCTGTTCAAAGAGATGAGCTGGTGTATCAACCACTCGTTTCAGATGATTTCGCACCCAGTCCTGAACCAGAACTCGTTTCTGGTATATTCCAGAAATGCACTGATAATTTTTTTAAAGCTCTCGCTTCCGGTCGCGGTTGTCATTTTATTCGCCGGAGTATTAGCCAATATAATTCAGGTCGGATTTCTTTTTACTGCGGAACCGCTTACGCCGAAATTCGAAAGAATAAATCCGATATCCGGGCTTCAGCGCATGTTTTCGATGCGATCCATTGTCGAAGTGATTAAAAGCATCGTGAAGATGGCAATCATTGCAACAGTCGCGTATCTGACGCTCAAAGGCAGATATCAAGAGCTGATCCTTCTTGGCGACACGACTATCGGCGCATTCTGGGTGTTCATTTTAAAGCTCGGATTCACCCTCGTGTTCAGGATAGCGCTTGTCCTTATAATACTGGCGCTGCTTGATTACGGCTACCAGCGGTTTGAGCACGAAAAACAGCTTAAAATGACGCGGTACGAGGTAAAGGAGGAGCGCAAACAGCTTGAGGGCGATCCCATGGTTAAAGCGCGCATACGATCCCTGCAGCGGGAAATGGCCCGCCGCAGAATGATGGAGGAGGTGCCGAAGGCAACGGTTGTCGTGACAAACCCGACAACGCTGGCAATTGCCATCCGGTATGAACAGACTGAAACGGAAGCGCCGGTTGTTGTTGCAAAAGGAAAGCACCTGATCGCCCAGCGGATAAAGGAGATCGCCGTCAAAGAGAGCATTCCGGTTGTCGAAGATAAACCTTTGGCGCGTGCAATGTATGACCAGGCAAAAATAGGCCAGCAGATACCCGTTGAATTTTATAACGCGGTTGCGGAGATACTGGCATACGTCTATAAGCTGAAGCATAAAGCGGCAGCGTAACCTGAAACTGATGCAGGTGATGAGGTACAGGTACATGAAAAAACTGACAAAAAATCTGAAAAGAGCGTTCGTGATTCTCTCGGCGATAAGCTTCGTTATGCTGATCGAATGCACGACTAAAAGCCCTGTCGAGCCTGATGAGGGGCTGGGTGATATCTCGATCAGCCTGGTAAAAACGGGCGTTACCCAGACCAATTTCTACGGAACGGACATCAACCTGATTGTCGACTTTTCTGATACGATCGTTTGCACGTTCGATACGATAAAAATTCACTCCACTGACGCGCGTTTTTATATACCGGACGAATCGATCACGGGCCAGAAGGTTATTCAGGTCGTTATACCGCTCTACTGGATCTCGAAGGCAAAACTGAGAAAGGACAGCGTCTCCGGCTTTTATTATGATAATGTGTATGTACAGTCGGGCCTCACAAAAAGCAATATCGTCAAGGTCGTCGTATTAAACCTGCCCCCGTTTATCGACAGTCTCGTGGTAGGGGATACCGCCTATAAAGTCTTTCACCGGCTGCAGAACCTCAATTTTTTCGTCTATTACCTCAAAGACTCGCTTAAAAACAGGGATTTGCCCCTGAAAGCCTTTGCCCGTGACCTCGATGGATCGAATACCGAACTACGTTTCTCGTGGGGTAACACCGGCGAGGACAAGTATCTTGTCGCAGGCGCTACGCAGGCAACCCTGCACCTGGCCACCTACAAAGCCCGAAAAGAGAGCTTCCGCGATACGATTCAGCTTAACGTGTATGATTCCAGCGCTACGCTGAATGTAAAGATCAACCTGGTCCAGCTCGACGGCAGCGAAATAGCGCTGGACAGCATCACATTCAGGGATAACATCAACGACACGACCTTCAGGGACACTGCCGCTTCAAAGTATATCATTAAAAAGATCGTATTCAACGATACGGCGACGATTCGCGCATTTCCGCATAAAAGCGGAGGAACCGCCAGTTTTTCCGCAACACGCGGAAAAGTCATCCAGAACACCGCTCTTGACCCGAACGGGTTCGCAATCACCTATGTATGCACGCTAAGCACTGTATCTGACACGGTAACAACGGACATGGTCATGTTTGTTGATTCGATTAAATGCATCCATAAAAACAACTATGGCGACGATTCGATTGTTAAAACAATCGTTTTGTTGAAAAAACCGTCAAACCGAAACCCGGTCATCGACAGCGTTTTTATCGACTCGAAAATGTGCAAAACCGCATTCAAGGACACGGTTGCAGCCGGCAGGGCGATACCGCTCAAGGCGTATGCGCACGACCCGGAAGGCGGGACCATAACCTTTCTGTGGCAGGGCAACCTGAACGGTACGCTTTACACCGCGACCGGCGACTCCAATACCTACACCGCGGCAAATGCAACGTATATCGATACGCTGATTCTATTCGCTGCGGATTCGCTGGGATTCAAGGATACCCAGTCGATTATCCTCATAAGCAATAAACCGCCGGTCATTGACAGCATTCTGATCGATACGGTACGGTATAAAAGCGGGTTTGTCCACGTGGTTTCGGCCTCTGACACCATCGCATTGCGCGGCTGGGCGCACGACCCCGAAGCGCTTATCGGCAGCGGTACGATAAAATACTCCTGGCAGGCGCAGGGCACGCTCACCGGCAGTTTAACCAGCACTATCGGGGCATCGGTTTCGTATATCGCCAAAAACGGAACGTATGCTGACTCTATCTATCTGATTGCCGCGGATTCCCTCGGCTTGCTCGATATTCAGCTTATCTCCCTGCCCTGCAACAACACCCCGCTGATCGACTCTATCAGGGTGGGTGCAAAGGTTTTTTTTGTGAAACTGACGGATTCGATATATGATACGATTCTGGCGCCTGATACCTTCACGGTTAAACCAAAAGCCTATGATATCGACAGCACCTTTTTAAATGATATCATTTCCTATTCGTGGCGCTATAAAAATCAGAGCCTGCAGGTAACGACATCCACCGCGGATTCAATTGTGTATATGAGTGCCAGTCAGGCATATCTTGATACCGTTTCAATAACCATAACCGACAAATTTAAAGCGAAAAAAGTGAAAAAAATATTTTTAAAATTCACCCAATAAAAAAGCGGGACAATGAACATAAATTCTACTTTATATAACCTGTCGCAAAGCACGTTTTTACAACGCTTTGCAAAACAACGCGACCTGCTTATCGTCGTAGGCATCGTTACGATAATCATTGTGATGGTTATTCCTATTCCGACCTGGTCGATCGATATTTTATTGACCTTCAGTCTCTGCCTCGCCCTGATTATTCTTCTTGTGTCGATGTATAATAAAAGCGCCCTCGATTTTTCCGTATTTCCCGCACTCCTGCTTGCGGTAACGCTCTTCCGGCTGGCGCTGAACATTGCAACAACCAGGTCCATACTATCGAATGCTGACGGTGGAAAAGTGATACAGGTATTCGGTAGTTTTGTCACCGGAGACAATTATGTTGTCGGTTTTATAATCTTCGCCATTATAGTCATTATCCAGTTTATTGTCATTACAAAAGGATCGGGACGTATTGCGGAGGTTGCAGCCCGGTTTACCCTCGATGCAATGCCCGGTAAACAGATGGCCATTGATGCAGACCTGAATTCCGGTCTGATAAACGAGCAGCAGGCACGCGAACGGCGATCGAAAATATCACAGGAGGCTGATTTCTACGGAGCGATGGACGGCGCCTCCAAATTCGTCAGAGGAGACGCAATTGCCGGTATTATTATAACACTGATCAACATTCTGGGCGGATTCATCATCGGGGTAACCCAGCAGGGGATGAACCTGATGGAGAGCCTGAAAACATATACATCCCTCAGCATCGGCGACGGCCTGGTAACCCAGATCCCGGCGCTCATGATCTCGACCGGCGCCGGTATTCTGGTGAGCAGAGCAGCCTCCAACGACAATCTCGGCGCGGAGATCAGCGCTCAGCTCTTTTCAAATCCCCGCGTGCTGGGCATTGCAGGCGCAGTCATGTTCATTCTCGCATTCATCCCCGGCCTGCCCAAGGTCCCTTTCTTTGTGCTTTCCCTGTTTGTTCTCGTTACAGCATATCTGGGTATATTCAGGGAAAAGGAGAAAGCGAAGAGCGCCGCGGTATCAGCGGAAGGCGCTGCTGCTCCCAAAGAGGAGAAGGTGGAGGATTACCTGCACGTTGATCCCATGGAGCTTGAGATAGGGTACGGCCTGATACCGCTCGTCGACGTAAAGCAGGGGGGAGACCTGCTCGACAGAATATCACAGATTCGCCGGCAGCTTGCAACGGATCTTGGCCTTATACTGCCTCCGGTGCGTATCAGAGACAATATCATGCTAAAACCCAATCAATATGCCATTAAAATCCGCAGGATAAAGGTCGGCCATGGTGAACTTATGAGCGGATCCTACCTTGCGATGAATCCGGGCACCGCAAAAGGCAAACTGCGTGGCATAGAAACCGTAGAACCCGCTTTCGGCCTTCCGGCATTATGGATTACTGAAAGCCAGAAGGAAAATGCGGAACTGGCCGGATATACGGTTGTCGAGCTTCCGGCCGTTCTGGCCACCCACCTCACCGAAGTGATAAAGCGTCATGCACACGAGATTCTGACACGCCAGCATGTTCAGGAGCTTATCAACACGATTAAAGAGTCGAACCAGACGGTTGTGGACGAACTCATACCTGGCGCCATGAATATCGGCGACGTACATAAAGTGCTCCAGAATCTGCTGCGCGAAAAAGTATCGATCCGCGACCTGACGCTTATTCTCGAAACACTTGCGGATGTAGCGCCCAAAAACAAGAACACCGAAATATTGACCGAATATGTTCGCAACGCTCTGGCGCCGCAGCTCTGCGAAACGTTCAAGGACGAGGCAAATATAATCCCGGTCATTACGGTTGACCCGAATCTGGAGGCCAAGCTCGAAGGAAGCATGCAGGATACTGAAACCGGAGTCCGGCTCGCCCTCTCACCCACGGACGCAGGGAGAATCGTAGAGGCAGTGGGCGCGGAAATCGACAAGGTCAAGAAAAAGGGTGATATCCCGGTCATATTATGCTCTCCCACCATACGAAGCCAGTTTAAAAGGCTGACGGAGAGCAATTATCCGGATCTCTTTGTATTGTCCTACAATGAAATAGTGCCGGGAATAGAGATACGCTCTTTGGGGATGGTGAGTCTGGATATGAGTAATAAGAGCGCGGGGAAGGGGTAGGGGGGAATTTTAAATTTTATATTTTAAATTTTAAATTTGAAATAGGGAATGAGAATTTTTGTAAGCGTTCACGCCCCCTAAATCCCCCTTCGGGGGATTTAGGGGGCGTGAACGGTTACGAATTTTTGTAGTTCTGTAGACAATGATAACTTATTTATTAACAATATATTAACTCTGCGTTCTCTGCGATCTCTGCGGTGAATGATATCGGTCAGGGAGCAGGCGGAAAACAGACGGATTAACCTGAAACAGGAATAGCAATGCGGATAAAAAAGTATACTGCCGGTTCGATGAAAGAGGCGTTGTTGCAGATAAAGGATGATCTGGGCGACAATGCAATGATACTTAAAACGCGGAAAATACCACGAAAAATGTTTGCGCTCGGCGAGCAGGCTGAAATTGAAGTTACTGCGGCGGTTGACGATACAACCACCTCGCAGCCTGCGTCGTTTCAACCCATAAAAGTGAGCGAAACCGGGGTCTATTCTCATCCGAAAATGCAGAAAAAAACTGCTGCGGCAAAACCGGCTCTCCCGGATGCGCTGAAACCGGAGGCGGCTCAGAACAGAGAGCAGATCCAGATCGCACCTCGAGCCGAAGCGCTGACGGAACAGTTCAACCTCGTTGAATTACGGGGCGATATCCGCGAGATGAAAGAGCTTCTCGCGTCAATACTTGCAACAGGAGAGTCATCGGCTGCAGGCGGATTTGCCGGTCCCTGGGCGATACTGTATAAACGGCTCGTTGATTCCGAAATATCAGCGGAGATTGCGGAAGACCTTATCCACAAGCTGAAAAACACCACCGATACGCCGGAAAAAAGCATTAATAAAAAGTTTATCTCCGTACTTGCCGAGAGCTTCCCGGTTTCCGGGCCGCTGACCCTGAAAATGGACGGGCCGCTGGTTGTCGCAATGGTCGGACCTACCGGATCCGGTAAAACAACCACTATCGCCAAGCTTGCCGCATATTACAGCATGAATAAAAACAACGTGGTTTCCATTATTACCGCGGACACCTATCGTATAGCAGCCATAGAACAGATACGGACCTTTGCGGAGATCGTCGGCATAGGTGTTCAGGTTGTTTTCTCGCCAGAAGAGGTGGCTGACGCGCTTGCAGCGTGTGAAAACGACGATATCGTGTTTGTGGATACCGCAGGCAGAAGCCAGCGCAACACGGAACATATGCGCGAACTGGAAACATTTCTCGAAGCCCTCAAACCGGACGAGACACATCTGACCATGAGTGCCACGACAAAAGATTCGGATCTCAAGGATATTATAAAACGCTATAAGGATTTGAAAATAAACAGGTTGCTGATTACCAAATTAGATGAGACGACAAAACTGGGCAATGTATTCAATGTTGTCAGCAAAGCGGGAATTGCAGCGTCATACTTCACGGCCGGCCAGAGTGTTCCTGATGATATAGAGCTGGCTCAGCCTGTGCGGTTTGTTCAACGCCTTCTCGAGGGGAGCTCCCTGTGACGGATCAGGCGAAAAGATTGCGCGAAATAGCGCATGCGAAAAAAGCCGCATCTCCTGAAGCGGACGCACCGGTCTCCGTTCTAAAACGTAAAAAAACAGGTACCGGCGAGTGCCGCAGTATTGCCCTAACCAGCGGTAAAGGCGGTGTCGGTAAATCCAACACAACGATCTCTCTGGCGTGCGCGTTAACCATGCTGAATAAAAAGGTGCTTGTGCTTGACGGCGACCTTGGATTGGCAAATATTCATATACTTATGGGCATTGCCCCCCAGTACAACCTGTCGCATTTTTTCCGCCAGGAGTGCTCGCTCGATCAAACGATATGCACCGGGCCGTTCGGTATTTCCATTATTCCGGGCGCTTCGGGCATAGTATCCATGACAAATCCCGAATCAGGCCGGCTTGAACATCTCGGCAGGGAGCTCTCCGCGCTTGAAAACCGGTACGATTTTCTGCTGATCGACGGGGGTGCAGGCATCGGCCACGCCTCCCTCGACCTCTGTATCATGGCCGACGCCACGCTATTGTTGCTGGGCCCGGAGCCGACCTCTCTTGCCGACGCCTATGCCGTTGCCAAACTATTGCTGAAAAGGGGGGTGGAGTCGATCAACGTTCTGGTCAACATGGCTGCATCGAACCGGGATGGAGAGGAGATTTTTCAAAAAATTGAGGGGCTGGTTAAAAAATTCCTCAAAAAAGAGCTAACGCTTGCGGGAATAATCCCGTATGATAAAAACGTATCGAACTATATCCGCATGCAGAAGAACATATTTATCGAAAAACAGTCATCGGATTTTTCACGAAGTATCAACGCGGTTGCGCGGAAAATGGCCGGAGTCCAGCCCGTAAAGAGAGGCGGGTTCTTTGCCGCGCTCCTGGCTGCAACCCGGTCGAAAGGAACGGTTGAATAACAATGATATACTGGATAAAAAAGATATCCCGGATCGTGGCTGCGGTCACTTTTTTCCTGCTTTTTTTCTGCGGGATAGATCCCAATGACCCTTTCAATGCCGAAAGAGCCTTTGTCGCTCTTTTAAAAGCGATGGGCGGGGCGACGCTGCTGTGGCTCACCGCGTTCGTCATTTTCGATATCGTATTGAAAGGGGCGGTCGAGGATATCGCCAGGGAAGACGTCGAAGTGCTTGACGGCGGAATAATTCAGAGAATTCACCAGGAAAAGAGTGAAAGCAAGGTCCTGGATATTGCCCTCCAAAAACCGCCCGAAGTCAAAGAGAGCGGCAAAAAAGAAAAAAAGGAAAAGCAAAAAAAGAAATAGTATTATATAATAAATAAAAAGAAGTTAACAGTTAACAGTTAACAGGAATACAATAGTCGATGGAAAAGAGGAGGCTGGAGCAGGGAAATGGTGGTCAAATTGCAGTGGTTTCTATAGTGATAATCCATTATAATACAAAAACATAATCCATAACCCAAATCTTAAATCCTAAATTACAAGAAGGATTGTATGTCAAACATCGAAGACCTGTGGAAGGAGTATAAGCAGAACAACTCGAAGGTCGCCAAAGACAAACTGCTGGTCGAATATTCCCATCTGGTCAAATTTATCGCCGGCAGGGTGGGGGTAAACCTTCCTGCTTCGGTAGACCGCAGCGACCTCATAAGCTCCGGCATCATCGGTCTTATCAAGGCGGTGGAAACCTTCGAGCCGGAACGGGGTTTTAAATTCGAGACCTTTGCAAGCTATAAAATCCGCGGCTCGATACTTGACGAGCTTCGCGCCCTGGACTGGGTGCCCCGTTCCGTGCGCCAGAAGTCCAAAGACCTGCAGAAGGTATACGCAAAACTTGAAAACGAGCTGGGCCGCATTCCCTACGACGACGAGGTGTGCGATGAGCTCAAGATCGGCATAGATGAATTTGAAAATATGCTCTCCGACGTCGCGCCATCAACCATCATCTCCCTGGAAGAGGCGATGCCCGACCGCGGCTCGGATTCCAAAGAGATACGGCTTATCGACACCATCGAGGACCCCGGCAGTGAAAACGCCCTGAAAATGCTCAGCTTTGCGGAGGTTAAGCAAATTCTCAAAGAGACGATCGAGAAGCTTCCTGAAAAGGAGAAATTAGTCGTTGCTCTCTACCATTTCGAGGAATTGACCCTCAAAGAGATCGGCGCGGTTTTAGATATATCCGAGTCACGGGTCAGCCAGATACACTCGAAAGCCATAATAAAACTGCGCTCGCGGCTTCTTCAGAAAATGAGCGTATAATACAAACGTGAAAAGAGCGTTCGCATGAACGGCATTAATTTTCAGGCTTCTCTGCATAACCTGACCCAGGTCGACCGGATTCAGCAGACCGGGCATCAGACGCCGGTCGCAGACCAGCAGATAAACGCGCAACAAGCCAAAGATGAGGCTGCGCAGAGGATTGATAAGCCGAACCAGCCCGACCGAACCGAAGAGAAGATTATAGATCCGGCAAAAGGCAACAAGGAGAACCCGGCAAAAAAGCGCAGGAAAAGCAAACGCGGGGACCAGGCAAAACGCCCGGCAGATCGCAGCAACCAGGCCGGTCATATAGATTTTATCGCCTGAAACCGGGCTGCAGCGTTTTTTTTGCATCGGATGTATTCACATAACAGGGAATGTTTTGTATGTTTTTTCACCCATAGAACAGGACCGGATTTTACACTTTCGCAACCCGGCACTACCATGGCAAAAACAGCTCCAGACCCATTGCGGATAAAAAAAATCACCGAGAAAATAATCGGTTTACCGACGCTGCCCACGGTTGTCTCAAAAATGATCGAACTGGTGGACAATCCCAAAACCTCCGCAGCATCGCTTGCCAGCCTGATTTCAACCGATCAGGCCCTTACCGCCAAAATCCTGAAAATGGCCAACTCAGCTTACTACGGCTTTTCGCGCGAGATAGCCACAGTCAATATGGCTATTGTGGTCATGGGATTCAATGCGGTCAAGGAGATGGGGTTGTCGTTATCGGTGTTTGACATGTTCAAGGACCTCTCCAATATCCGCCACTTCGACGTGACCCTCTACTGGCAGCACTCCGTCGGCTGCGGTGTTGCCGCAAAAATGGTCGCGCGCAAATTCCGCAACAACCTTGCCGGCGAAGCCTTCGTGTCCGGGCTGCTTCACGATATCGGTAAAATCGTTATTAACCAGTACCTGCACGCGGAATTTACCGAGATCATGAACCGCGTTGCAGACAACAACGAACCCCTTGATACCGTCGAAATGGAGCTGCTCGGTACGCATCACGGAGAGATAGGGGGGTGGCTTGCGGACCGGTGGCGCCTGCCGATGGTTATAGCGGACGCAATCAAACACCACCACACACCCTGGGATTCAAAGAAAAACCGCCTGCTTGTCGCCATGGTGAATGTCGCCAATTATCTGTGCCATATATGCGGCATCGGCGCCTCCGGCCGGCCGTCACCGCTGCCCATAGACGAAAAAACATGGGAGATACTCGATCAGAACAACATCCCGCTCGGCCCCGAAGAGATCGCGAACCTGCAGAATGATTTTTATGTTGAATTCGATAAGACCGAGACGCTGACGTCGTTTTTGAATAAAGAGAAGGAATGAAACCTGAAATCAGCAGTTGGAGTCGTGCTCCTGCTCGTGCTCGTAATCGTAATCGATTGATTTAAAAAGCAGTTTAATAAATTGATAGCTTTACAGATTAGATACTGTAGGAAAATTATATACGCGGCGAGCGTAGAAAATTTGACGTACAGTATCTTATTCTGCTGCTTTGCGGAAAAGGTTAAAGAACTAAAGTGCCGCAAAGCCTATAAATCCAATTCCTTAATTTCCCCCCATAAAGGGGACGTTGCGACTTTGCCGGATTAA
>Ga0209287_10001512_pt1 | contig 11512 bp, 12 predicted proteins | sample PPLLak3cmMay2015_2_FD_187255 | JGI IMG/M metagenome (GOLD analysis project Ga0209287, IMG submission 187255) | Freshwater sediment microbial communities from Prairie Pothole Lake near Jamestown, North Dakota, USA - PPLs Lake P8 Core (1) Depth... | ecosystem: Environmental > Aquatic > Freshwater... | reverse complement strand
ACCCAAAAAAGAATGACGAGGCGCCAGAACCGCGCCATACGTTCAGTCGTTGGCGTGACGCGCGATGTAGGCCTGGATAGCCGCCACATCGGCATTCATGGTTTCCACCCGTTGCGGCAAGCTTTCCAGGTTTTCCAAGCCGGCGGGGCGCTCGGGCTGCACACCCAGCGCTTCGCGAATGCTGTCCTCGAATTTGGCGGGGAGCGCGGTTTCCAGGCAAACCAGAGGAATGCCGGCTTCACGATGTTCCAGTCCCACTTTCAAACCATCTGCAGTGTGGGTGTCGATCATGACACCATACTTTTCCCAAGCCATGCGTATGGTCTGCATACGAGCCAGGTGACTGCTGGCGCCGGATTCGAAAGCGTAGTTCTTGATTTGCGCAAACAGTCCGCTCGGCTTCAGGTCAAAGCTGCCGCCGGCATCGACCGCTTTCCATAACTCGGTGACCTGAGAGGCGTTGCGGCCCGTCAAATCGGCGATAAAGCGTTCGAAGTTGGACGCTTTCGAAATGTCCATCGACGGGCTGGAGGTATGCAGCGTCTGCGCCGCAGTACGCGGACGATAAACGCCAGTGCGGAAGAATTCGTCCAGCACGTCGTTCTCATTGGTAGCGACGATCAATTTGTGCACCGGCAGCCCCATCATGCGGGCAATATGGCCGGCGCAAACGTTGCCGAAATTGCCGGAAGGCACCGAGAAACTGACCTTCTGGTCGTTGTCGGCAGTCACCGCGAAATAGGCCTTGAAGTAGTAAATGACCTGCGCGGCGATCCGGCCCCAGTTGATTGAATTAACTGCGCCTATCCGGTATTTCGCTTTGAAATCAAGATCATTGGAAACACTCTTGACAATGTCCTGGCAGTCGTCGAACACCCCGCGTACAGCGATATTGAAGATGTTGGCATCTTGCAGACTGTACATCTGGGCTTGCTGGAAACGCGTCATTCCGTGCTCAGGCGACAGCATGAACACGCGCACGTTGTGTTTGCCGCGCATCGCGTATTCGGCAGCCGATCCGGTATCGCCAGAGGTGGCGCCAAGGATGTTGATGTCGTGCCCGGCTTTGTCGAGTGCGTACTCGAACAGATTGCCGAGCAACTGCATGGCCATGTCCTTGAACGCCAGCGTCGGGCCGTTGGACAGCTCCAGAATGAACAGGCCGTCTTCCAGACGGCGTACCGGCGTAATCTGGCTGAAGTCGGAATCGGCACGACCATGGCTATAGGTCGTCGTGGTGTAGGTCTGGTCGATCAGCGCCTTGAGATCATCGGCCGGGATGTCATCGGCCAGGCGCGATAGCACGGAGAAAGCCAGTTGCCGGTAATCCATGCTGCGCATTACGGCCAGATCGTCGGCGCTGAAATGCGGATAAGTTTCCGGCAGATACAGACCACCATCCGGCGCCAGGCCACCGAGCAGGATTTGCGAGAAAGTTAAGGCGGGTGCATTGCCCCGAGTACTGAGGTAATGCATGTCAGCCATTCAGTTCTTCAAGTCGGATGCGGGTGACATGGCCGGCAATGGTGGTCAGCGCTTCGATTTTCTTCATCGCGGCATTGACCGCTTTCTCTTTGGCAATATGTGTAAGCAGCACGATATCGGTCTGATCCTCACCTTCGGCCGGTTCCTTTTGCAGCATCGCGTCGATGGAAATGTCCAGATCGGCCAGGATGCGAGTGATGTCGGCCAGAACACCCGGCTTGTCGGCGGCGCGCATACGCAGGTAATAAGCCGTTTCAACCTCATCGATAGGCAGTATCGGCAAGTCGGTGAGCTGATCCGGCTGGAACGCCAGATGCGGCACGCGGTGATGCTTGTCGGCAGTATGTAGACGAGTGACATCGACCAGATCGGCGATCACCGACGAGGCGGTTGGCTCGGCGCCGGCACCCTTGCCGTAATACAACGTTGCGCCAACGGCGTCGCCTTGCACCAGTACTGCATTCATGGCGCCTTCGACGTTGGCGATCAGGCGCTTGCTCGGGATCAGAGTCGGGTGAACGCGCAGCTCGATTCCGTTTTCCTTGCGTTTGGCAATGCCCAGCAATTTGATACGGTAGCCGAGTTGTTCGGCGTAACGGATGTCCTTGGCTTGCAGCTTGGTAATGCCTTCGACATAGGCCTTGTCGAATTGCACCGGGATGCCGAAGGCGATGGAGGCCATCAAGGTGGCCTTGTGAGCGGCGTCGATGCCTTCGATGTCGAAGGTGGGATCGGCTTCCGCGTAACCCAGTTTCTGAGCCTCATGCAGCACAGCATCGAACGAGTGCCCCTTATCGCGCATTTCGGACAGAATGAAGTTGGTGGTGCCGTTGATGATGCCGGCAATCCACTGGATGCGGTTGGCCGACAAGCCTTCGCGCAACGCCTTGATGATCGGGATGCCGCCGGCCACGGCGGCCTCGAACGCGACCATGACGCCCTTCTTCTGGGCGGCGGCAAAGATTTCGTTGCCATGCACGGCCAGCAGCGCCTTGTTGGCGGTAACCACGTGCTTGCCGTTCTCGATGGCTGCGAGCACCAGGTCGCGGGCAACGGTGTAGCCGCCGATAAGTTCCACGATGATATCGATATCGGGATCGCGCACCAGACTGAATGCATCGTCAGTGAGTTTGACCTGACCACCGGTCAGCGCACGGGCATGCTCAAGATTTCGATCTGCCACAGCCGTGATGCGAATCGGCCGACCGGCGCGGCGAGTGATTTCTTCCTGGTTACGCGTCAGTACGGTCCAGGTGCCGCCGCCGACGGTGCCGATGCCGAGCAGACCTACATTGATTGGTTTCATTTCAGCAATCCATCTTTCTTGAACATGTCGCGCAGGCCGCGAATGGCCTGGCGGGTACGCATTTCGTTTTCGATCAGCGCAAAACGGACGTGGTCGTCGCCATAATCGCCGAAACCGACGCCGGGACTGACCGCCACCTTGGCATCGGCCAGCACTTTTTTGGAGAACTCGAGAGACTTCATATGCGCATAGGGTTCCGGAATCGGCGTCCACAGGAACATGGTCGCCTTCGGCGCCTGCACGTGCCAGCCGACTTCGTTAAGGCCTTTGACCAGCGCATCGCGCCGTTTCTGATACATCAGACGGATGTCTTCCACGCAGTCCTGCGGGCCTTCCAGCGCGGTGATTGCGGCGACCTGGATCGGCGTGAAGGTGCCGTAGTCGTGGTAGCTCTTGATCCGCGCCAGGGCCGCGCAGAGACGGGCATTGCCGACCATGAAGCCGACCCGCCAGCCGGGCATGTTGTAGCTCTTCGACAGCGTGAAGAATTCCACCGCCACATCCTTGGCGCCCGGCACCTGCATGATCGAGGGCGCCTTGTAGCCATCGAACACGATGTCGGCATAGGCGATGTCGTGCACCACCAGGATGCCGTACTCCTTGGCCATCGCCACCACCTTCTCGAAGAATTCGAGTTCCACGCATTGCGTGGTGGGGTTGCTCGGGAAGTTGAGGATCAGCATCTTCGGGCGCGGCCAGAAGTCCTTGATCGCCTTCTCCATTTCCTCGAAGAAGTTCACCCCCGGCGTCATTGGCAGATGGCGGATGTCCGCGCCGGCAATGACCGGGCCGTAGATATGGATCGGGTAGCTCGGATTCGGCACCAGCACGATATCGCCGCGATCCAGTGTCGCCAGGGCCAGATGGGCGATGCCCTCCTTCGAACCGATCGTCGCGATGGCCTCTTTTTCCGGGTCCAAGTCCACGTCATAGCGGGACTTGTACCAATTGCAGATTGCCTTGCGCAGACGCGGAATCCCCTTGGAAACCGAGTAACGGTGGGTATCGCCGCGGCGCGCGGTTTCGATCATCTTCTCGACGATATGCGACGGCGTGGGCTGATCCGGATTGCCCATGCCGAAGTCGATGATGTCTTCGCCCCGCCGCCGGGCAGCCATTTTCAGGTCGCCGGTGATGTTGAAAACGTAAGGCGGCAGTCGTGAAATTCTAGGGAACTCGTCCATGCGGGGCTTTATAAAGGCAGGCTTGGTAAAAGCGTGTAATCTTACCCGAGTGCCCAATCCACGGGCAATCTGATGAACCTCCCGCCATGAAACTGCACTTATCCAGAAGCGAGAATACCTACCTGATTTCCGGCTATGGAAGTGATCACTTATTGGTCAACGGGGTGCGCCACGAATCCAGCCTGATCGTGCTGCCCGATGAAGTTGTCACCGGCTGGGCCAGTCATTTTGACCAGCTTCTACCCGAACATTTCGATGCCTTGGCCATGCGCGCGCCGGAAATCATTCTGTTAGGGAGTGGCAAATCACTGCGCTTCCCGTCACCAGCCCTCTATGCCGGGCTGATCAAGGCGCATATTGGCGTTGAAGTGATGAATACCCCGGCAGCCTGTCGCACCTATAACATACTCGCCGCTGAAGGCAGGCGGGTGGCGGCGGCGCTGATCCTGGAAAACTGACACGACTACTCGATGCGGGTTTGCCGCATCGCTTCGGGGTCGCGGATATAAAGCGTAGCGCCATCCAGCTCGACGCAGCCAATATCGGTCAGTTTGTGCAGCAGGCGAGAGAAAGTTTCAGGTTTGACGCCGATACGCGAAGCAATCACCTGCTTGGGCGCTTCCAACTCGACCTTATGGCGTCCGGTTTCATCTGGATCGGAATGATCGAGCAGATATTGCAGCAGGCGGTCGGCGCCTTTCATCAGCGTCAGTCGGTCGATTTCGTTGATCAACTTGTGCATGCGGGCGCTCATGGCCGCAAGCAGCCGAAAACAGCGATTCGCATCCTGTGCCAGCCATTCCCGGAAACTGCGGCCGTCGAAAGCGATCAGCCGGGCGCTGCTCTGCGCCGAGGCATTGATCGGGTAACGGCTGCCCATGAATAAAACGGCTTCGGCGAAAAACCGATTCGGACCGATTAGATCAATCACTTTTTCATCGCCTTGCGGCGATGCTCTGAACAAACGTATGACCCCCTCGGCCACCCAGTAGAACGCCTCGGCCGGCTCGCCCTGGCTAAATAAGTGCTGGCCCGGCGCCAGAGTCATCGTTCTGGCATGCGCAATGGCCTCAAGAAATTCATCGTCCTCCAGCTCGGAAAACAGATAAACGCGGCGCAGCGTTTCGAGGTCGTCTCTTTGCAGAGGTGTGTTCACAATGGGGTTGAAAGTGAGGTCCGCGGCGTAATTTCGCCAAATCGACGAATTGCGGCGAATTCCGCCACATCCTTTTCCGGTTGCCGGGTGTCGGGTTGCAGGATTGCCAGCAAATGCGCAATGCCGAACTCGCGGGCGGAGCGCAGCACCGGCAAGCTGTCATCGACCAATAAGGTACGTTCAGGATCAAACGGTTCGCTGCACTGCAAAGCAGCCCAGAAGGCGGAATCTTCTTTGGCGATGCCGTATTCATGCGAAACATGCATGACATCGAAATGCACCGCCAGGCCGGTCCGCTCCATCTTCAGATTAAGACTCTTGCGGTGGGCGTTGGTGACCAGCACGACTCGCTTGCCAGCCATTTTCAGAGCGGCGAGAAAGTCGGTCACATCGGGATGCACCGCGATCAGGTGGGACAGTTCCTGTTTCAGTTGCGCAATATCGAGTTCGAGTTGTTGCGTCCAGTAATCGACGCAATACCAATCCAAAGTACCAACTTTGGCGTTGTAACGGCGGAAACATTCGGCATGCGCCTCGGCGTGCGGCAGACCGTGTCGCTCAGCAAACTTTTCCGGCACATAGACTTGCCAGAAATGGTTGTCGAAATGCAGATCCAGCAACGTCCCGTCCATATCGAGCAGAACCGTATCAATCGCGTTCCAATCGAGGTCGGGGGTCATATCAACCCATCTTTCGACATCCCGGTTCGACGCAGGATGCGACGCAAGGTCTGCAGCGCTTCAAGCTGAATCTGGCGGACTCGCTCACGTGTTACGCCAAGATGCGAGGCCAATTCCTCAAGCGTTGAGACGTCCTCATCATTGAACCCAAAGCGGCGCTCGATCACCCAGCGGTGCTTGTCACTGAGTTCTGCCAACCAGGTCTGCACATGGTGTTCGAGTTCAGCGATCTGCAGCATATCTTCGGGACGTTCGGAACGTTCATCAGCAATCGCTTCGCCGATCGACAAGGTGGGGTCGATATCGAGCGGCGCATCCAACGAGGCGACTCGCTCATTCAAGGACAACATGTGACGCACGTCTTCAACCGGCTTGCCGGTCAGATGAGCGATCTCTTCAGGGCCGACTTCCGGCACACCGTGCGTTTCAAGATGGCGCTGTGCACGCAAGAAAATATTGAGTTCCTTGATGATATGGACCGGCAAACGGATCGTGCGGGACTGATTCATGATCGCCCGCTCGATGTTCTGGCGTATCCACCAGGTGGCATAAGTGGAAAACCTGAAACCGCGTTCCGGCTCGAATTTGTCGAGGGCATGCATCAGGCCAAGATTGCCTTCTTCAATCAGATCAAGCAGTGAAAGACCGCGGTTGAGGTAATGCTTGGCAATGTTCACCACCAAACGCAGGTTGTGCTCGATCATTTTCTGGCGCGCCTGGAAATCGCCTTGGCGCACGCGGAAGGCAAGTGCTCTTTCTTCCGACTGGGTGAGCAGCCCCTCGCGACCGATCTCGTTGAGGTAGAGCTGGGTGACATCGGGAATCTCGTCAAAGTCCTGTTCGACATCCGCACGCGGTGCTTCCCGAACGATTTCAAGTTCGATATCAAGCGGCGGCTCCGATTCCGGGTCAGCAGCGTCTAGAAAAGTCTCGTCCTGCATCCTCGCCCTCAATTCTGTTTCGGCAGGTAATTGAGCGGATCCACGGGTTTGCCATACTCGCGAATCTCGAAATGCAATTTGACCCTGTCGGTATCCGAATCTCCCATCTCGGCGACGGGCTGCCCACGCAGCACATTCTGGCCTTCGGTCACCAGTATGCGGGAATTGTGGGCGTAGGCGGAAAGCAGGGACTTGCCGTGGCGGATGATGATGAGTTTTCCATAGCCCCGCAAGCCGGAGCCAGCATAGACCACCCTGCCGGGCGCAGCAGCCTGCACCGCTTGTCCGCGTACGCCACCGATATCGATTCCCTTGCCGAGATCATCGCCAAAACGCGCAAGCAACGCGCCTTTACCAGGCCAGCTCCAGGACACTGGCGCTGCCTCGTCGGTCGGCTCAGCAGGCAAAACGGGATTGGTCTTGATGCCGCGCAAAACGACCGTAGGCTTATTTGGGAGAGCGACCGTTGTAACCACTCGCTTCGGGGCATTCAACCTCAACAGATCGCCGCTACGAATATGCGCCGGATCCGACAGTTCGTTCCAGGCGGCCAGATCGCGGTAATCAAGGCCATATTCAAACGCGATCTTGAATAAGGTATCGCCGCTCTGGATACGGTAGTGTCCCGCTGGGGCCGGTGGAAGTGGTTTTTTTCCGAAGCTAGACTCGCGCACCGGCGCCGCATTACGTGTGCTGGCGCAACCCGAAAACAAGAGCGGCGCAAGCAATAGAACCAGAACCGAGAGTCGGATCAACTCACTCCGGAGAGCAAAGGCACGAATTTCACCGCCTCTAACTCTCTTTCTTTGAACCCGCCGTCGTGTTCGGCTTCCACAACAATCAGCCGCTGCGATTCACCAGAACCAACCGGGGCAACCAAGCGACCGCCAGGTTTGAGCTGCAGCTTTAACTCTTCAGGGATATAGGGCATCACTGCAGCCACGACGATTGCATCGAAAGGCGCCGCAGCCTTGTATCCAAAACTGCCATCAACGTTCTTGATCAGCACGTTATTGATGCGCAATTCCCGCAAAGTCATCCGCGCCCGCCCAACCAGTTTGGCAATGCGCTCCAAACTCAACACTTCTTTGGCCAACTTGGATAAAACCGCAGCCTGGTAACCGCAGCCACCACCGATTTCCAGCACGCGATCCAACATCTGGCCACGAAAAACCAATTCACAACTACGCGCCACAATATACGGACTTGAAATGGTCTGGCCTTCGCCAATTGTTAGTGGCGTATCATCGTAGGCGCGCTGCTGGATGCTCTCCTCCAGGAACGGATGCCGAGGCACCGCATTCATTGCGGCCAGCACGACAGGATCTTTGATGCCCTGCTCTTTCAATCGCTCCAACATGCGCGCACGCGCACGCTGGGAGGTCATGCCGATTCCGCCCACGTTCATCGAGTCAGCCAATCCTCAACCAGCCCCATTTGCACGTAGCGAGTCAGGTCCAGTTGCAATGGCGTCAATGAGATTCGGCCCTGCGCAACAGCATGAAAATCCGTCCCCGGCCCGGCATCTTGTGCAGCGCCTGCGGCCCCCACCCAATACATCGTTTGATTACGCGGATTTACTGTCTTCACAGTATCTTGCGCCTTGTGGCGCCGACCTAACCGGGTCACTTCGACGCCCTTGATCTCTTCAGCAGCGACATCGGGAACATTCACATTCAACAAGACATGTTCTGGGAAAGGCCGGGTAGAAAAACGACGCACCAGACCTGCGACATAATCGGCAGCGGTCTCAAAATGTTCAGACTGCATATTTGCGAGCGAAACTGCGATGGACGGTATGCCAAGAAGAAAGCCTTCTGTAGCAGCCGCGACCGTGCCTGAATAAACCGTATCGTCACCCATGTTGGCGCCATGATTAATGCCGGATATCACCATGTCTGGCAACTGCGGAAGCAAGCCGGTGACGGCAAGATGCACGCAATCTGTTGGCGTGCCATTGACATAATGGAAGCCAGCGGGTGACTTACGCACCATCAAGGGACGGTCAAGCGTCAGTGAATTACTGGCACCGCTGCGATCACGCTCAGGCGCAACCACGGTAACGTCATGGCCTTGATTTTTAAGTGTTGCGGCAAGAACGGCTATGCCTGGTGCAAAGTAGCCGTCGTCGTTGCTGATCAGAATCCGCATTCGCCGCGATGGTGAGATAAGAATTATTGGTCGGGGCGAGAAGACTCGAACTTCCGACCCCCTGCACCCCATGCAGGTGCGCTACCAGGCTGCGCTACGCCCCGAACTTTTAGAATTATAAAGGACAGTCACCTACGCCGTAAACACCGTAGATAGAAAACACTCGCATAAAAAAGGCCAGAGCCACCCGCTTCGAAAAAATCTGTCGCGGCGCAAACAAAGACACATTTCAAGCTATTGATTTCATATGGATTTTATAAGCCTTACTTAAAGCACCCGAGAAATTCCAGAAGTACCGGCATGCAGGCAGGTAGTTCCATAATCAGCACAGATGCAAAAATCAGGCTTTCAACAACGTGATAATTTCAGCCAGCTCACACTTGATCTCAGCTGGCGTGATGATGGGCACCTGGACATCTTCGGGAAGATGCATAGCGGACACCTCTTCCCCAACGCCTTCGGATAGCAATCGATTGCGGGCGCCACTGATCGTAAAGCCCTGTTCATAGAGCAATTCCCGTATCCGCCTGATCAGCATCACCTCATGATGTTGGTAGTAACGGCGGTTACCACGACGCTTGACCGGTCTGAGCTGGGTAAACTCTTGCTCCCAATAGCGCAGGACATGCGGCTTTACACCACACAATTCCCCTACCTCGCCGATGGTGAAATACCTTTTCGACGGAATAAGCGGAAGTTCAGAGCTCGGCAGATGTTCCGACATGAGCCTCTTCCACCATGACCTTCAATTTTTGACTGGCATGAAACGTCACCACGCGACGCGCTGTGATCGGCATTTCTTCACCGGTTTTCGGATTACGGCCAGGACGCTGGGGTTTTTCGCGCAACTGAAAATTGCCGAAACCAGAGAGCTTGACGCTATCGCCATTCTCCAAAGCGGTTCTCACCTCTTCAAAGAAGGTTTCCACCATGTCCTTGGCTTCACGCTTGTTGAGCCCAACCTTCTCAAACAACATGTTGGCCAATTCAGCTTTGGTAAGGGTCATGCGGGTAAAACTCCGTCAACTGCGCAATAGGGCGTTGTGGTTCTTGACCAGGATGTTGACCACTTCAGCCACCGTGGAATCAATTTCTGAATCTGTAAGCGTTTTCTCAGTATGTTGTAACAACATATTGAAAGCAAGGCTTTTTTTGTCCGCTGTCACGCCTGGCCCCTGGTAAACATCGAAGCAGGAGATGTCAGCCAGCAAGGCTGGCGAATCAGCATTAACAGAAGCCAGCATGTCTGCCAACTCGACTTTTGCGTCGACGATTACGGCAATGTCGCGCCTTACGGCCGGGAAACGCGGCATGCCCTGATAGCGCGGCACACCTTGATGAAGAAGTGGCGATATTTCCATTTCAAGCAACACGGGAGATTTTGCAAAGCCATATTTCTGTGCCAGGCGCGGGTGCAAAGTCCCTAGCCAACCAACAGATTGGCCATCCACGAGAATCTCTGCACTCTGCCCAGGGTGCAGCGCAAGGTGATTCGCCTGCCGCCTCAGTTCCACCTGCAAGGGATGTAACAGTACTTCCAGGTCAGCGCGTAGATCATAAAAATCAGCCTGACGTGATTTCTCGCCCCATTGCTCGTTATGGACACTCCCGTAAACGAGCGCACCTAGACGCATGGGCTGCTGGTCTGCCGAACTGGATAGAAATGCACGCCCGGCTTCAAAAATCTGCAAGCGTTCCTGACCATGATTGAGGTTGTGACGCAAAGTTTGGATCAAACCGCCCATCAAGGAGCCACGCATGACACCCATTTGGCTCGCAATCGGATTAAGTAGCGGCAGGGTTTCACCAGCCACACGAAAATCGCTATCCAGGTCTTCTGAGATAAAGCTATAGGTAATGACTTCCTGGTAACCCCTTGCTGTCATTAACTTTTTAACGTCTTGGATCGACCTGGCACCCTCACCAACCGGCAGCATGACGTGCTCACCGCGCAAGCTCACGGCTGGAATGGCATCGTAGCCATGAACTCGCGCCACTTCCTCGATGAGGTCAACTTCACGCGTGATGTCAAAACGGTAGCTGGGCGGTATCACCCGGACCGACTCAACCGTTTTTTCCAGTTGCATTCCCAGACGTTGGAGGATGCTTAGCATTGCTGCGTCGTCCAACTGGAAACCCAGGATTCGCCTCGCCCTAGCCGGCCGAAACTCTACTGCATCGAATTTTTCTACGCCGTTGCCCACTTCAAGCAAGGGCCCACATTCACCGCCGCAAATCTCCAGAATCAAGCGAGTGGCGCGTTCCATCGCACGATTGGGCAGCGTGGCATCAACGCCACGCTCAAAACGATGCGAGGAGTCTGTGGACAAACCGAAACGACGCGCTCGACCAACGATCGCGCTGGGCGCGAAATGGGCTGACTCGAGGAAGATGTCACGGGTTGCGTCAGACACGGCGCTCGCCGAACCGCCCATGATTCCGGCCAGCGCCAGAGGGCACTGATCATCGGCAATCACGAGAACGTCGGTATCGCCATCATTTCCGCAAAACTCAACAGTCTGCTCATTCAGCAAAGCCAACTTTTCGCCATTGCGCGCCATTCGAACCTGAATGCCAGCATTAAGTCGCGCCAAATCAAACCCATGCAT
>Ga0209287_10001507_pt1 | contig 11539 bp, 10 predicted proteins | sample PPLLak3cmMay2015_2_FD_187255 | JGI IMG/M metagenome (GOLD analysis project Ga0209287, IMG submission 187255) | Freshwater sediment microbial communities from Prairie Pothole Lake near Jamestown, North Dakota, USA - PPLs Lake P8 Core (1) Depth... | ecosystem: Environmental > Aquatic > Freshwater... | reverse complement strand
TCCCCATCCCGGAAATATTCAATTATTCAAGAACCGTCATCGACCGATTTAATCGCCGTTAGCGACCATAACCTGATCACTGACAGTACAACGGTGCCCGGACGAGTCATAGGCCGTCACGGTTATGGTATAGAGGCCGTCGGGGAATCTGGGGGTACCGTAGGCATCTTTTTCTGCCGTGTTCCAGGCATAATCCCGCTGAGCGATTGCGATCCCTTGCGGAACATCGGGGGGTTCGGTGCCGGGCGTGTTGGTGATGATATAGTAGCACGAATTCCCTTCATGGGTTTCGGGGAAAAGCCAGTAAGGCTTATGAACAGCCAGGGTCCGCTCCCGCAGCCCCGGTTCAACCCATCGGATGATGATCTTGGTGAAATCAAATGATATCTTTTTTACCGAAGGCATCGCGGGGCCGGTTATCTCGTATTCGATCCGGGTGACCGCAGTCCCTTCCGAGGCGCTCGATAGGTTATCCCCACGGGCGTATTCACCCCTGTCATGCATACCGACGACGATATCGACATCCCCGGAGATAATCGGAGGGGTATTGTCCAGTCTGGGAAACACGGTGTCGCTGTTGTTTTTGAAAAAGTAAAAAGGGGTAAATATCCTCGGTGGGTCATTGTCATGAAAGACGAAGTACCGTTCGGAGTGATAGCCGTCGTACAGATCGACATCACTCCAGATGTCACCCTCGACATGAATACGGACCAATTCAAGATGATCCGCTCCAGGGTAATAAACCTCGGCGATGTAGTCTCCCTGATTAACATGATCCCCCACCTTGAACTGGAAATTACGGGTATGGGCGTAATTCCAACCAAAGCCGGACCCGATGACGGCATCGCTGATGACAATATGACCGAAGCCATTTGTACCCGTTCGAATGTCTCGAACATAGCCGGATTCGATGGCATAGATTTTGGTACCGTTCGGGATCATAATGTCCAGACCATCATGAATATAGCAAAAGGGATGATTCGGTCCGCCCTGGAATTCTCCCAAATTGGTCTGGATGAAAAGGTCCTGGATCAATTGGTTATATTTATCATTGTCTATATCCGGAGGCTGATGAGGCCAAGGCAACTTGCCAGAAGGCATGATGACCGCATCGTTTTGCAATTGGCAGGAGGAGAGCGAAAACAGAATGAGTAATAGCGCTATATATTTTATTTTCCCCATGCTTCGATTATATTCCAGAGAAAATTACTATCAAGGTCTGGGCACTATTCTTTCCCTTCTGACAGAATCGTCTGCACCCGGCCGACAATCCCACCCACCAGGCGGACCTTGACACCGTGCGGATGGCTGGCTGAGTGGGTGAGAATCTCCTGCACCACCCCTTCGGTCGTTTTCCCACTGCGCTGATCCTGTTTCTGGATCACCAGCACGCGCAGTCCGGGGCGTATGTCCATCCGTTTCGTTCCATTCATGGTCCACTCCTGATATTCTTGCGAAGAGCAACCGTCATTCTAGCAGTTTTGTGGCTTTTTTTGTATCGCCTCGGCCTCGGGGTAAGATCTCGCTATTGGATATTCGTACTGGTGTTGAGCCTGGCATCACTGCTTTTCAGGAAAGACCCCTTTTCGCCTATTCTTTCCCGATCAACACTTCATGCCAGCCAGTTTTTCCCGCAGCAGCCGCATAGTCAATTGAATCGACGCTTTGAAGCGAATTCCTATAAATACGAACGGGGGACAAAACTTGGGGACGAAATCCCAATCGAACGTTTTTCTCTCCCGTTTCCCAGTCAAGAATAATTGCAATTCTTTCATGACAATTTATTGATTCAAAAACCATCTCTATTATTAACTTATGTAGCACTTAGAGGGATGCTCGAAAAATACTTTTTTGACAATTTACTTAGGAAAAAGACTTGACGGATTTCCCGGTCATGTGCTATTTTAACAATTTCAATCAGATGCAAATCCACTACCCCAGGAGGCAAAAATGCTACCCATCAAAGAGGTGGCCGCAAAATTCGGAATCGAGGAATCGGAGCTCTATTTTTACGGTCCCTACAAAGCCAAGCTGGAGCCTTCCCTGACTCAGCGACTAGCCAAATGCGGCAGTTGCGGCCGGCAAGTGCTGGTCACCGCCACGACGCCGACCCCCGCCGGCGAGGGGAAAACGACGACGTCGATCGGTCTCTCCATGGCCCTGAACCGCATGGGAATCAAATCGATCGTCACCCTGAGGGAACCTTCTCTGGGGCCCGTGTTCGGCATGAAGGGCGGAGCCACCGGCGGCGGCGCCTCCCAGGTTCTGCCCCAGGATGAGATCGACCTCCATTTCACCGGGGACATCCATGCGGTCACCACCGCCAACAACCTGTTGGCTGCCATGATCGACAACCATATCCAGTTCGGCAACCAACTGGGAATCGACACCCGCAGGATCGCCTGGCGGCGAGTGATCGACATGAACGACCGGGCATTGCGGGAAATCGTCATCGGCCTCGGGGGCCGGCAGAACGGATTTGCACGGGAAGACGCATTCAACATTTCCGTGGCCTCCGAGATCATGGCCGTCCTCTGCCTGGCTGAAAACTTTCAGGACCTGAAGGATCGGCTGGCCCGGATGGTCATCGGTTATACAGCCAAGGAAAAGCCGATTACCGCCGCCGACCTGAAGGCGGTCGGCTCCATGTCCCTGTTGCTCAAGGATGCGATCAAGCCCAACCTGGTTCAGACCTCGGAAGGGACACCGGCCATCATCCACGGCGGCCCATTCGCCAATATCGCGCACGGGACAAATTCCATCCAGGCGATCAACCTGGCTCATACCCTCTCGGAGATCACCATCACCGAAGCCGGTTTCGCATCGGAACTGGGAGGCGAGAAGTTTCTCGATTTCGTCAGCCGTACGGGAAAATTCAATGTCGATGCGGTGGTTCTGGTCACAACATTACGGGCCTTGAAGTATCATGGAGGCGCAGACAAGGAGAAACTCGCCGAAAAAAACCTGGAAGCCCTTGTCAAAGGGTTCGCCAACCTGGATAAACATATCGAGAACATGCTGAGTTTCGGCCTTCCCGTGATCGTGGCCATCAATTTTTTTCCCGACAACATCCAGGAGGAGTTGGATCTTACCCTGACCCATGTGAATTCAAACAAGGCCAAGGCGGTGATCAGCGATCCCTTCAACCGGGGAAGCGAGGGATGCCTGGACCTGGCCAGGGAAGTCGAGGCGGCCACTCGGTCCGGCGCCAGGGTCATGCCGATCTATGAAACCGAGTGGAGTATCACCCGGAAGATCGAGACCATTTCCACCAAGATGTACGGTGCCGCCCGGATCAATTACACACGCCAGGCCAGAAACGATATCGAACTGCTGACCAAGCTCGGCTTTCACAAGCTGCATGTCATCATCGCCAAAACCCCCAACTCCCTGTCGGACAACCCCAAATCTCTGGGCCGGCCGGAAAACTTCGATGTGGACGTGGACCGGGTATTTCTCTCCGCAGGAGCGGGATTCGTGGTAGCGGTCTGCGGGGAGATCATGCTGATGCCGGGGCTCCCCAGAATCCCCACCGCCGAGAGCATCGACATCGACGCCGAAGGCAACATCAGCGGGCTGTTCTGAAATCAGTCTGCCACGAGGAGAAAGCGGGTTCAGGTCAGCTGGCGGCCGCGGGTTTCGGGAATCATGATCCACATGGCTCCGGCCAACAGGAAGACACCGGTGATCAGGCGGAAGGAGAAGGAGAACCCCTGGGTTTCCGCCAGGGAGCCGACCAGGAACGGACCCAAGGCCGAAGCGATGCGGCCGGCATTGTAGGTAAATCCCTGCAGGGTCGCCCGGAACACGGTCGGATACAGCTCGGCGGTGACGGCGCCGAAGCCGCTGAAATACCCGGTGCCGAAAAAAGCCACCAGCGGCCCCACGAGCAAAAGCAGCAGCGGCGAATGGACGATCGAGTAGAGGAGGATGAAAAAGGCGGCGCTGAAGAGGTAGATCATGTAGGTCCGCTTGCGCCCCAGGCTGTCACTGATATAACCGAAGGTGATGTAACCGAGCCACATGCCGACCTGCATGGCCACCATCAAACCCGATTTCAGGCCCGACGAAAACCCCATTCCCCCATTCTCCACGGGCAATCCAAGGTAGGAGGGGATCCAGAGGTTGAATCCCCACCAGGCGAAGAGGGTCAGGGCGTTCATCACCGTCACGGCGACGGTGACTCCCAACAGTTTCTCTTGCCGCAGGTAGAGGAAACAGTTGCGCAGAGAAACCACCTCCTTGCGCCGACCGGACAGCCAGATCTCCGGCTCGTCGACCCGGCGCCGGATCCAGAAGACGAACAGGGCTGGGAGAACGCCGGCGAAAAAGACCCAGCGCCAGCCCAGGTGAGGCAGGATGAGCATCGAGACCAGCACGGCCAGGGCATAACCGATGGCCCAAAAACTCTGCATGAAGCCGAGAGCCTTACCCCTGTGCTCGGGAGGCCAGGTTTCTGAAACCAGGGCCGCCCCGCTGGCCCACTCCCCGCCCATGCCGAAACCGAGGAGAACCCGGAAAACCGCGAGTTGGAAGATCGTCCGGGAAAATCCGCAGGCGGCGGTGAAAACCGAATAGACCAGAATCGACCCCATCAGCGCCCGGGTCCGACCGAAACGGTCGGCGATCACGCCGAAAAAGACCCCTCCGACAGCCGAGGCGATCAGCGTCAACGATCCCAGCAGGCCGCCCGTCTCCTTGCTCATCCCCAGCCCCGACATCAGGGAAGCCAGAACCAGGGCATAGAGCATGACATCGAAGGCGTCCAGCATCCACCCCAGAGAGGAGGCAATCAACGCCCTCCGGGCCTGCCCGGTACCGGCACTCCACCAGTAAAACCAGTTGGCCAGGCCTCCTCCTTGCTTTTCCATCACGCCTCCTTGGTTATATCATCACCGTTCCGGCAGCTTTTTGGCGGTCAGAGATACGACCGCCTGGCGGACGGTTGAATCGTGGCGCAGGGTCGCCCTCATGGCTGTTTCCGGGGAAAACCGGCTGGAGAGCGCCTGTTTTTCGATCTCCTGCTGCAACTCCCGGTATCGGCCCCGCCAATCTTCTTCTGCAACCGGGATCTCCCTACCGATCAGGTATTTACGGAAATCGGCCATCATCCGGTCGTCCAGGGTAAACTGTTCATTGACCACCAGCCGATCCCGGATCAACCCGGCGGCGAACGAAAAGAAGAGCCCCTTGGAGAGGAGAGTATAGGCGAGTCGGGAGTAGGTGTCGGGAGCGACATAAATATCGGGGGTGATCCCCCCCTTGACTTGCCGGTTATGATCGTAATCGTCGATGCCCGAAAAGTACAGGTACTCGTCCAGGGATGAGTAATCGCGCTGCAGGGAGCGCCCGGACGGGGTCATATAGCGGGCCGTGGTCAGGGCCACGGCCATCGTTTCCCGCAGGCGGGTGAGCGTCTCGACCAGCCCCTTGCCCCAGGAACGCTGGCCGATGATCGTCGCCCGGTGATAATCCTGCAGGGCGCCGGCCACGATCTCCGAGGCCGAGGCCGAGGTGCGGCTGATCAGGACGGCCACCGGCAATTGCAGATACTCGCCGTTCGTCTTCGTTCGTTTCACCTCTTCCGTAGAACGGCCGCGGATCGTCAGGACCGTTTTTCCCTTGGGGAGGAACAGCCCGGCCATTTCGACAGCAGAGAGGAGCACACCGCCAGGATTCCCCCGCAGATCGAGGATCAGTCCGCGCAGGGGCCCGGTCCGCTGTAATCGGGCCAGCGAACTCCGCATCTCCCGGGTGGTATGGTTGCCGAATTGGCGGATGCTGACATAGGCGATGCCGGGGTGGTCAGGGAGAAAAAAAGCGTAACTGACCGATTCCAGCGGAACCTTTTCCCGTTTCAGCCGGAAAGTCAGCAGCTCATCGACACCGTCGCGGTGGACCTTGACCTCGACCTCGGTCCCCCGCTCGCCGCGCAGGCGGGTCAGAATCTGGTCCATCCCCTGGTCTTTCGTTTTCCAGCCGTCGATCGCATCGACGATATCCCCGGCCTGGATCCCCGCCCGTTCCGCCGGCAGGCCGTTGATGGTGTTGAGCACCGTCAACCGGTCCTCAAAAATACGCGCCCGGATGCCGATCCCGAAAAACGCTCCGGCCTGGTCTTCGAGCAGGGAACGGAGCGAGAGCCGATCGAGAAAGTAGGAGTGGGGGTCGAGCCCGCCGAGGAAGCCTCGGATCGCGCCATAGACAAGTTTTTCCTCGTCCACGGGGGCGACATAGTGCGCCTTGACCAGGTCGATCAGTTCGCTGAATTTGTCGAGTTGCCGCTGCCAGGGGTCGTCGCCGGCGGCGAAGAACAGGGAAACCAGCAGGGCGAGAAATAGGGATCGGCGCAGCATTTTCCTTTATAGCAAATCTCCCGATCCGGGTCAATCAGCTATTTTTCCGGCCCCCGGGCAAAAACCCGGTACACGTAAATGGTGTAGCCTACCACCACCGGTATGCCGGCCAAGGCGATGACCAGCATCACCTTGAGGGTCAGGGCGCCGGACGAGGCATTTTGGATCGTCAGGTGGCGGATCCCGTCGTCGGAGCGGAGGAGTATCGGAAACTGGACCACAGCTGCGGCCAGCCACGACGTCACAAAAGATATCGATGTGGCCAGGAAAGCCTTCCCCATCCTCCCCTGCCTTCCCCAGACCATGGCCAGGACGATCAGTCCAGCCGTACCGGCGAGCCACAGCCAAACCGAAATGCGGGAAACGGCAAAGGGCAGCACACCGGCCGCAAGGACGACCATCACTATCAGAAGCGTCAGGCTCAACAGGGCCAGGGGGGTGACAATTTTCCCGGCCCGACCCCGCACTGCCCCATCGGTTTTCATACCGGCGTAAACCGCCCCGTGCAGGACGAAGACGGACAATCCATACAGTCCCAAGGCCAGGGGAAACGGACGCAACAAAGTAAAGAAATTGCCGGCGAAATCAGAGTGGGCATCGAGAGGAACGCCCTGAAGGATGTTGCCCAATGTCACTCCGAAGAGAATCGCCGGGACCAGGCTTCCGAAGGTGAAGGCATGGCTCCAAACTTTCCCGTGATTCTCGCTGTGGCTCCAGAATTCCAGACTAACGGCCCGGAAGATGAGGGCGAAAAGAACCAGCATCAGGGCCAGGTAAAATCCGCTGAACACGGTGGCGTAAACCGGGGGAAAGGCGGCGAACAGCGCGCCCCCGCCGGCCAGGAGCCAGACCTCGTTGCCGTCCCAGAAGGGGCCGACAGCGGAAAACAACCGGGCTTTTTCCTCTTTATTCCGGGCCAGGTAGGGAGTGAGGACACCGACACCGAGATCAAACCCGTCCAGGATCGAATAGCCGCACAGGAGCAACACGATCAACGCAAACCAGGTTACCTGCAACCATTCCATGTTCCGGCTCCCCCGCCTAATACCCGTCAGCAGCGGGCAATTCCGGCCCTTTGCGTACGATTTTGGCGAATACCCGGACGAATATCCAGAAAAGAAGAGCGTATAACAAGCCAAAAACAATCAGGGTAACCAGTATCTGCCCGGCCGGCACCACCCGAGAGACGGCGTCGACGGTCCGCATCACTTTGTAGACCACCCAGGGTTGCCGGCCGACCTCGGCGGCGATCCAACCGGTTTCGAGAGCCACATAGGCCAACGGTGTCGTAACGATCAACAGCCACAGGTACCATTTGATCTCATGTAGTTTCCGCTTCATCAGAAAAAAAATCCCCAACAGGGACAGGGCAATGAACAGAAAACCCAGGACGATCATGATATGATACGAGAAATAGGTAAGCAGCAGCGGCGGTTTTTCATCATCGGGGAAGGCATCGAGCCCCGGCACACGGGCGTTGAAATCTCCGTGGATCAGGAGACTGAGCAGCTTGGGGACCCGGATCTCGAAGCGGGTCTTTTTCTCTTTCTCGTCGGGCCAACCGATGAGCGACATGGGAGCCCCCTCCTGCGTTCTCCACAATGCTTCGAAACTGGCCATCTTCTCGGGCTGGGTCTTGGCCACCTGCACGGCGCTGCCGTGACCCGAAACCAATTGCAGAAGAGAAGAGGCGATGAAGACGAGCAGGGAAATCCGCAAGAGGAGTCGTCCGTGGTCGGACCATTTCTTTTTCAGCAGATACCAGGCTCCGATCGCCGCCGCCAGCAGGGAACCGGTGATCCAGGAGCCGAGGATCGTATGAGTATAGCGGTTGAATGTGGAAGGGTTGGCCACAGCCGCCCAGAAATCGGTCAACACCGCTTTGCCCCCGACCAGTTCGAAACCGGCCGGAGTCTGCATCCAGGAATTGGCGATGATGATCCACAGCCCCGAAAGGTGGCTGCCGAAAAAGACGAAAAAGGCCGACCACCAATAGACGCGGCCGGATACCCGGTTGCGGCCGAAGAGGAGCACCCCCAGAAAGACCGATTCGAGGAAAAAAGCGAAGATTGCCTCCGCGGCCAACGGCGCCCCGAAGATGTCGCCGACCATGCGGCTGTACTCGGCCCAGTTGTTGCCAAAGGCGAACTCCATGACTATGCCGGTGGCCGTACCCAGCACGAAGACGAGGCCGAGGAGCTTGATCAGCAGGGTGGAAACCTGCTTGTAGATTTCCCCCTTGCCCCGGCGGTGCAGGGTCTCCAGAATCAGGATGACCAGGGCGAACCCGAGGGTGGTCGGCGGGAAGATGAAGTGAAAGCCAACCGTCACTGCGAATTGAACCCGCGCCAGCAATACGGCGTCCATCATGACCTCCGAGACAGAACCGAATCTGCAATCCGAAACCAATCCGGAGGGCACCGATGCCGATCGGTCCTGTATCCCTCGTGGGTGAAGGCCTTCATCTGTTCCTCCTTTTCTCCTGCTGTCGTCGGCCAGAAAACCGACAGACCCAGCTTATGAAATCGGAGGAAAAAAGTCAAGAATCCGACTGCTTCTCTGCTATTTGATCAAGGGAGGATTCCCTCATTTTTCATCAGTTCGTCGAACTTTTCGAGAAACTGCAGCGTGTTTTCCCTGGCGAGTTCCAGCCAGACGGGCTGCAAACCGGGATCACCCAGATCCGGGAACATTCCCTGCGCTTCCTGCGATTTGGAAAAGGTCTTGATCTTGACCTCATGGCCGGTGGCGAAGCTGATTTTCCAATGCATGGCCATATTCACCTTTTTCTTCCAGCCGAAGCCGATCCCCATGAGGGTTTTGACACTCAGGCAGGCATGGAGGTCGTTCTTTTCGAGAAACGTTTCCAGGGGTAGCAATTCATCGGATCGATAGTATTGCAGGTTTTCGACCGGCATATGCTGATAAAAATCGTTTTCTTTCAGAATGGCATCCGATGTTTGAATCAATTCATTGCGGAGCTGGTCGTAATAGGGCATATCATTGTTCGTCTTGATCTGGCTGACAATGAGCCCGGCAAGCCCTCCCAGAACGAACGCGTTGCCACTCCCGACCGGCAGTTCATAAATGTACATACCGATCTTCTTTCCTCCCGCTCCCCGATCGATCTCCTCATTCAGGGCTTCCGGGTCATGGGTATCGACCGGAGAAGTCGGTTCGTCGGATTCACTTTCCATCATACGATCGATCTGTTCCCGGATATCTTTCAGTTCCTCGGCGTATTCGATCACCAGCGCTTCGATCTCCCCGGGAGACACTCTATTCCAGCTGGCCAACCGGATTTTTACATCATCTCCGCCTTCCGGATAAGACCGCAACGCTTCCACCAGTGAGAGAAAAGCAAATCGAATATCGTTTTTTTCATAATAATCATCGGCACTTTTCAGGTGCCTGTTGAACGTATCCTGGAGCACACCCTGGGCGATTCTCTTTTGCATACGGCTGGTTTTTTCCTGGGCGATCAGGTTTTTTGGCTCCAGTTTCAACGCTTTCTGGTACTGCTGCAACGCCGTTTTAAGGTCACCTGCGGCAGCGGCCAGGTCGCCTTGGTCGATATGCCAATCGGCGGTTTCCTCGGCTTTGGCCGGATTTGATTGGGCACTTTGCGGGTCGGCAGAAAAAACCTCTTCGCCGGAGCCTTCGAAGTGGACAGCGGAGCAATCGAGCGCTTGGCAATCCGCCGGCATCAGGGAACTGGTCGTCATCAGGGAAAAAGAAAAAACCAGTACGATCAAAAACAGGTTTTGCTTGGTCATATTACTCCTTGGCAACTGGGAAGTATAACATAGTTTTTAAAGACGAATCTCCGCACCCCGATTCCCGGAAACAAGTGTCCCGGGACTGCATAATGGGCATCCGCACGATGATCTCTTGAAAAAAGTCAATAATCAACCTGCCCGGCGTCACCCGTTTTTTTCTTTACATCGCCATCCGGATAGCGCCAACAACATTTGCTACGCTACCCCAGGCGGGCGGGACTATGTCACTATTGCCAAAAACCTGAGGATCCGACTCCCTTACTGCCGGGTCCCGGACATATCTCCGGTCGCCGTGCAGGTCAGGTTCCCCTGGTAGTACCCCTCGGCATCTACCGTTGCGGTCAGCGCGTCCCGGCTGATCATCCGACCCTTGATGCGATACTTCATCACGATACCGCCCCCGTGATCCACTTCGGCCGCCAGGTCAAAGTTCCCCTGCAAATCGATCTTGCCCGTGCAGTTGACGGGGGCCGGTAGGGTCGGAGTGGTGACGACAAAGGTCACGTCATCCCCGTTCTGGGTGCCGACAGCGGCCAGGCCGTATTCGCTTTGCAGGGCGCAGGTCTGCGAGGTCCAGACGATGTCGACCCGCCAATTGCCCTGGAAATAGAGGATCCGGCTGGCGGTGGTCGATAGGGTATGGTCGACGTTCATGGCGATCGTACCACTGGCGGCCACCGGCTGCCCGTCGAGCCTGGCCTGGATGTTTTCATACCCCGCGACCGCCGAATAACTGAAGGGAACGGTCGCATTCATATCATATTCATACGTTCCGGCCGGCGGAGTTCCGCCCACGCCTGCCGTGGATTGCACGGTCAAGGTCATCTTTTCCGTTTCCTGGGATTTCTTGCAATCGGCCAGGAAGAGCACCATACAGGCCAATACAGTCAAACAAACGATTGTTTTTTTCATACTCTTGATTCCTCCTTTACCTCATTTCCGAACAGTGATTGTTCACCCTGTGATACAAAATATATTTTTGACCGATGCAAAATGCTATAAAAATGAATTTTCTTTGTGGGAATAAATAAAACAGGGTCCGATAGAAATAAATCTCGAAAGTCCAATTGATCATTCTTCACAGATGCGCAGGGAGAGGTACTGGCGGGGACGGTCGCTATGGGTTTCGAAGCCGAGATGGGCGACGCGGCGGCCGCCGACCGTTAGTGCATGGAGCCGGGCCGGGTCGATGCGGAGAGTTCCGTCACCCTCCCCGGTTTGCATCAGGGTGCGGACACCGCTGCGCAGGCGTAGTTCCACTCCCGCCGGAGCTAAGCAGTCGAGCCGCAGCGGCGCCGTGCTTCCCGGCAGGTCCAGGAACAGGTCGTAGTCTGGGCCGGCCAGGACACGGAACCCCCCGGGATTCCCGGCCGGGCTGAAATTCCGGGAATTTATGAAAATGGC
>Ga0209287_10001506_pt1 | contig 11539 bp, 8 predicted proteins | sample PPLLak3cmMay2015_2_FD_187255 | JGI IMG/M metagenome (GOLD analysis project Ga0209287, IMG submission 187255) | Freshwater sediment microbial communities from Prairie Pothole Lake near Jamestown, North Dakota, USA - PPLs Lake P8 Core (1) Depth... | ecosystem: Environmental > Aquatic > Freshwater... | reverse complement strand
TTGTCGAGAATCGACGACATTTTCGACTTCTCCTTTTTTCCCCTGGTCTCCGGAGCGGCCGCGGTGTCGGGAGCTGCCTTTGTCAGCGGGGCAAGTATGGCGTGAACCGAGTCTCTCCCGCCGCCGTTCATGGTGACGGTTCTCTGCTGGGGTTCATACCCTTCCAGCGCCAGGCGTATTGCATAGGTTCCGGGCTTCAGCTTCGAGTCGGCGTAGGGCGTTTTACCCGCACGTTCGTTATTCAGCAAAACCGCTGCGCCTGACGGTTCGCTGCTCACCAGGAGCTGTACCGGCTTTACCAGCTCAAAGGTCACTTTATTGTCCATTCCCCCGGAAATAGTGATCGTGGCCTTTTTGGCAAAATAGTCCTTCTTTTTAATGATGATTATATGTTTGCCTGCAGGAATATCGGTCAGCGTTATCGGCGCATTTCCTTTCAACACATCGTCAAGAATAACAAATGCGCTGTCAGGAACGGTCGTAACGGTCAGCGTGCCGACCGCAGCTGCCTGACCGGTTGCAGCGCCGCTGTCCTGTATGTTTCCAACCTCCTGCCCGGACATAATTGCCGCCGGAGCCGCTTGTACGGAATCCTGCGCGGGCGTTGTCGCCGGACCCTGAGCCAACAGCGTGGCGCAGGCAACAATTAAAAACATAATGCTGTTGAAACATCCTCTCATATCTACCCCTTTTTTCAAGTAATTGTATGATATTCCCGTAAGGTTTAAAATATAAACTATGGGAACGGATTCAGCCGTAGAATTTCTTTTTAGCACCTTCTTCATACTATAACTAACTATAAAGCGGCGTATGCCGGACGCATACGCCCATGTCCCGCCCCATCGTGTTAAATACGCGTCAAATATGAGGAGTGGGCGGTTAATATATTATTTTATAACCGTTGAGACATTTTCTATAAGTTACGTTTTTGATCAATAATTATTTACCGTTAAAACAATTAAAGGAGTTAAACGCAATGAGTGACAACAAGATCCAAAGAACGCTGGCGATCGTCAAACCGGACGCATTTGCCAGAAAACTGTCCGGCAAAATTGTTGACAGGATCGAGCAGGAGGGGCTCTCGATAATCGGCATCAAGGTGCTCCGGGTCACGGCTGGTCAGGCTGCCGATTTCTACGCCGTGCATACAGGCAAACCGTTTTTCGACGAACTGATCTCCTTCCTCTCGTCGGGCAAAATCATGGTGCTTGCGCTTGAGGGAGAAAACGCCATCGCACGGTGGCGGACACTGATGGGCGCGACCGACCCCTTAAAAGCAGCCGAAGGAACACTTCGCAGGCTCTACGGGTCATCGGTAGGAAAAAATGCGTGTCACGGTTCCGACGCCCCGGAAACGGCAAAAATCGAAATAGATTTCTTTTTTAAACAGCCGGAACTGGTGTCATAGGCACAGACCCGGCAGTAACCTGCCAGGCTCTCTTTGCCCGTCTGAAAGCGGGAGGAGCCTGGCTGGCCGCCCGTGCCTGCTGGTTGTTCATGGGTAACTCCCCTGGCGGCAGCCGATAACCGCGAAAAGCGTCAGGCCGGTTAATTCATGACCGTTGTTAAAATGCCGGTACATATTTTTAAGTAACACCTGCAAGTCCTCCTCTCTTCGGGGGATTGTGGGGACGAAAAGAATATTTAACATCACGGTACTACTGTAAATCATGCTTATGCTGGTTACAATTTTACCGGGAAAGTAACGTACTATGTATACATACCTGCGGACATGGGCAGTGGTACTCGTGCTCGGGGGAATCGCGCTGATGCAGTGCAGCCCCAAAACCGTCATAATCAACAACACCGCCGAAAAAACGGAACAGACCGATGAATGCACTCTGAAGGACGAAATCTGTGCCGAAGCGGCTGATTTTCAAAAAGTGTATAACACTATGCCCGAAGAAGAGAAAAAGGATATGCTGCCGGTGCTGAACAGTTATATACAGCATTGTCAGGAAGCGCAGAAGAGGTGTGAAAAAAGCAATAAAAAATAAGCTCACTTTCTGCGCCGGTACTGCTTCCGTTGAAAATGCGCCGGCCTCACCTCCCTCCCCGGAACCGAAGCGTGCGTCGTGTGGAAGAGAGTATGTCGCCGGCTGATCCGCGGCGCCCGCCCGTGTGCAATGCCGGGAAAAATAACCGGGCCGGGGCAAAAGTACCCGGAACATCCCGTAAAGCCGTGTCAGAAGACCGGAAAAAATGCGGTTAATTCTGTAGCGAAATAAAAAGAAGAGTGATATACTTTAATATATATTCTTTCCTGTAAACAGTTTCCGTACCTATGGTTAAAACAGTATTTACTATTATCGCCGCCCTCGCTGCACTATCCTCGTTTGCACAGGATAGTACCACCAACCATCCGGACGCCGAAGCGTACGGGGCGATAAAAATCATTTCCACCCCGTCCGACGCCGACATTTTTCTGAACGGCCGTGAAACCGGCGAAAAAACTCCCGCGCTGCTCACCAACCTGAAAGCGGGACTCAACACCGTCGAAATAACGCTGCCCGAATACCTGTTTGCCAAACGGCAGGTCAATATCATCCCGGACAGCGTCATGACGATATCCTTCGAGCTTATCATGCTTTCGGATACCGCCCATATCATCGGCGATCTGCAGCTCGGCATACTCAGCCTGCCCCGCGCACCCATACACAGCCCGTATCTGGTGGACAACAAACAGGTTTACTCACAGGAAATTACCCTCAACGCGGGGCTGCACCATCTGGTGTGGGAGGGCGGGAACAGGTACTCGTCGCTTGATACGATCATCGAGATTTTCGCGGGAAAGCTGACGACCTTCTCCTTTTCGCCGGAGCGGATGAGCGGAAAACTGGCGGTGGACGCGCTCCCCCGGGACGCCGATATCTACCTTAACAACAGCCTCTACGGCGCCGGCGCGGTCGAAACATCACTCTACACCGGACCCTATACCCTGGTTATCCGGCGCAACGGATACTATACGTACGAAAAACAGATTGTCATCGCCCCGGCGAAATATCTGAAACTCGACGTCGTTCTGGATGCGGTCCCGGATCGCGACCGCGACGGATTCCTTGACAGCGTTGACCTGTGCCCGGACGACTACGGGCTCTATTGCGGATGCCCAAAGCAGAACCGCCGCGAAGCGCTTCGCACATACAGAAAAATCCTGGGTGAAAACCTGCGAAACCAGCGCCTGGCTTTTTCCATCAACACGGCGGGGTATCTCTACCGGAAACCGACCAGCACCGGCTTTAGCGAATTCATATCATATTTCAACGACGGAAGCTCCTTCTGTAACAATAAAAACGGCCTTATTCTCGCAAATACCTATACCGCAGTCTATAAAGGGGTAATTATTTGCTGCGAACTGGGGCAGTGGTTCTCACCGCTCGAATATAAGAAGGCGAATTACAGCCCCGTAGCCTTTAAAACGGCAAAAGATGAATACTGCCTCTACTTCGATACCATGGCTCAGATCGCGCCCACTATCTCAATCCCCAGCACGGCTTTGTCCATCGGCTTCAACCTTTCCCTCGCCAGGTTCCACGCCGCCTACCTGCTTGGCCATCAATGGGAGGACATCATTATCCGGGATATTATACCCCGCACACCCCTTGAGGCATATCTGACGGGCGACTCCTCGGTCACCGACCCGGCAACCGGAAAGTATACGGGGCCAAGAACCGTTATCATCTTCAATAACAACTGGTGGTTCCACAAACTGCTGTTTGAATTCGACCTTATGGTGAACAGGAAACCGAGTTTATCGCTCTATACGACAGTGGCGCTCTCTTTCAGCACAGACGCTCCGACAGGATGGCATTCGTTTCAGGCGGGTCTCCTGTACAGGTTTTTTCCCTCTTTAAAAAGGAATCGGAAGAAATGAAAACCGTAGCAGCAGCTTTTAAAAAATTCAGCAATGAACGGATGCCGGCAAAAAGAGGCACCCTCTGTTTGTTATGCATTATTATCGTATGCTTTCTGGCCGGCTGCAGCGGAGGATTTTACGAAGACAACGAGAATGCGAAAGAATTCCTCAACCCCTTGTTTCATCCGGAAAAAGTCGATACGGACACCACAAAAATAAAATCCCCCGGATAATCATCCGGAGGATCCGTATCAAAAAACAGTAACGTTCGTATGCTCTATTCGAAATATCTATTGATATTTTCTTCTATTTTGAACTTTTTCCGGTAATTGACATACCACTCTGAATAAATATTCCTTTTCGCCTGATCAACAAGCGCCACCTTGATTCGTTCGGCTTCCGAGCTCCCTGAAGCAAGATCATCCGCCCGCATTTTCCATAGCGGCCTGACTATAAAAAATGCGCCGTCCGAAGCCACAACGTCTGACACACGGCCCTCGGGCAGGTTGAAAGCCATTGCAACAGCGCTGTTATCATACCCGACATTCTGCACATATTGCCTGGCGCTGACCGTGTCGCTGACCCCGGAAACGATGCGGGGGTCGTTGTCCTGTAACGCGGCCAGGGCGGCCCCCTCGGGCAACGAACTGCGGAGGGTTGCAAGGTATGACCGCGCTTTTTCATTACAGATAGAATCCTTCAGTGACCATACGATACGCTCTTTGACATCGGTAAGCGGCAGCAACCCTTTGGCGGTCCTTCGTTTAACCGACAGAAGGAAAAAAGCGAATTCGTTTTCCAGACGCTCCGAAACCGCTTCAGACTCCTCTTCCCGGGGGAATGCGAACGCGTAAACGCCCGACAGGTATCCGATGCCCCTGATCATATCCCCCTTCTTGAAAAGGCCTGTCGAGTCCGCACGAATCTCCCCGCGCCCCTGAAGCGCCTGTATAAAACCCTTTTCCAGCATCACCTTGCGCAGGTTTTCAACGTACTCTTCGAGGCTGTCAAGGGTCTCTGCGGTGGGCTGTATTTTGCGGAGAATATGCCTCGCTTTTACCTCGACAACGCTGTCCTTCTGCATTTTCCGGTCTTCCACCATGATGACATGATAGCCGAAGTTTGTCTTTACCGGTTCGGATATGGCGCCGGGTTTCAGCGTAAAAGCCACCTGTTCAAATTCCGGCACCATCTCTCCCCGCTTAAACCATCCCAGTTCTCCGCCGTTTTTTGCCGAGCCTTCGTCATCCGATTCGATTTTCGCTTCCTCTTCAAACGTGGATTCGCCGTCGGCGATGCGTTTTATTATTTCACCGAGCTCGAGCAGGTATACCTGCTCATCCTCCGCGGTCGCGGTTTTAGGCACGTTTACAAAATAAAGCTCCGCCTGCTCTTCTTCGGTGAACGTATCCGGATGAGCCGTATAATAATTCTGTATCATCGATTCCGTTATTTCAGAAGAGTCCGCCGTAAAAGAGGTAGGCAGCGTTTTAACGTACTCGAATACCGCCCGGTCGTTCTCCGCATGATACTCCGCCTCAACCTCCGCCTTGCTCGGAACCGTTCCCGCCTCAAGCAGGCCCCTCAGATTTCCCAGGGGAATGATCATTTCACTCGTATACAGTTCGAGCTGAACAAGGCCCGGATCCTCAAAACTTGCCGGGTCATTAAGAAATTGCACGTATTTGGCGGTATCAAACACACTGTCGGTCAAAAACCGGGGGTGCTGGGTGATTCCCGGAGGCGGGTTTTTCTTCAAATGGTCGAAAACCTCTTCGGAAGAGCCTTTGAGCGCCATCTCTTTAAAAATATTCTTATGAAGAACCCTGCCGACCTCTGTTTCCCATACCTGATAGGGAACCATCCGTATCTGCTGGGCGTTTACCTCCCGTTCAGAACGCGTTCTGAGGTTTTCACGCTCGATTTCCACCTGCTTGTAAAAAGTTTCGATGGAAACTTTTTCTTTACCTATTTTTCCGACAAGTCTATCCTCTTTATTCTTGGACTCATAGCCCATGCCCCATCCGTAAAAAATCGTGCCGATGACAAACGCTATCAAAATGACATACAACAGTGTCGGGGCAATCTTCCTCATATATTGTAACATACAACTCTCCTGTAAAATCGCTTGAAATGGTATATTATTTACTTGATGGCTTTAATAACGCCTCATATGCTTTTTTGTCCGAAAGCAGGTTCATGGCTGCAACCACCTGATTATCGCTTGCAAGTTTTTCGCGGAATACGACGGTATTATCCTGGCCAAGTCCCCTGATGAGAAATGCTTCCTTTATATACTTCTTGATATCAGCCTCGCACTGGACAAACTCGCGTTTGCCCTCCTGTGCAAGCACGCTTTCAGCCTGTTCAATGATGGTTTTAAGCTTTTTAGACTCTTCATCGGTCCACACCGGCTTCTCTGCCTTTACCCGTGATGAATCCGCGGTTGTGTCCTTCACAAAACCTGCCGTTTCCATGAACTCCTTGAATTTCATTTCAGCAAAGCTTTCATACTTGAATTTTATTGAATCAAGAAACGTATAAAAAGAGTCCATCATTTTTTTATCAACGGTGAAATTATCATTGATAGTCACTTTTTTCTTTTGCAATTTGGGATACTCCGCGGTTGCGAACTTGAAAAAAGCGTCCTTCAGAAACAGAGCCCTGATAAGCGGCTCGGGTTTTGTATAATCCACGATGGTATCAGGAATTATCCCGCCGCCGCCATAGACTATTCTGCCGCTCTTTGTTTTATATTCGAGGGTATCGGTAACCGTTGAGCCGGTATCCTTTTCTCCCTTGCCTGCCTTATTCTCCATTGAATCGGGTTTTTCCTGAGTTTCAGGATCGTCTTCATCCGACTCACCGTCTTTGCTCTTTCCCTTGATTGCGTTTTCAGGTTTATTGATGCATCTTCCCGACGGTGTATAATAAAAAGCCGTTGTCAGTTTCAGATGGTGCTCCTTATCGAGCGGCAAAATACTCTGCACCGAACCCTTCCCGAAAGTCGTATCCCCCATAACAACCCCCCGGTCCCAGTCCTGTATCGCGCCGGCAACAATCTCCGATGCGCTTGCGCTTGCAGCATCCACCAGCACCACAAGGGGAATCTCCTGGGGCAGCACCGGGTTTGATGACGCGTATGAGTCCTTATTCTGCGAACGCACGCGTCCCCTGGTTGATACCACCAGCGACTTTTTATCAAGGAATTTTTCGGACACCTCTATTGCCTGCGGCAGCAATCCTCCGGGATTATGGCGCAGGTCGAGAATGAGGCCTTTTATATTCTGTTCAAGCAGCTTCTTTATGGATTTCTGAATCTCCTCGCCGGACTCCTGCGAAAAGGTAAGCAGGCTTATATACCCTATATTATTCCCGATGACCCCGCTGAAAGGAACGGATTTTATGGTGATAATCTCGCGGGTTATGGTGAATTCCATGGGTTTAATTTCGCCCCGGCGGACAATGGTAAGCTTTACGTCGCTGCCGGGCTCTCCCCGCAATTTTGCCACTGCGGCGTCTATCGTAATGCCTTCAGTCGATTTTCCGTCGATAGTGATAATCTGATCGCCGGATTGTATCCCGGCCCGCGATGCAGGGGTGCCGGAGATCGGCGTCATAACCGTCAGCACTTTATCCCTGATGGATATCTGTATTCCGAGCCCGCCGAACTTTCCTTCGGTGTGGATTCTCAGCTCCTCGTAATCCTTTTCCTTGAAAAAGCTCGAGTGAGGATCGAGGATATCAAGCATCCCGTTGATGGCATTATCAACAAGGTCTTCGGCGCTTACCTCCTCGACATAGTTCTGGTGTATCTTTGTGGCGACATTATCAAGGCGGATGATGCTTGAATAAAAATTATTATTGTCCGCCTTCGTCGTATCTGCAATCAGACCGAATGCCACAACGATAAAAAAGACAACGCCAATAAATTGTGTTTTGAAATCAAAACTCAATTTTGACTTATTCCCGTTCATGACCATGTGAATACCTTTATTGAAAAAATGAATAAATGGTTATTTCACCTCAGCATAAAGCATGAAAAATATAACAGGGGTTTAATTTTTCATAAGGTACAAAAATAATTTATTATATAGAATACTATTACTTTTTTTTATCTTAAATATATATCAACCAGATTTATGCGTTGATTTTCATACAGATGCTTTAAGCCGGCAAAGTTGCAACGCCCCCCCGCTTTGCGGCACTTTAGTCCTTTAACCTTTTAGACAGAGCAGCAGGATAAGATACTCTACGTCAAATTATCTACGCTCATCGCGTATATAATTTTCCTACAGTATCTAAAATGCTATTCCGGTGTGCTGGTACCGTTTATTACCGCAGAGCGCCAACCCGGTGTATGGTACTTATGGTTACAAAGAGCATCCGAGAATGAAACAGGAGGTCCTGTTGTTTTGATTTGACGGAATGTTTCTGAACCCGCCCATATCAGCAAGGCCCTCTTCACTCCGGAACTCAAAAAAGATACGGCTCTTTTTTATTGCCAGCGCCAGTTCAAGGCCATACATACAGCCCACATCAAAACGCCTGATACCGCCCACAGCCTCCTTTTCCGTTTCACCATCATTGTTTTTAAGTGTCCTCGTGGCCCGCATCAACCAATCAAGCGAAGGTCCCAGATACGCTGCAGGCCTGATCATGCCCTTTACCGGAAGAACGCATTTCAGCAGCAAGGGAAGCTGAAGATAATTCATGGTCAACCGTGTATCCACCGGCATCGATTCATCAAGGGTTATTCTTTTCTGTACAAAGCACAGTTCCGGTTGAAAAGAGAGGTGCCTCCCCATATTCAAACGGATAAAGCCGTCCGCGACAGCCCCGGCTTTGGGATCATACATTCCATCGGATTCATACGTGGACTTAAAAAAACTGTTAAAGCTCAATCCCAGTTTGAATCCTTTTTCAAAAACATCGCTCTGTGGTTTAGTATCGATAGCGGGCAACCCTTTCCCAAGTTTATGTGACCTGACGAAAAAGGGTACGGAAAGCAATGCCAGGCCCACGTCCGTGGAATAGAGGGCAATCCTTTCTCCGGTCCCCGGCGGATTCGATCTCCAGATGATTGAATGCAGGAGAAAGGCAGCGGTCCCGAAAGAGAAAAGCAGAATCCCGGCGCCGCCGCTCCGGCGGGATTTCATCTCCCACATGTCGTCAAAAAGCTGATCCCCCATTTTGGTGCTGATATCCTTCTTATCTTCCCTCGCGCCTTTATTAAGGGTGACCAGAGGGCCGGGCGAAAAGGTAAACAGCGAATCGTTAGACAGGTCGTCGCCCTCTTCAAGACCGGCGAGTATGCGCGCCGCTCTCTGCATCTTTTTCATATAGATATCATCGATGGAACAGAGCCTGCAGACAATCGTCGCGCTCCGGTCGATAACCTGTTTCTGTACATCAATGGTTCGAATATGGACGGTAATGACGCTGCCCCTGTTTACGACGCTCCCGGCGACAACCTTGTCGACGCCAAGCGCTTTTCCTATTTTGACAAGCCACGGCACGGTCCTGCACTCCTCCTGGCCGACCCCGTATTCCTTGAGTAATTCAGCAAGCTTCGACCGGTCGGTGCAGGTGAAATAGCCGGTTTTTACCAGCTCTTTTTCGAGGGTTGTGGTAAGCTCCGCCAGATTCTTCGGGGCGACATTATCGCCAAAAAGATCCGTGACAACGACACGTATCTCCTGCTCCAGAGGAAAAACAGACCGGATAAAAATTAAAAGGGGAATTACAATTTTTCGTGCCATCAAGCTGCTATCTATCCGCAAGGATCGTTAATGAGTTTTATTGCCGGGAAGCCAACACCTCTATATATTACAAAAAAATCAGTAAAAATTCACAAATTATCGTATCTCTCTGATAGATGCGTGAATGAATGCCGGCAATCGCTTTATCTATGGGACCTGATCCAGACAAGCTGGACTTTAGTTCTTTAACCTTTTATGCCACGCAGCAGAATAAGAACCTTCACGAAATAATTTTCTACCTCGAAGTACCCTTCAGGGTGAAAAATGTCAGAAAATTATTTCTAAGGTTCTAATCTGCACGGTAAAAACGATTTTATTTCAGGCAGAATTACGTACCGTCTCGGTACGGTAAAACACCGTTTGGGATATATAAGATACAATGAACCTTAAAAAAGTAACTACTATTTTATCATCAGTTTTATTTTCCCCGTAATTGCAGCTCCCCATCCGCGCCCACAGCAACCTGCAACACCTGTCCATCCTTCAAATCCCCGCTGATGAGCATCCGGGAAACAGGCGTCTCCAGGCTTCTCTGTATGACCCTTTTCAGCGGACGGGCGCCATAGACCGGGTCATATCCCATCTTTCCGATCAGCTCTTTTGCTTCATCACGCACCTGCAGCGTAATCCGCCTGTCTGCAAGCCGCCCCGCAAAACGCGCCAGTTGAATGCCGGTTATGGCGACAATATCCGTCCTGCTCAATTGCTGGAATACGACAATCTCATTGACCCGGTTCAGAAACTCCGGCCGGAAATGGTTCCGAAGCTCCGCCAGCGCTGTGGCATGCACCTCGCCGTATCCCGCACTCAGCCGTTCGGTTATCTGCTGGCTGCCGATATTCGAGGTCATGATGATTATGGTGTTCTTGAAGTTGACCGTGCGGCCGTGGGAATCGGTCACCCTTCCGTCGTCCAGTATCTGGAGCAGGATGTTGAAGACATCCGCATGCGCCTTCTCGATCTCGTCGAACAGGATCACCGAATAGGGCTTGCGCCGCACCGCCTCGGTAAGCTGCCCGCCCTCGTCATACCCGATATAACCGGGAGGCGCGCCGATAAGGCGGGATACGGCATGTTTCTCCATATACTCGGACATGTCAATGCGTACCATGGCGCGCTCGTCGTCGAAAAGCTCATACGCCAGCGAACGGGCAAGCTCCGTTTTCCCCACGCCGGTGGGCCCCAGAAAAATAAAACTGCCGACAGGCTGATTGGGATCCTTTAATCCCGCCCGCGCCCGCAGGACCGCGTCAGCCACCGCATCAACCGCAACATCCTGCCCCACGACCCTTGTATGCAGATGCTCCGCCAGCGAAAGCAGCTTGTCCTTTTCTCCCTGCACCAGTCTCTTTACCGGAATGCCGGTCCACTTGCCGACAATGGAGGCGATATCCTCTTCGTCAACCTCTTCCTTCAGCAGCCGCGAAGAAGAGTCCTGGCCATGCAGCTCATCCTCCGCTTTTTTAATCTGCTCCTCAAGCCTTGGAATCACGCCGTGCTGCAGCTCCGCGGCTTTTGAAAGGTCGTAGCGCCGCTGCGCCACCTCCAGCTCGTGCTTCTGCTGCTCCATATCCTTGCGCATCTGCTGCAGTTTGACCACTTTGCTTTTCTCGACCTCCCAGCGTGCGCGAAGCGCCGCAGCCTTATTTTTCACCTCCGAAAGCTCCCCGTTCAGCTTTTCAAGCCGCTCCTTCGAAGACTTGTCCTTCTCCTTTTTAAGACCCGTGATCTCTATCTCAAGCTGCATCTTCCTGCGCTCAACCTCGTCAAGCTCGGCGGGACTGCTGTCTATCTCGGTACGCAGCTTTGCCGCAGCCTCGTCCACAAGGTCTATCGCCTTATCGGGCAGGAACCGGTCGGAAATATAGCGGTCCGACAACACCGCCGCGGACACAATGGCGCTGTCGCGTATCTTGACTCC
>Ga0209287_10001501_pt1 | contig 11578 bp, 6 predicted proteins | sample PPLLak3cmMay2015_2_FD_187255 | JGI IMG/M metagenome (GOLD analysis project Ga0209287, IMG submission 187255) | Freshwater sediment microbial communities from Prairie Pothole Lake near Jamestown, North Dakota, USA - PPLs Lake P8 Core (1) Depth... | ecosystem: Environmental > Aquatic > Freshwater... | reverse complement strand
ATGCTTCTGAATGAAGCTAAATCAACAGCTAGCATGAAGCTTAAGCAAACTCCTGATCAGAAGGCTGAACAATACGCAATTACTGGCAGACGTAAAATGTCTCAGGAAGCTTGGAAGCTAAAGAGTGGAATCAACTATCCTAATTATGGAAGGCAAGGAAAGAAATAATGGAAAGAATTTATCATACCCAAAAAGGTAAGATGATTGAAATCTACCATGATGGTAAGATGTGGAAAGCTAAGTTCCCTAATGGTGGTGTATTGCCCCCTGAGTTTGAAAGTGACTACACTTCCGAAGGACTAGTACAAGCTATGGTGCAGACATATATTAATCAAGGTAAGTCTCCTGAGTACGTTAAAAAATGACAAGAGTTGCATCTGAGAAGCAATACAATAGTTTTGTCAAGGGCCTCATTACTGAGGCTTCTCCTTTGACATTCCCTGAAAATGCTTTCTTGGATGGAGATAATATTGTACTGAATAAAGATGGTAGTTTTGCCCGTAGGCTTGGTATTGAATACGAACCAGATTATCGACTAATTAATCCTGGTCTAGGCGTAGGATACACTTTGGGTTTCTATAGGTGGGATTTTGCTGGTAATGATCCACATAGTTATTTAGGGATTATCCGAGCAAGGTGGAATTTATATTTCGTAGACCTCTTGCAAGCATCCCCTAGCAACCATCTTAAGAATAATGGTGCTGGTTTATATATCCCTGGGTTAAATAATGGTACATTAGAGGTAACTAGAGTTAATGGTGGTGTGGTTCTTGTTTCTTCAGATTTGGCTTCTCCAGTATATTTAACGTATAATCCCACTACAGATACAGTAACTCGTTCTGATATTAGTCTCAAAGTTAGAGATTTCTGGGGTGTTGTTGATGGAGAAAGAGTTGATGTTCGCCCATCAACCCTATCAGATACTCATAAATATAATCTAATGAATCAGGGTTGGTCTGAAACCAACATGAACTTAGTGGATTATCCTAGTAATGCAGATATCTGGACATTGGGTAAGGATACTAGCGATGATTTTAGTAAAGCTACTCTCCTAAAAAATTCTACGGATACTGCTCCTGCTCCCAAAGGTAAGTATATAATTGATATATATGACCGGGGTTCTTCTCGTATAGCAGAAAGCTATTTAAGACTAAATACTGGTTCTCCAGCGTTAGTCTTGCCAGATGACACAGAAAGTGGAAGAATACAACTTGTTGCAACTTATGCTGGCAGAGTGTTTTATGCAGGCATTGACTCAAAAGTAACTAATGGAGATACGAAGAGTCCCGACTATGGTGGTTGTATTTTCTTTAGCAAAACTGTTAGTAATAAAGAAGATTTAGGTATTTGCTATCAAGAAGCTGATCCTACTTCAGAATATATCAGTGATATTATTGATACGGATGGTGGTTACATAAATATTCTTGGTGCTAATAAGATTGTTAAATTAGTAGCTGCTACAAATAGTTTAGTTGTATTTGCTGGCAATGGTGCATGGCGTATCTATGGTAGTGATTCTGGATTTAAGGCTACGGATTATCAAGTAGAAAAAATAACTAATGTTGGGGTAACTGATGGTAGAAGCGTAGTAGTAGCTGGAGATAATATCTTTTACTGGTCCAGAGATGGTATTTACATTATGACTCAAGATAATGTATCTGGACAAAGAATAGTACAAAATCTGTCTTTAACTACTATACAAAGTTTCTATAATAACCTGAGCACCTCTGCTAGACATAATGCTAAGGGAATGTATGATGAGAGGGCTAATACTGTACGTTGGCTTTATTCCAATGAGTCTGAAACAGAATATGATAAAGAGCTTATATTAGATATTACTCTACAAGCATTTTATACAAATAGTATAGAGACAACTACAGACTATATTGTAGATTATGTAACACTTCCTAATTTTGTTGAAAATATTAATGAAGTAGACATATATGCAGATTTTGATCCGGTATATGTTAATACAGATATGGTTGTAGCTGAGGTATATATCCCTGAAAATAGGGATACCCAGTTTTCCTTCCTTACATATAATCGAGCTACTTATTCTTGGACTATTAGTAGATATAGTAATTCTGGTTTTCTCGATTGGACTACAATAGATTATAGTTCTTATATTATTACTGGACATGAACTCTTCAGTGATTTTATGCGGAAGAAACAAGCTACATATCTCATGATGATGCTTGAGAGAACTGAAACAGGTTTTAATATAGAAGATAGTTATTTAGTAACGGAAAATCCCAGTAGTTGCTTTGTTCAATCTCAGTGGAACTGGACAGATAGTGCAGCCAGTGGAAAGTGGGGAACACCTTTCCAAGCATATAGGTATACAAGGCCCTATAACCCATCAGGAGCAAACGATCTATATGAGACTGGGGATAGGGTACTGGTAACAAAGAATAAGCTCAGGGGTAGCGGCAGAGCCCTTAGTTTGTACATCTATAGTGAAACAGGTAAAGACATGAAAGTATATGGATTTGCCTTACCAGTAACAGGCAATAGTAAAGTATGAACATAGCTACTACACTCACCATAGAAAAAGAAGTAAGTAATGATTACTTTGATGCTTCTTTTGTAAGACAGCCAGATGGAAGATTACAAGCACACATTAAGTATAAGAAATGGTCTGCATCAGCTAAAAAAGAAACTAAGAAGTTAATAGATACTTTTGATGAGCCACTGTATACCTTTATTCAGGATATGCACTTTCTTAAGTTTTTAAACTCTTTGGGATTTTATTCTACAGGAAGATTGGTTAATTGTCCCTTCCCTGGAAAAGAGAAATATGTCTTTGGTGAGGCTGTTTATACAAAGGAATCTCCAGAAGAATACTGCTTAAAAGCATATGAAGAAGTAGGTAACACTATGTTGCCTCTTGCAGAAATAGATGGTTATGGTAGAATAGAAGAGATAGAAGAGAATATGTCTAAGTTACCACAAGCACAGTGGGAAACTAAGCATCATTTCTCTGATGGCGTATATACAAGAGAAACATTTATACCAGAAGGAACTATTCTTACAGGCTACAGACACAAACATAAATCTGTAAGTGTATTAGCTTCGGGTATTATATCCATTGTAATTGTTGACTCTTCTGGAAAAGCTACGTCAATGGGTGTTTCTACTGCTCCTGCTGTATTTACAACAGAAGCAGACATTAAGAAGATTGGTTTTGCTCACACAGATGTAGTATTTACCAATAGCTTTAATATTGTAGAAATTCCCCAAGAGTGTCATAATGAAGAAAACATTGATATGATAGAAGACTTTTTGTTTGAAAAAGGATCAAAATAATGTCAGGAGTAGCGACTGCTGTTGCTGTAGTAGGTACAATTGGGAGTGCTATAGCTGCAAATAAACAAGCTGATGCTCAGAAAGATTCTATTCGTGCTCAAAAACGTATTGCAGATGTAAATACTGCAAGAGAACGTGTACAGGCTGCTAGACAAATGCGTATTCAACGAGCACAAGTGCTTGCTTCTGCTGGTAATGAGGGTATAGGTGGTAGTGGTGTATCTGGTGCTGTCAGCAGTATTGGTAGTCAGTTTGGCGGCAACATTGCAAATATTAACACCATGCAAACATTAGGTGCTCAAGCTAGTGCAGCTAATCAACGTGCTGTAGATGCAGGTGCTCAAGCTGCTAATTGGCAAGCTATTGGGGGTGTAGCTAAAAGTTTTATTAAGCCAAATATGCCCAGTAATTGGAATAACATCTTTAGTACGGGAAATAAATAATGTTCCAATTTGAAAGACAGAATGAGCCTGCGTATAATCCCAATGCTCCAGTATTGGATACTGCTACTGTCTTGACAAAAGACCAGCTAGACAACATGACCTATGGTGCTATGTTATCTGGGGAAGACCCTGTAGAGAAGTATAGGGCAATTCGTAAAGAATATAATGAAACAGGTAATTCCCAATATATTGCTAATTTGCAACAACAGATTAATAATGATGATGATATTGTTCGTAGAAATTTAGTAGTAACTGCTATTGAAGACCCCAATTTACCTAATGATGTAAAAGCTAAAGCAGTAGAGGAATACTATACAAAAAATACTCTTCCTACTTCTCTAAGAGAAGCCTATGCAGAGCAAATTGCTGCAATGTATCCAAAAGCTCCTTCTAATGTAGGTGACTTTGCTAAAGGTTTTTATGAGAAAGAAGTTGCTAGTGAAGAAGTTGATAAGCGTTTAAATGATTTTGGTAAGGAACTTTCTGGAGATGCTTGGGAAGTTTTTAGTGAAGCTGCTCCTTGGCTCCTTCCTATTTTAAAGCTTAATCCATATACTGCTGCTATTCCTGTAGCTGCTGATATGCGTGCAGGTTACTTGGCTAATAAGGTAGCACAAGCTACCCAACAAAAAGACTTTGGAACTTTTACTGATCTACTTAATATAGCTTTTAAAGGTGAAGGTATTGCTTCTACAAGAGAATATCTGAAGAACCTTCCACCTAAACAAAAGGTAGAGGCTGTTAAAAGACTACTAGATGTTGTTGGTAAGCTACCTGCACTTGACTATGAAAAGTATAAGCTTGTACAATCTTTTGTCCAAGCAGAAGATTATGGTCTTTTAGACAGAGCTTTGGATGATAGTATGCTACTTATGGATGGAGCACTATTAGCTATGGCAGGTAAGACTGTCGCAAGGAGTGTTCAGGTAGCGCCTAAGAGCCCTTTAGGAACCACTACTGCACATAACCCTACTGCTGGTGCAAAGATTGCAGGAAGTGCTATTGTAGACACTACAGGAGAGCTTGCTAAAGCTTTCGGAGAAACTCATGCTAGTATTATCGGTAGCATTCTCCCTAAACAAGCTGATGAACTTATCCACGGACTCTCTGTAGAAGCTACTCCTGAGCTTGTAAAACTCATTAAAGGTGTAGATGAAGCTGGTATGGATGCTGCACAAATTGCAGCTAGGAATGAACTACTCTATTCTCCAGAACTTAAAGATACCGTACAATCTACTATTTATGAGGCCATTAAATCTGCTAAGGGGATGGCACCTCACTTAGGTAAATCTAGTATTACCTCTATTGAGAAAGCTGGTATTTCCGATGACTTATCTTTCAAAGGTAGTATAGTTTTTGGTAAGAGTGCTGATAGTGCATTTACTTCTTATGATGATGCTTTGGAAAGAGCACAGATTTATGCCAAGGAAAATGGTGTAGAGGGTTTGTTGCAGATTGTTAAAGTAGGGGAAGATGGTAAGCTTGTTAATGCTCTTCCACCTAAGCCAGAAGCAAATTTTGGTATTTTCTCTGGAAGAAAGCCGGGTAAGAAAGATGTTGGTATCAAGATTTCTCCTCCTGGTGAATATTATATCAAGCATGATTGGAACCATACTTATAACCCTACTGACCTAGCTCTTTGGGGTGAAGATGCCATCAAGATTTCTCTACCTATTCTTGGTAAAGAGTTTGATACTATCAATAAACTAGCTAGTTGGGTAGCTCGTGGGCCCCTTGGCAGATACTTCTTTGCTGGTACTGGCATGAGCCCTACTACCACTAAAGCAGCAGCTATTGCTATTGACCATCCTATGGCTATGGAGAAAGACTTTATCAATAAGTTAAACACTTATTTGGCTAAAGCCTCTCCTGCAGTAAGAGGGCATGTTGATGATCTTATTAAGCAAGGTGAAGATTTAGGTAAGGATTTTAACTATACTGAAATTACTGCTGCTATGCGGGCTAAGAATGTTAGCCAGAAAGAAATTGATGATGTAATTAATGGTTACTTTGTACATCGTCGTATTTCCCATTGGGTATATACTGGCAGTAATAAGCTAGAAAGAACTAAGATGGAAAGGGCTGGTGTACAGCACTTTAAAGTTGGAGATAAGGATATCTATGGTGTTAAGGTAGAAGCTTCTGTAGCCGGTACAGATGTAGTTTGGGATATTGCTACGAACACTATTAAATCTTTAGGTAAAACTGGTGTAGAAGATTTGTACACTAAAGGTGGCACTCTTGTTCGTCTGCATGACCCCATTCGTCAAGGGGATAACGTAGCTCAATTTGTTGCTGTACAAAAAGGTGTACCTGAGCAAGGTTTGCCTGAGTTTGTTCTTCCGTACATTCCAGGATGGGCACCCAGGTCTGCACAGAATAGCTATTTTATCACTCGTACACCTAATGAACTACGTATTAATGGTGTTAAAGGTAATCCAGAAGAATACATTACTACTCATGCTGCTGCTAATACAGAAAAAGAAGCAAGACGTATTCAGAAGGAAATACAGTTAAAAGACCCTACAGGCAGGTATGAAGTTAAACGAGAGCGTATTGAAGAGCAAAATATTCTAACTGACTCTCGTTTGTATAAACAACAAATGATTAATTCTAAGCATCGTGGAGAAGAAAGACTCTATGGTGCGGATAATATTGATCCGCTTATTGGCCTACATCGGGTAGTCAAGTCTCTTTACAAGAACCTTGCTATGGATGAGTATTTGAATACTTACCGTAGTAATTTCATTAGGGACTTTGGTGAATTTACTGGACATACATTTCCTACAGGTAGGTCAAATATTGGTGCTGTACCTAACATGTCTCTGGAGAAATCCAAGAAGCTCAAAGAAGCTTTTGTAGCTTTTGATTATTACGAAAGCTTGTTAATGACTGGTAGGTATGACCAGAAAGCTTGGCAGAACCTTATGATTGCTGCTGCTGCTGCTTCTGAGCCTCTTGTAGGCAACCTTGCAAAGACTATTAAAGATATTGGTATAGCTGCTTATCCTCCTGATGTGTTACGTAGGCTTGCTACACATTTGATGATTAGCTTGAATCCTGTAGCTCAGAGATTTATTCAACCTTCTCAGGTACTTGTACTTCCTGCTATTGATCCGTCTTTGGTTAACCCCAATAACTTTAGGAAGCTTACACAGCAAACCCTTGGTTTGAAGTGGGGACTTAATACAATTACTTCTGGCTCTAGTATGGCCCAGAAAATTGATAGAGACCTCACAATGGCCCTAGGGGCTAAGGTAGCAGGTATGGATGTAGGTGAGTATACCTTAAGGCTCGAAGAGCTAAGGAAGACAGGTCTGGTGGCTTCTGTAGACCAGAATACCATCATTGAAGGTGTGTTCTCCCATGCTGATGTACCCCTGAAGGAAAAAGGTTTAGCTAAAGCAGCTAGACAAACCAGTTCTGGTCTTGCTGCTATTCCTGCTGCTGGAAGAAAAGTAGGCTTTGACTCAGGTGAACAAGATAACCTTATTGCTTCTTGGCTTACTGCACGTAAACGTATTATGAAGCAGCAGCCTAATCTTGATCCTGCTTCTCCCTACTTCCAAGCCCTTGCTCATGCTGATGGTAGAGAAATAGCTTTTGGTATGAATCGTGCAGGTACTTTTGCGTATCAGAATAATATTCTCGCTATGCCATTGCAGTTTATTACTGCTCCGCATAAAGCTTTGCTGTCTATGACAACTTCCACTTTGTTTACTCCTGCAGAGAAAGCAAGGTTATTTGGAGTGTATGTAGCTTTGTATGGCAGTTATGGTACGGTGGCAGTATCGGCTGTTAATGCTATGAGGGAAGAGTTTGGTGATCAAGCTACTCCTGAGTTTTGGTCTATGGTTCAAGGTGGCTTACTAAACTGGGGTGCTAATACCCTTATCAATCTATTATTTGATGAGAAGGATGAGCATACAGAGCTTAACCTTAGCCAGAGATTCTCTCCTCTTGGTGGTACTCTACCGTTCTCTGATTTCCTTGCGGGTCTTTCAGAAGAACCTGTAGCTCAACTTTTCTTTGGTCCTTCCTGGTCTTTGTTTAATGGGCAGAATGGTAAGATTCCTCGGGTACTTAAGGATATCTCTACCATGTATAAAACAGAGGGTATTACTCAAGAAAACTTTAAAGACTACTTGATGAAAGCTACTGAGTTTGCTACTGGTGGTACTAACTTTATGAAAGCTAGAGTAGCATACAATACGGGTATTATTGTAGCAGCTAGTGGTATGCCTGTTGAGTTTCAAGCTACAAGAGCAGAAGCTATTGCTAAGATGATTGGTGTACAAACAGCAGCAGAAGCAGAAGCTTGGACTATTTCACAGAAGTTTAGAGACTCCAAGAAAGAATATGAAGATGCTGGTAAATATATTCATCAATCTATCTTACGTGTTGTAAGAGAGAAACAAGCTAGCGGTATGGACTTTGATGATGCTTGGAATGCTCAAGTAAAAGCTTTCCTTTCTATGGAAAAAGACCCAGAAATGAGAAGGGCTTTTGTTCAAGCTGCACAGAAAACTAATCGTCAAATGTTAAAAGATACTGGACAAAATATCCAAGGTATGTTGTACAGAGATGCTCATAGTAGAAGTTTGGAAGATAACGTAGCTATTACTAATTATTTAGCAGCCTCTCCTAGTGAACAGCTACGTAGCCTTAAAGATAAATTGAATACAATTACTGGTTCGGAGAACTTCTGATGGCAAAATATGATCCTGTATTACAGCAATCTTCTGCTAAACCTTTTATCTCACCCGGAGTAGCTTCTCCCAGTTGGGGTGGTGTTATTTCTGATCTAGTAGATACAGGTATGAAAACCTATGAGGCTGTTAAAACTACAGACCTCTGGGAGAAAATGCAGGGAGATATTACTGGATATCTACAGAACCAAACAGATGCAGTAAATGGTACCCCAGTAAGTCAAGAAGCATTGGACGCTAAGACTGAATTTGGTGGACAAGTTGCTGCTGAGAATGCTTATTGGGAAAGAGCAGAAGGAAAAGATTCTTTTGGAAATATGTCTGGTAATGCTCTTGTTGGATGGGATGAGGTAGATGCTGTCCAACGTAACATGACTCAAACTTTTGATAAGTTTGTTAGGGCACAAGAAGCTGGTAGGATGTCTGTTAATGAACTACAGACTCGTATTCAATCTACTGTTAAAACTGCTGCTGCTAATAATCCTCTTATTCAAGATCAACTTATCCAGCAAGCACAGAAATACATGGAAGTTACTGGTGCTTCTTCATGGATGAAAGCTAAACTTTCTTTAGAAGAGAAAGCTGCTAAACAAGAAGATGACTTGTATAAACAAGATGAGGCTTGGGCTAAGGAGTTTGGTGTTTCCATGACTCGTCCTACTTGGAGAGAAGAAGCTAGAGAGCAAGCAGTTCTTAGTCGGAATCATACATTAGGCAATAATAAAATGGATGAGATGATTAAGAAAAAGCAAATTAGCAAGATGCAGCTTTCTGAAATTGTTAATGATCCTATGCAAAGACAGAAGTGGATGAAAGGTGCTCTTGGTACTATTCATCAAACATACATGCACAGTAGTAATCTTCCTGGCCTAAAGGCTAATGATGTTCTCATGCACACTACTACAGCTATCAATGGACAGATCACTTTTGTTAATTCTCTTATGGCCTACTTGCCTCCAGATGAAAGAGTCTCTCTACAAGGAGAAGTTAAACTCTTGGAAGAACAACGGGCTATTTACAAAGACCTAATTGAAGGTGGCCCTAATGCTACTTCTGCTCAGAATAGACTAGCTTATGCACAGGCCTTAGCCAAGTTACCTAATGTGTCTGCTAATGAAGCAGCAGATATGCTTACAAAGATAACAAGTATTCATAAGAATATTTATGAAATGACTGGAGAACTTCCTTGGGGGGTTGATTTAACATCTCAGCTGGGGGATAAGGGACAGATTCTTAAGTATATGCAGCAAATGCAAAGTGGTGTAGATAACTATACTACTCCTGTTATTAATGTAAATACTCTCGGCAATCCGGCTGGTAAAGAAGCTGTACAAATTGCATCTAGTTTGGTTAGCCCTAATTCTCATCCAGAGGCATTACGTATTAACTCCCAGAGTATTGATAAGTTTCTGGATCATGTAGCTTCTATTAAAGACCCTGATGCAGCTACACAAGCTGCTGATGTGTATGTTAAACAAATGGTAGACTCAGCTAAAGCAGCTAATATGCCTATTGGCAAGATGCTTGATGCACTCACACTAGCAAAGCTTAATACTCACCTTGGTAGTCTTATGGGCAGCTTCCGTAGTGGTACTGGTCAAGTAGATTATGATCCACAACTTAATACTTTCTCTTACTTGAATGAAGATGGAAGTGTTAATAGGGTAGCTTCTGAACGAGCCAATATGATCTTTAAGGCTGTTGTATCAGCTAATGGCTTTACAGAAGAAGATACTATTGATAAGTGGGCTAGTAGTGTTTCCGCTAATGCTATGAAGAGTACTCCTAAACAAGCTTGGTATGCACGTACTCCTGCTGATGCCTTTGATTTGTTTGAGAAAGGTACTATTGACGAAGCAGAATACATGGAACTTATCAAGATGATGAAGGGGCAGGCTACTACTTCTGGTGCTTATCCGTCAGGAGTAACTACTTCTCCTGACCCATCTATCCCTGTAGTAACCAGCAAAGCTTTACTTGAGCCTGAAACTGTTCAGCAAACTACTCCCGTAGGTGCACCTGTATCCAAGCAGTTTGTTAAAGATTTAAAGAGTGGAACTAAAGCAAGTATTTCTCCTCAAGAGGAGTCAACTAACAAGGCGCTAGAAGCCCTTAAAAACTTCAACAAAGTACCTAAAGGTTCTCCTTTGATGAAGAGAAGCCCTGCTGAAGACGCTATTGTAGCTTCTGATGCTACTGAAGCTGTTGTAGAAGCTCTTAGTCAGGTACACCCTGCTGCTGGTATGGCTGCTACTGCTGCACTTATTGCCTTCGGAGGGGTAACAGGTGCTCCTGCACTAGCAAAGCTCATGCCTAAGCTCCTAAAGCCTGCTGGTAAGGTAATTACAGGAAGTAATGTAACCCTTGCTGGTGGTAATGTTGGTGCTAATAAAGCCATTGTATCTTCTATCTTAGCTACTGCTGAAAAGACTAAGAAAACTAAGATGGAAAATCTCTATAAGGAATACTGGAATACTGGTTGGCAGAAAGATCGTGTAGAGCTTCCTAAGACAGATGCAGAATGGTCACAAGCTATTGCTCAAGCAAATGAGTACGTAGCGAGGAAACTCAATCCTGATATGCTTAAGACTATGAAGGGTAAGTAATATGGTCTCTCCACTACTAGCAGGTATTAAAATCAGCCCTAGATTTGCTGAAGCTCTTGGTATGGCTGAAGAGAAACCTCCTGTTATTGAGGAGCCAAAAGAAGATAAGTTTTTAGCTGTTAATACACAGATGAAAGACTTAGAAGCAAGTGTGTATAAACAGTTAGAAGAACTTAAAACTACTGGCTATGAAAGACTTCCAGGAGCAGCAGGTAAAAGAGATAGTGATCCAGGAGAACCCTTCCTTCAGAAAATGATGAAGAGCTATCCTGAAGTATTTAAAGCTGATCCTGAGAAAACAAGTGAGATGCAACAGTTTGAAAATAGATTACGTCATAAGTATAAGATGAAAGAAGATGACATTCAACAGCTTATGATGCCTATGTGGTCTACTATTTTACACAGTGATAAGCCTACAGATGATTTGAAGAAGAAAACATATCAGAATAAGCTTAAGTCTACAGAAGCTCCTGATCCTCTTCTTACTGCTGTGGAGAAACTAGCTGGTATGATT
>Ga0209287_10001499_pt1 | contig 11584 bp, 8 predicted proteins | sample PPLLak3cmMay2015_2_FD_187255 | JGI IMG/M metagenome (GOLD analysis project Ga0209287, IMG submission 187255) | Freshwater sediment microbial communities from Prairie Pothole Lake near Jamestown, North Dakota, USA - PPLs Lake P8 Core (1) Depth... | ecosystem: Environmental > Aquatic > Freshwater... | reverse complement strand
ATAAGCGATCCCCTCACCAAATCGATACTGACCAGGAATGGTGATGGGAAGCTTCCCGCGTGCAGGGGATTCAGCGAACAGGACTTCCGCCGTTGCCTGTCGCATCACGTCGTTGTTCGCGTACGCGCAGACATAGGTCTCGAACCGGGGAAAATTCATCGCGACGTACGGATTGCCGAATGAGATGGCAACCATCGGCTTCTTCAGCCGGGCGATCTTGTCTATTGCATCGCAATGTTCGCGCCGGACGAATCCCGTCATTTCTCCCGAGCGGGTGTAGAAGTGCATTTGGATGATGATGAGGTCGGCGCGTTGCGCCCGGGCGACGACCGTGTCGCAATCACAAGTGCTGCTTCCGCCGTCGATGCGGGCATAGTCGATCGACCCGAATCGGTCGCGGAGCAGTTCGTGGAAGTCGCGTCCGGGTTCCGGGTCATCGCGTTCGCAGAGCACGAGGTCCAGCACCCGCATCTTCGTCTGCGGATCCAGCGGCAAGACGTTCTTCCCGTTCCCAAGCACTGTCACGGCATCGCGTGCGATCTGGCGCGCGAGTTCCAGGTGCTCCCGGCATCCGACCACGTCGGCAACCCGGTCGACGTCGATCAGGCGATTGCGATGGAGTCCCAACCGCTCTTTTTCCTTCAGGATCCGCATCACAGACTCGTCGATCAGCGATTCAGCGATCTCGCCCCGCCGAACAGCCGCGATGACGGCATCGATGGCAATGTCCGGATCCACCGGCATGAGGACGAGGTCGATTCCGGCTTTGACGGCAAGCACCGCCGCCTCACCCGGTTCATAGTTCGCCGTAATTCCGCGCATCTGGAGCGCATCTGAAACGACGAGACCGTTGAACTTCAATTCATTGCGCAGGAGTCCCGTCGTGATCTTCGGTGAGACGGTGGCGGGAATCGAACTGACGGAATCGATCGCCGGCACCGCAAGGTGACCGATCATCACAGACCCGACGCCTTGCGCAAGGATCCGTTTGTACGGCGCAAGTTCGAACGTGTCCAGCCGCAACCGATCGAAGTTCAGCACGCTCAGCCCCAGATGCGAATCGACATCTGTATCTCCATGGCCTGGAAAATGCTTCACCGTTGCGATCATGCCGCCGTCCGCCGTGCCGCGCGCAAAGGCGGCTCCCATATCGGTTACCAGCGCGGGATCATCCCCGTAGGCGCGTGTGTTGATGACCGGGTTGCGGGGATTGTTGTTGACGTCGATCGTCGGCGCGTAATTCTGGTGCACGCCCAGCGCTCGTCCTTCCCGCGCAGTCGCTCGTCCGACCGCATAGGCATGGTCCGGATTGCGCGTTGCGCCGATCGCCATCGCATTCGGGAATGTCGTCGTATTCCGCACGCGCATCGCAACGCCGTACTCGAAGTCTCCGGCGATGAGGAGCGGGATCGTCGCGAGCCCCTGCAGGCGATTCACCTGAACGGCATATTCATAGACATCCCCGAGCGAGAAGACAAATCCGCCGATCTTGCGCTTCGCCGTGAGGCGCTCGAGTTCCTGCCAATCTCTCGAGTCACGCGCCATGTAATTGCCCGGCGTCCAGACGACGAACATCTGCGACACTTTTTCTTCCAGCGACATCCGAGTGAAGGCCGTCGTCGCCCACACCTCGGTCTGCGCCGGTAGCTCATTCGCCGCAGGGGGCGCGGGATTCAGGCAGGAAAGGAAGAAGCAGGGAACGGAAAGCAGAATCCACAGTGAACGTCTCACGATCACTCCATGATGTCGAGAACTGTTATGACTTCTTCTTCGCGAACTCCGGATCGACCTTCACCAGCGCAACGACGGCGAATCCGGGAAGGGTTGAGAGCATGACCCACAGGAAGAAGTGCGCATATCCGATCTGCTCCTGGAGCCATCCGCTGAGCATGCCGGGGAGCATCATGCCGAGCGCCATGAATCCAGTGCAGATGGCATAGTGTGCGGTCTTATGCTCTCCTTCCGAGATCATGATCATGTACATCATATAGGCCGTGAATCCGAAGCCATAGCCGAATTGTTCAAGTGCGACGGCAAGATTGATGAGGAGGAAGCTCTCGGGTTGCACCTGGGAGAGATAGACGAAAGCAAGGTCCGGCGAATGCATGATGATCGCCATCGGCCAGAGCCACCACCGGAGCCCTTTGAGGGAGATCAGATACCCGCCGAGCAATCCGCCGGCTGTGAGCGCGATGATGCCGACCGTTCCGTAAACAATCCCGACTTCGCTCGTCGTCAGGCCCAGGCCGCCCACTTCGCGCGGATCAAGAAGAAACGGCGAAACGAGTTTGACGAGTTGTGCTTCGGCGAATCGATAGAAGAGGAGGAAGAAGAGAATGACGACGATCTCCTTCTTCGCAAAGAACAGGCGGAATGTCCTTACGAACTCGCTCAGCACGGAACCAGACCCGGACGCGAGCGTCGGCTTGTCCGCGACGGGACGAGGGAGAATGAACTTGTGATAGACAAAGAACGCGAGGAACACAGCCGCGATGATCCAGAACGTCACCGACCACGCGGTCTTCAGTCCTTCCAGAGCGCCGCCGTAATGCTCTTCAAGCTGACCGGCGAGGACAACAAGAGCGCCCTGACCCGAGATCATCGCGATGCGGTAGAATGTACTCCGTACGCCGACGAACGCCGCCTGCTGCGATTGTTCGAGACTCAGCATGTAGAATCCATCCGCCGCGATGTCGTGCGTGGACGAGGCGAATGCCATGAGCCAGAAGACGGCGATGGTGTACTGGAAGAACGCGGGAGCGGGAAGGGTCAGCGCGACGCAGGCGAGTGCAGCCCCGATGAAGAACTGCATCGAGACCACCCAGAACCGCTTCGTCTTGAACATGTCGATGAAGGGGCTCCACAGCGGCTTGATGACCCAGGGCAGATAGAGCCAGCTGGTGTACAGGGCGATGTCAGTGTTCGAAATTCCAAGCCGCTTGTACATCACCACGGACACGGACATCACCATGACGTAGGGAATGCCTTGCGCGAAGTAGAGGGTGGGGATCCAAGACCAGGGTGAACGGGATGCGGTAGCAGAGGACATGTCGTTCCTTCCATGAAGCAAGAGCGAATAGATCAAAGATGCATGATCCAAGCGAGCAGTGCGGGACTTGGATTCTTGGTCCTTGAGGCTTGTCTGGATCTTGGATCTTGCGATCTCGGATCTTTGTTCTTAATACACCTTCTGCAATTCTGCTCCGCGGAAGTAATGCTTGACGATCTCTTCCGCTTTGAATCCTTTGGAGGCCATCACGGCTGCGCCGATCTGGCAGAGGCCGACGCCGTGTCCCCATCCAGCGCCGTGGAGCGTGAACGCGGTCGGAACGCCATTCCCGTCCCGCTCCGTCCGCACAACGAACGCGCCGCTGTAGAGATGCGACTTCGAAAGCCAGCGACGGATCTCCAGTTCCTTCCCGACGATGATCGTTTTCTTCGTGCCCACGATCTTCAACCGGAAGATGCGTCCCGACGGACCGCGCTGGATCGGAATGAGATCCATCACCATCCCGAAATCGAATCCGGACTTCGTGCGGAGCAATTCCGAGATCTGTTCTTGCGAATACGTCACCTTCCAACGATAGAAATCGGTCGTTTCCTGGTCGAACGACGGAAGAACCTGGCGCAGGATGTTCCCCTCTGTCGTATTGCAGAACGACGCAGGGGACGAGAAGACCCATTTCTCCGCTTCTTCTTCCGTTTCGATGACGGGATGGTCGGTCATCGCGTCGGAAACCGAGCGCAAATACGGGATCGGCGTCGGTTCCCAGGAGTTCTCGAACAACTCCGTCCGTCCGCCGCACGCCTTGTAGAAGCGGGCATCGCAGATCTCTCCTCCGTAGACCAGGAACACCCCGCGCGTGTCGAGGACCGCTTGTTCTGCAGCTGTGGAGATGATCTTCGTGATCCCCTGGTACCGCTGGCAATGGTCGTCCGCACAGACGTCGAATGCCGTGTGGTCTTCACGGTCATACCACCGGACGATCTCCTCATCCGTTTCGCGGCCACGCCGGGCCGGTCCGTCGGTGTTCTTGAAGGCCTTCTGCCGTTCCAGCATCGCCACAAGCCAGCTCCGCGACGTGATGGCATGGGCGCGGAGCAATTCCATCGGCGCCTCCGCGCTCATCTCGGATGAGATGACGCTCTTCAAATACAGCTCCACACTGACATCGTTGATCGCGGTGATCGTTCCGTCCGCGTTGGCAACGAGGCGAAGGCTCCCTTCAAAGGTCTGGTCTTCCTTCCGTTCCCAATGAAAGTGAATGCCGATCGTCACATCGCGCAGAGTGAAGGTGGAGCCGCCCGCAGCGCGGAAGGAGAGTTCGCAGCCGCGTGCCAGCCGCTGGCCGGAAGCGTCGGAGAGAATCAACTCGCGACCTTCCATGCGCACGAGATGGTCTCCCTGGAGGATCGCCCCGTCCGGCCCTTGGAACGGACCGTTGAAACAAACGCGGGATTCAGATTCGTGTTCGTAGATGCCGACGGAGATGAGGGGTTCGGAATTGATCATGATGAGGAGAGAAAGCGGTCAACGATGCGGAGCGTATCAGAGCGGTCGAGACTGACTTCTCGATAGATGGCCTCCAACGTGGGCGCATCGACCCGGTTGAAGTCCCGCTCATGCGGTGTCACCACCAACCCGCCGATATCGACGGCGGCGGGACTGATGAGGATCTGTTCGTCACCTTCACGGAAGTAGTGGCTGGGGCGATGCGAGCGCCGGAGGAAGAATATCGTGCGGAATCCCTCGTCTCCGTGCGAACAAATGACATTCACCAGCGGCTCTCCTTCGGTCTTCAGTTCGATCCGCATCGCCACCATGAGCCGGCGGATCGCATCTTCCATGAGGGGAGCATCGTTCGAGCGCAGGACGACGATCTCGCGGCCGTACGCGGCCGGCACGCCAACCCGCACTCCTTCCGTTGCGTACTGCTTCAATTCGAGATGGCCGAGGTCGATGTCGCGCTCCACGGGGATCCCGCGGAAAGGACTCGCCTGGAAATGCATATGGTCGGGAGCCGACGCACCGCATTGGGGTCCATTGTAGAACACGGTCAGCGAGCGGCTCAGATCCTGCGCGAGCCGAATCATCATGCCGACGTTGGGCTCGAGCAGTTGGGGAACATGTCGGATGTGAGGGATCGTGAAATGCTGGCGGAAGATCGGCGCGGGATTGCAGAGGATGATGTAGTCGTCTCCGTACGCGATCCCCTGCTGGGCATCCGGGAGATTGTCCACGCACAGGAAACATCGCCGCTTCTGGATCGTCTTCGTGTCGACCTTGGCACCCGTGCTGACGATGCGTTTCGGATTCCACTGCAGGAACGCCCGGAATCCTGTGCAGTCGAGCTGCTTCACGGTCACCTGATCGAGCGACGCGACACCATCCGTCAGCATCTGCCACTGCTTCCGCTGGCTTTCGAGCAACGACGCCATTCGTTGAGCAAGCGGTCGGTCGTTCGGAACGTTGGCCAGCCGTCGTTTGGGAACCGCGTAGATGCCGCGGAGAGGGACCCAGCCGATGAAGTGTTCGACCGAGGTCGACCCCATTTGGAACGGCGAGGTCTCCTCAACCTCGAAACCCATCGCTCGGTACCATTGGACGGCCGATGTGTTCTTCACCATCACGCCGAGCCAGACCCGATCGAATCCCTGTTCCCCTGCGAGATCCGCCGCACGGATCATCAACCGTCGTCCAACGCCAGATCCCTGGTGCTTTGGATGGATGTAGAGCTGGTGGACGTAGAACCGGTTCGCATTGCGTTCGTGATACAGCTTTGCATAGCCGGCCATTGTGTCGTCGACCTCGGCGACGAGGCCGGTGACGTCCGGGTCTTGCTGTAATTCCTGAAGCTTCGATTCCGAATACTGCTGGTCGAGATATCCGCGCAGATCCGATTCCGGAATGAACGAACCGTACGCGTCCAGCCAGGTGTCGAGCAACACCGTTCGAACCGCCGCGATATCCTGCGGCGTCCAGGTTCGGACCGAAACGATCACGCGTTCTTTTCCCTGTTGAACTTCTGTCGTGCAAGGATCTCGATGGTGCGGATCTTGTCCTTGTAGTGATCATGTCTGTTCGCAACTGGAAGCGAAAGGGCGGCGTCCGTATTGCCTTCCCATCTGCGACAGAGGTACACCGAATCGTAGATTCGACCGATCTGATATCTGCGTGACATCCGAAGAACGGCGGCGTAATCCTCTCCGTAACTCGTGTTCGGGAATCCGAATTCGCGAAGGACCAGGGTACGGAACGCACGCGGGGCACCGAGGCCGTTGATGCGCAGGGCATTATTGCGCCCGTTCTCCGGCGTCCACTCCTTGTGATCGATGAGTCCCGGTGGGATCTCGCGGAGATTCATGTCCACCAGCTTATACGACCCGATCACGGTCGCGTATTCGCCTTCACGAAACGTGTTCACGATGCGCTGGAGTGTGTCGGTGCCGCTATAGATGTCGTCGGAGTCGAGCTGCACGAGGAATCGCCCGCAATGGGGCGAGTAGAGGCCTTCATTCCAGCATCCTCCGATGCCGAGATCCTTCCGTGCGGGGGTGAGATGCTTCACTTGCGGATTCTTCGCGGCGAGATCGGCCAGAATCTCGGTCGTCCGGTCGGTGGAATTGTTATCGACGACAAGACAATTGAACGGGAAATCGGTCTTTTGCTGAAGGATACTCTGCACCGCGTCGGTGATCGTATGCTCGCGATTCCGGACAGGGATGAAGACGCTGGCTTCGACGGGATAGACGACCTGATCAGCCGGGATGGGGTCGAACGTCGGGACGAGATACGCCCCGATGTTCTTCAGATGTTGGGTGGCGACCTGTTCCATCTCCCTCTGATACGCCACATTCCGAGGATCGACATAGTCGAACAGCTTCTCGCCCGTCTTGCGGAGGTCCAGTTCCACCTTTGTATAGAGATACTCCTGCAGGTGGAAGAGCTTATGATCGATCGAGACCTTCAGCCGGACGTCGTAGTATCCCGCGTGCGCGCAGGGAGGGACTGCGCCATACTTCTTGTGCGCGAAGTTCAACGCAGCCGTGGAATACAACATCCATGAACCGAAATCGAATCCGTCGCGAATGCTTCCGAACTGGTAGTCGTTCACCGGATGTTCAGACCGCTGTCCCCCCTTGATCTCCCAGTAGTCTGCGTATACCATGCCTGCACCCGTTTCTTCCGCGACGCTGAGCAACCGCGCCAGCGACCGCGCATCGAATTCGAGTTGCTCGGGCGTGTTGACAAAGAGGACAAAGTCGTTCGTGTTCTTCTGGATCACCCCATTCATGGCAACATCCCCGCGTGGCGTGGGAGCAATGATCGCCTCCGTCTTCGCGATGTCCCCATTGAAGCTGCCATCGTGAATGACAATGATGGATTGAACAAGCGGTGAATCGACGAACGGTTGAATGGCGGGACGGAATTGAGGCTGGTCAGAATAGGGAAGCACGACGGTGATGGAACTCATGCGACGATCTCCAAGGCAGAAATGAATCCGGAGGATTGAAGGCGACTTAGGACTGCAGACGCGCGGCGGCCATCAGTGCCGCTCCCACAACGGGCGAAGCTTCGGCCTGCCGCACGCGAATCAACGGATGGCGCCGACGGATCGTCGAGCGGACCTTCCGGGAGTAGATATTCTCATTGGTGAGGAGGCTGCCAACGAACGCGAGCGGACGGGTCACTCTTCGACGCGTTCCCTGGTTCATCCGGGCAAGGCAGGCTCCGATGACCTCGACAATGTCGTTGCAGGCGTTGTCGAGGATACGGCGTGCAACGGCATCTCCGGCATCGGCCGCCTTCAGGACGAGAGGCGCAACGGACGCGATATCGAATTGTTGACGATAGAGGGCGTTGATAATGGCTTCCTGGGTACCAAGATCGAACGAGGAAGCGAACAGGCGGGCAAGCTTCGTCTTCTTCCCCCGTCCGTCCATCATCCGAGCCACCTCCCGAAATGCGCCAGCACCGATGGCGTATCCGCTCCCTTCGTCGCCGATCAACCGACCCCATCCGCCGGCTCGATGGACGGTTCCCTTCTCGTCCTTCCCGAACACGATGGAACCCGTCCCGGCGATCGTGATGATCCCCGGGTGTCCGCCGAATGCCCCCTCCAGCGCGATGCGGGCATCGCTCTCGACCGCGATGTCACGCAGGGAGAGTCCTCGTTCACCAGCGAGCCGGTTCAATCCTTCGACCATGCGTTCCTGGTCGTGCGGTCTGCCGGCACCGGTGAGCCCGGCAACGATGGAACCGATTTCCTCCGGTTTGCATCCAATCGAGTGGCAGCATGTTGCCACAAGGTCGAGTATGGTCGATGCTGCCTTCTCAACGCCGATGACCTGGAAATTGGAGGGTCCCCCTTGGGCCTCGGCCATGATCGCACCGTTCGGCGTGCAGAGGACAGCCGTTGTCTTGGTCCCACCTCCGTCAAGGCCGATAATATAGAGTGGAGTACCCATAGGCGCGAAAATATTGCGGGAAATTCGTAGAAAAGCAAGAAACCAATTTATTCCTTATGTTTGTTCAATAGAATGGCAGTTCACATCAGTTTTTCTTTGAAAGGATCTTTCATGCAGCGTGTTCTCGCATTCGTTGTTCTCCTCCTGCTCTTCGGATACACCGTCACTTCGGCTCAGTCCGCAAAGAAGGCCCCGACGTTTTCGCTGAAAGCAGCGGACGGAACCGTCGTCGACCTCGCCAAGCTGAAGGGGAAGGTCGTGATGGTGAATTTCTGGGCGACCTGGTGCCCCCCCTGCCGGGCTGAGATCCCGGATTTCATGAAGGTCTATGATGAATACAAAAGCAAGGGGCTCGAGATCATCGGCGTTTCCCTCGACCAAGACGGCTGGGATGATGTCCGCCCCTTCCTGAAGAAGAATCCGATCAACTATCCGATCGTCATCGGCGACGGGAAGCTTGCACAAGCCTACGGCGGGGTCGAAGCGATCCCAACGACTTTCTTCATTGACAAGGCGGGGAACATCGTGACCAAGCATATCGGCGGGATGCGGAAGACAGCCCTCGAGGGATACCTGAAGAATCTCCTTTGATCCGCCGGGAATTTCACGTTCTTGATGAGAATCGATCATCGATGAAATCATTTCGTTCCATACTCCTGCTGTTCTTCGCGGCGTTGTCCCCCGCGCTGGCACAGCCCTCCTCTTCACGACAGGTCGGCGTCGAGACGTTTCTTTCGACTGACGCAATCACTGCGGGGAGTTCCGTACAGCTTGCGGTCGCGATCGGCATCAACGAGAGTTGGCACATCAACTCCCATCAGCCGACGTACGATTATCTGATCGCGACCAGCCTCGACCTCGTCACCCGCGAGGGGATCATCATCTCCGATATCCGGTATCCGAAAGGAACGCAGGCGAAGTTGGAATTCGCCGACCAGCCGTTGGATGTGTATGAGGGGACGGTGATCATCTTCGCGACGCTGCGTGTTTCCGAACGCGTAAGTGCCGGTCGAGACACCTTGCGCGGCGAGTTGCAGGTGCAAGCCTGTGACAACCAAGTGTGCCTTGCCCCCTCGAGCATCGAGATCGCGATCCCGGTGGAGTTTGTCCCGGCGGGCCAAACCGTATCCGCCACCCATCAGGAGATCTTCGCACAATACAAGGCTTCCGAGTTCGTCAGCGGAGCGGGGAGGAACGAACTCGCCGCAACCTTCGAAGAGGAAGGATCCTTCGTCTTCTTCCTTGCCATCTTTCTCGTGGGCCTTGCCCTCAATCTGACCCCCTGCGTGTATCCCATGCTGTCGGTGACGGTATCGTTGTTCGGCGGACAATCGGAGACACACGTCGGCCGTGTGTTCTTCAAGGCAGTCGTCTATGTCCTTGGGATCGCCACCATGTACAGCGTGCTCGGCGTAACCGCGGCATTGGGAGGCGGGTTGTTCGGGAGTTGGCTCCAGAGTCCATGGGTGCTGGGCGGAATCGCTGCGTTGCTGTTCGGTCTCGCGCTGAGTTCGTTCGGGCTTTATCAAATCCAAATGCCGTACTGGCTGACGAGCAAACTCGGCGGAACGGCTGGGACGGGATTCATTGCGTTGTATGTCTCCGGACTCGTTGTTGGCGTCTTTGCGGCTCCGTGCGTCGGACCGCCCGTGATCGCGCTGCTCACGTTCGTTGGCGCGAAGGGGGATGCCTGGTTCGGATTCTGGTCCTTCTTCACACTCTCGCTCGGACTGGGATTCCCGTATCTCATTCTCGGGACGTTCTCCGGACTGCTGAAGAAGATCCCGCGCTCAGGAACGTGGCTCGTGTGGGTTGAGCATGTGTTCGGCGTCGTTCTGACCGGCGCGGCGCTGTTCTATCTGACACTCGCCATCGCGCCGAAACTTTCCGCGTATGTCATTCCGCTCGTGCTCATCATCGGCGGCGTTTTCCTCGGATTCATCGATCAATCGGGGCGTGACAAGAACGTTCTCCGGCGCGTACAGTATGTTGTTGGAGCACTCGCCATCGCACTCGGCGTGTACTTTGCGAACGGATTGCGGGAGCCCGGAATCGAATGGGAGCCGTATGATGCGAAGAAGGTGACTGAAGCGCGGGAGAATGGTCAGCCCGTACTCCTCGATTTCTATGCGGACTGGTGCATCCCGTGCCTGGAACTCGATCGCAACACGTGGACCGATCAGACCGTTGTGCAGAAGACCAAGGACCTGGTGCGGATGAAGGTCGATCTCACCCATTTCGACTCTCCCGAATCGGAATCGCTCCGGAAGCAGTACAACATTGGCGGAGTGCCGACGGTGATCTTCCTCAGGGCCGATGGGAGCGAGGCGGTCGATTCGCGCATCATCGGATACATTCCTCCCAAGGAATTCCTGGAGACGCTGGAGCAGGCGTTGGAGGGACGGTAGTCCGGAGTTCGGAACGTAGAGCGGGGAGTGAGGAATGGTCGAGAGTGGGGAGTTCGGAGTTCGGGGTTTGGAAGACAGGAGGCTTGAGCCATGCGAATCACAGCATTAATCATTCTGGCGTTGCTGATGAGCGCGGGAACGGCGGACGCGCAGAAGAAGGGGGAGCAGAAGAAGACGCAGTCAATCACGGGGTATCTGGTCGACCGGATGTGCGCCCGCAGCATGGTGAAGCAGGGTCCGGAGAAAGCCATGGAGAAGGCGAAGCGCCATACGCGCGAGTGCAACTTTCATGAGGATTGTGCGGCGAGTGGTTTCGGCGTGATGACCGAGGGAAAGCTTGTCCCCTTCGATGCCGATGGCGACAAGAAAGCGATGGCGTACCTCAAAAGCATCACAAAAGAACGGGAAATTGAAGTCGTCGTTACCGGAGTGATGGAAGGAGACACATTGCGGGTGCAGAAGATCGCCGGGAAGTAAGAGATGAGATTGTGAGCCTGGAGCAAAAGTCAAAACTCAAAAGGCAGAAGGTTTGGCTCGTGAAGGCACTGACTTGGAATGCTAAAATGATCACCACGAGATCTCGTTGATTTACCGAGACGGAACCTCAGGACGACACCGCCATTGGTTCTTGTTTGGCTCTTGTCTCTAGCGATCTTGGAACTTCAGCCGAAGCGCTCTCCCCGAAGTGCTCTCCCGGCAGCTTAAGA
>Ga0209287_10001495_pt1 | contig 11600 bp, 9 predicted proteins | sample PPLLak3cmMay2015_2_FD_187255 | JGI IMG/M metagenome (GOLD analysis project Ga0209287, IMG submission 187255) | Freshwater sediment microbial communities from Prairie Pothole Lake near Jamestown, North Dakota, USA - PPLs Lake P8 Core (1) Depth... | ecosystem: Environmental > Aquatic > Freshwater... | reverse complement strand
CCTCATCGAGATACTTCAGCAAATCGTGGTTGTAACTGGCTCCATCGGCACGATAACGAACCACCAACACTTGAGGGGGGAGCGCTCCCATCGCTTCTTTGAGGCTGCGCTGCAACTCAAAACTCCAGATTAGGCTTTTCAACATGATTTATGAAAAGAAAAAAAAAGGAGCTCCCCTTTATGTCCAAAATCGACTCAAACCTGTACTTGTATAATCTCACATCTTCAGGTAGATTTTTACTTGAGTCAACGATATATGCTTCAGGTAGATGTAACGTGAGGCAATGCGTGATCTTTACTTACTCAATATTTTAAGATATAATCAGGTTTTGAAGCAAAAAAACTGTTTACTACGGTTTGTTAAACGTAATTCTTCTAAATTGGAGTTGAATATCTGGAGCAATGGATTATCGGAACATGGATTTTATAATATGTTAAAAAGAAAAGAATTTTGTGAAATAAAAAATACAGATTTATACAATTTTCTTTTCACTTATGTTACTTCAGATATTACAGCGAAAAGATCCCTTTATGGTCCCTTTCGTGATTCTTTTGAGTTCTGGATAGATGACAAACCTATTTCAATGCTTTCATCCGGAGAAAAGAAAAAGTTCTATACTATTTTTTTGATTTCATATATTCACTATTATTATAAAAATGAAGTTTTTCCGAGTATCCAATTAATTGCAACATCAGTATCAAAACAAGGTAATTTTAATCATTATCTTTCACTAGAAAGGAGCAGTAGTCAGTGAGTAAAACAAATTCTTCTCGAGATGAATCCAACTATACAGCCGATAATATTAAAATCTTAGAGGGATTGGATGCGGTACGTTTTCGTCCTGCTATGTACATAGGCAGTACTGGTGTTTCGGGTCTTCATCATCTTGTCTACGAATTGGTCGATAATTCTGTTGATGAGGCACTTGGAGGATTTTGCGATCGAATTGATGTTGTTTTGCATTTTGATAATTCAGTCACTGTTTGTGATAATGGCCGAGGAATTCCAGTTGATATTCATAAGGATGAAGGTAAACCCGCAGCTGAAGTTGTTTTAACTATGCTTCATTCTGGTGGAAAGTTTGATAAAAAGAGTTATAAAATTTCTGGTGGGCTTCATGGTGTTGGCGTTTCAGTTGTCAATGCTCTTTCTTCAAAGTTAGAGTTAGAGATAAAAAAAGGAGGTGAAATATATTTTCAGAAATATGAATTTGGTAAGCCTGTTACAGAATTTAAAAAAATGGGGAAAACAAGTAAAAGAGGTACAAAAATAACTTTTTGGCCTGATGATGATATTTTTGAGACTATTGAATTTAGTTATACAATAATTTCGAAACGTCTTAAGGAACTAGCTTTTTTAAATAAGGGACTTACAATTTCTCTATCTGATGAACGAATTCAAAAAAGTGAATTGTTTTATTTCAAAGGAGGAATTGAAGAGTTTGTAACGTATTTAGTTGAGAACAAAGAGAAAGTTCATAATAATCCGATATTTTTAACTACTAAAAAAGAAGATTATGAAATTGATATTGCATTTCAGTATATTAATTCTTATGATGAAACGCTATTGTCTTTTGTAAATAATATAAATACAATTGAAGGTGGATCGCATTTATCGGGTTTTAAATCAGGTATTACACGTACAATCAATAATTTTGCCCAATTGAATAATTTAAAAAAGGATTATAAAGAAAGTTTTAGCGGGGACGATGTACGAGAAGGACTTGTTGCGATTGTATCAGTGAGGATAAGAGAACCTCAATTTGAGGGCCAGACTAAGACAAAACTGGGTAATTCGGATGTGAAAGGGATTGTCGAGTCCTTTGTAAATGAATGTCTGAATGAGTATTTTGAAAATAATATTTCTGTTGCCAAAGAGATTATCAACAAGGCTATGCTTGCTGCAAAAGCAAGGGAAGCTTCGCGTCGAGCAAAGGATTTAATTAGAAAAACCAACTTGCTTGAATCAACTACTTTGCCAGGGAAATTAGCGGATTGTCAATCACGGGACCCACTTAATAGCGAAATATTCATTGTCGAAGGTGATTCGGCTGGTGGATCGGCAAAACAAGGAAGAGACCGTCGTTTTCAAGCCATCTTGCCCTTGAAAGGGAAAATATTGAACGTTGAAAAGTCATCAACTGCAAAAATGCTTGACAATGAAGAAATAAAAACTATTATTTCTGCTCTAGGTGTGGGAATTGGCAAAGATCATTTTGATATTGAAAAATTGCGTTATCATAAAATCATTATAATGACTGATGCTGATGTCGATGGATCTCATATTCGAACCTTAATAATGACTTTCTTTTTTCGACAAATGCGTCCAATTATCGAACGTGGTTCTTTGTATCTAGCTCAACCCCCCCTTTATTTGGTTAGAAAAGGGCAAAACAAGGTTTATTTAAAAAATGAAAAGGAACTAGAACATTATCTGTTTTCCAGATTAGGGGATGAAGTCATTCTTTATGCTGGGAATGAATCGGATACAAAGCTCTCCGGGCAAGGATTGATAAAGTTTTTAAAATTAATGTATAAAAAGCATTTATTACTTGATTCATTGGAAAAGAGAGGAATGCCCCGAAAAATTACTGAAAAATTGATTGAATTAATCAAGGATGAAAATTCATTTCGAAGTTTGGAACTAGCTCAATCCATAGGTGCACATTTAACCGAAAGTGGTTGTTGTAGTAATATTGGATTGATATTTGATGAGGAGTATGCGATTTATAATATGGAATTTGAATTTGAGTTTAGAGGAATAAAGAGCCGAAAAGTTATTGATTGGGAGTTTTTAACTGGGCCGGAGTTTGCCGAAGTGAATGAGCTTGAAGAAAAGCTAAAAGAATTGCCCTTGAGTCCATATCGATTTGAAGTTGGGAAAGAGGCTTTTACTATTCAGGAAGAACGTCAAGTAATCCCAATTCTTTTTGAGCGGATAAAAAAAGGATTGACTATTCAGAGATATAAAGGTTTAGGCGAGATGAACCCGGATCAGCTCTGGGAAACTACAATGGATCCGGCTTATCGAAATTTACTGCGAGTGAATATCAATGATTTCCGTGAAAGTGAAGATATTTTTGATACTTTAATGGGAAATGATGCTAATAAGCGCAAAGAATTCATTCTTCAGAATGCTTTGAGTGTTAGAAATCTTGATATTTAATTAAGGACGATGATGGATCAAGAAAAAGAAAAACAGCCAGTTAAAAATATCGAAGACATTGCCATTGAAAGCGAGATGCAGACGTCTTATCTTGATTATTCGATGAGTGTAATCATAGGTAGAGCAATTCCTGATATTCGAGATGGGTTGAAACCTGTACATCGTCGCACCTTATATTCTATGCATCAGACTGGAAGTCATTACAATCAATCCTATAAAAAATCAGCCCGGATTGTTGGCGATGTAATGGGTAAGTATCATCCTCATGGTGATTCGGCCATATATGACACGTTAGTTCGTATGGCTCAGGATTTTTCTATGCGCTTCCCGTTGATTGATGGGCAAGGCAATTTTGGATCAATCGATGGTGATCCACCTGCAGCCATGCGCTATACGGAAGCTCGGTTAGCAAAGATCACCAATCAAATGTTGGAAGATCTTGAAAAGAATACGGTTGACTTCGTTCCTAATTATGATGGTTCTTTGGTTGAACCATCTGTATTTCCTTCGTTATTACCCAATCTTCTCTTGAATGGAACGTCTGGGATCGCCGTCGGGATGGCTACATCCATTCCACCTCACAATATGGGAGAGTTGGTCGATGCCTTTATTTATTATCTGGATCATCCGGAAACCACTGTCGAAGAATTGATGGAGATCATGCCAGGTCCTGATTTTCCCACCGGAGGTTTTATTTTTGGGAAAAATGCGATTCGAAAAGCTTATGAAACTGGGAGGGGAAGTGTAGTTGTCCGCGCTAAGGCAGTAATAGAAAGTGATTCGCGCGGAAAAGAGAAAATAGTAATCACGGAAATTCCCTATCAGACAAATAAATCAAAAATATTAGAGAGTATTGCTGAATTGGTTAAGTCAAAGAGAATTGAGGGAATTTCTGATTTAAGAGACGAGTCAGATCGAGAAGGCCTTCGCATCGTGATTGAGCTGAAAAGGGATGATATTCCTGAAGTGGTATTAAATCATCTTTATAAATATACGCAGCTTCAGATTTCCTATTCAATGATTTTTCTTGCGATTGTCAATCAGCAACCACGTGTTTTTGGTTTAATTGAGTATTTTCAGTATTTTCTCGGACATAGGAAAGAAGTAGTACTGAGGCGTTCCCAATTTGAATTAGAAAAAGCAGAAAAGCGGGCCCATATAATTGAAGGATTGAAAATCGCACTGGACAATTTAGATCTAGTAATTCGGTTGATCCGAAATTCCAAAAATAGACTTGATGCAAAAACGCAATTGATGAATCGGTTGCCATTAAGTGAAACGCAGAGTGATGCTATATTGGAAATGCAGTTGTATAGATTGACCGGTCTTGAAGTGAATAAGCTTGAATCTGAATATGTTGAATTATTAAAGTTAATTTCGTATTTAAAAGAGCTACTTTGCTCTGAAAGACTATTGCTCGGTGTGATAAAGGAAGAATTGATCAAGGCTCGTGAAATTTTTGCAAATTCACGCCGTACCAAGCTTATTGAATGCGAATTAACAGAGATGAAAATTGAAGATTTCATCAAGAATGAAGATTTTGTCATTCTATATACAAACAATGGGTATATCAAACGGACGACATTGAGTTCCTATCGTAATCAAAACCGTGGAACCATGGGGAAGAGAGGTTTTGGATTAAAGGAAGAGGAAGCGGTTTCTAGAGTATTTGTCGCTTCTGCTCATGATTATATACTGGTTTTTACTAGTAAAGGAAGAGTTTTTTGGATCAAGGTTTATGATATTCCAGAGGGTGACAGTTCAGGTCGCGGGAAACCACTTAGCAGATTGTTTCAAATTGAAGAGAAAGAGCGTGTTTGTTCAGTGATTAACATCAAGGATTTTACTCGCGATCGCTTTGTCATGCTTTTTTCGCGTCGAGGCTATGTAAAAAAAACAAATCTTGAAGCTTTTTCTCATCCTCGTGTAACGGGTATTATCGCCGCAGAGGTTGATGAGGGAGATGATCTTTTCGAAGCGCAGATCACGGATGGATCAAATGAAATAATTCTTGGGACTCATTTGGGAAAAGCGCTTAAATTTCACGAATCTACAGTTCGGGAAATGGGCCGGGGAGCTAGAGGTGTAACGGGGATTAAGTTGGAAAAGGAAGATTATTTGGTTGGTGCTGATGTGATTAGTACTGGTGTTAAATATATTCTAACGGTAACTGAAAATGGTATTGGGAAAAAATCTGACCTTTCCCTATATCGCAAACAGGGCAGAGGTGGAAAAGGATTGATTAATATTCGTATTAATGATCGCTTGGGGAAAGTTGTTGGGTTGGTCACGCTGAATGATTCGGATGAGGTTATACTTTCAACTGAAAAAGGAATTATAAATAAACAGTCTTCTGTTTATATCCGCGCACAAGGCCGTGCAACACAAGGGGTTCGATTAATTCACTTGAAACCCGGTGATCGAGTAGTCTCAATGGAAAAAGTCCGGGCCGAAGTAACTGAATAGAAATCACTATGGCCAAATCGAATGATAGTTGTCAATAATATTCTGTTGAAGTTGAGATAGGTCGATACGTAAAATTTCCGCTGCTTTATTATATATATATGGGATAAACAACGGGGAGTTTACCGTTCCTCGATGGGGTTCCGGAGTTAAATATGGTGAATCGGTTTCGAAAAACATTTGATTTATTGGAGTATTAGCCAATACATCTCGTAAATCTCTTGCATTTGGGAAAGTTATTATTCCAGAAAATGAAAGATAATATCCCTGATTAATGATATTTCTTGCATCTATAAGGGATCCCGTATAGCAGTGAAAAATGACTGGGTATGTAAACTTTTCCTTAAAGAGTATTTTAATAATTTCACTTTCAGCTTTTCTTGAATGAATTAATAGAGGCTTTTTCAATTCCTTCGCAATTGCAATTTGTCTCTTGAAAACATCAATCTGAGTATCTTTGGGAGACAAATTGTAATGTAGGTCGAGGCCTGTTTCCCCCAATGCCACACATTTCATATTCTGTTGAAACTTAATGATTCTTTTTTCTATAGCATTTGAATATTCCGAAGCTAAGTGGGGGTGTGCAGCGATCATCGCGTAAAGATTTTGATATTTGGTCAGTATTTCGCTTGTTCGAGTAATAGAGTCAATATTATAAGGGTCAGCTGTTGAAATCAGGCGATAACCTTTGATTGAAAAGTACTTTTTTAAAATTTCATTCGATTTTTGAAAAAGTTTATTATCGTCAAGATGTGAATGAATATCGATCCAATTGTTCATGATTCTATTATAATCAACAATACGAAAAAAATTAAGCTTTTAATCACTATATCTTGAATTTTCTAACTATTTAAGGTAAAAATAGTTAAGTAAGTTTCGATAATTGTGCTATGAAAAAATTATTTACTATTCCCAATTTTTTAAGTTTGATTAGATTGATTTTTATCCCGATATTGATCATTTTTATATTAAATATTAAAAATAGTAGTTTCCCAATTTTTATAGTTTTTTGCTTTGTTGCTTTTTTTCTAGATTTTTTGGATGGATTTTTTGCACGAAAATTAAAACAAGAAAGCGAATTTGGAAAAATACTTGATCCAGTAGCAGATAAATTGCTTGTATTGGGTCTACTTGTTGCTCTTTTAATTAAAACAGATTTTCCGCATTGGTTAGCAATCATCATATTTGCAAGAGATTTTTTTATTTTAATAGCGAGTTTGCTGTTATTGAAAAAAAAAGGGATAATTAAATCTTCATTGATCATCGGGAAAGTAACATTTGCATTATTAAGTCTATTAATTTTCTTTTATTTAATTGATCTTCATGACGGATTTGATTTTTGCATTATTAAAAACTTTTTAATTCCCTTATGCTTTTCATTTGTTTTTTTATCAGGGATTGAGTATTGGATGGTATTTCGAAGTGAACGCATTTAGGAAATGGAAATAATTTTAGGTTCTTTTTCAAAAACTGTGGGTAGCATAGTTCATAACTTGCGTTTGGGAACGGTATGTAGACAATTCGCTAGGGAGCCTCTGTGCATGGTCATCTACAAGGATCGCAAAAAACAGGCGTGTGTCTACACATTTTTATCGCCTCCCGACAGGAGGCTGATCCCCAAATCATGCTTGGGAATTGGGATTCCCAGTTTTTCCAGCTCCCTTTTCACCGCTTCCGACGCCTCATTTCTTCGAAAAAATTGATGAGAACCCGTCTGGTATTCACTGGCCTAAAGGCCCCGCAATTCCTTCCGGATCTGATGCCAGGATTTGCCGCCGCCAATCTCCATCGCCCGCTGGATCAACAACTCCAACACACATATGCGGATATGCGCCTCGATCCGCCGGGGAACCCAATGATACATCGGACTCATCTTCAACTGGCTCCGCTTCAGGGAGCGGAAACACTGCTCGATCACCATCAATCCCTTGTACCCGCACGCCGCATCCTCGTAGCCGATCGTATCCTCCTTTTCCGCTTCCAAGCGGATTTTGTTTTGCTAACAAAAAAGGATACGCTCCTTTCTCTTCATCCACAACTTTTGAGTATATCTCTCATGACCACCCCGAAAACTACAATGGACAATACTATTCATTTTCCAATTGTAGAATTTCGGCTTAACTTCCTCTCACCCATGCAATGGTAAAGAGAACCATATTTCCGTTATGCAGTTTAATTATAAATAGAATCAACATATTTTTGGATTCTTTCTAATCCATTTTGAAAATCGAATCTTCCAAAGCCAATACGAAAATAGTGATTATTCATATTATAGACACTTCCAGGAAGCAGTAATACTCCATATCGATTTCGCAATTCTTCATAAAAAACATCTGATTTTACATCATTATGCAAACAAGGAAAAGCAAGGCATCCAGCCTTTGGCGGGATCCAGTTAAATAAACCTGAATTACTTCTCATAAATTGATTTAAAATATTTAAATTACTAATTACTAAATTTCGGTTTCGTGTTAGTATTGATTCCTTTTTAGTCAGGGCTGCAACTGCAATGGTTTCAGAGGGAGCAGCGGCACAGATAGTCGTATAATCTTTTAAGATTGAGACAATATTTATGATTTTTTTATTTGAAGAAGTCAACCAACCGATTCGGAGTCCGGCAAGGCCAAATGATTTTGACATGACTCCTAGGGATATCCCATTTTCATATAGATCAGCAACTCCTGGAAGTTGATCATTTTGTTTGTATTCTAAAAATCTGTATACTTCATCAGAAAATAGAATTAAATTGTGCTTTCGTGCTAGTTCAATTATGCAGTATAATTCACTTAGGGTAAAATGATGACCAGTAGGATTGTGCGGAGAATTAATCACAATTGCTCGAGTTTTCGGGTTAATCAATGTTTTTAGGTAATTCAAATCGAAATGCCAACTATTTTTTTGCATTGCCGGCCAAAAGGAAACATTGCATCCAATACTTAGAGGAATTTCAAATAGTGCTTGATAACAAGGATGCTGAATAATTAAATGATCATTGGTTTTGAAGGTTGAATTCATAAAGATATAAATCGCTTCTTCTGCTCCGGAACAAGCCAATATCGATGAAATTTCTTGATGTTCATAAAGAGTTGATATTTTTTCTCGTAGTTGTGTTCCACCTTTTGTATCTGTATAACCTAAGCGCAGCTGAAGGAATTCCTTTATTTTATTTTGATCTTGATCAAACAACTCTTCAATTGAAAGAGTTTCGCAATCAGAGGCACAAAGGAGAAACGGAATACTAAACTCAAACTGATCGAAAAAACGCTCCAATCTAAATGGTGGTATGAACATAGTGAATTACTCTGCAACGATTTCTAGCCCAAGTAGTTCAGCAAAGGGGCGGATGGCATTTATGGCAACTCGGAAGTTTTCGATTGGCCACTTCAGTTGATTATTTAGAAGGGTGGTTTTAATTTTCGATTGAGGAATTGATTCAAGTTCTGGGAGGAGTTTTTTTAGTTGTGGAAGTTGGCGCATTGATTTCAGTTTGATATACACACGTAATCGTTTTTTTTCGATTTCTTCAACCATATTTTTCATAACCTGGTTTTCATCTCCAGAATAATCTATTTTATTGGCTTTTCTACATTGATCGCTTACACATATACTATTTGAGTTTTCTATTTCTTTAATATTATTGTTTTGATTCCCGAAAACCTGGCATTTTTTCCCTTGTATTCGAACTTTATTCATAAGCTGACTATTTTTTCTTTTTAATAGCAAGCCTCTCAGTGACAAGGCTTAAAATCATTTCTGTATTAATAGGTTTTGGGACTGTAATATGATTTGATTTGGTCTGATTCGAATTCCATTCATTTACAACCTCAATAGCATTGGGATTTCTTGCCCATGACCTTCTGGCAAGGCCATTCATTACATCCCATTCTATAGCAGAACGGATAATTTTATCCTTTTTCGCAGATCCATCTAGTACAAGACCGAAACCGCCATTAACTGATTTTCCTATTCCTACTCCACCCCCATTAGAAAGAACAGACAAGGACATTCCGCGAATGGCGTCCCCACAGAAATTATGAATCGCCATTTCTGCCATTACATTACTTCCATCTTTTATATTAGCGGTTTCTCGATAAGGAGAATCTGTTCCTGATACATCATGGTGATCTCGGCCCAGCATGATTGGGCCAATTTCTTTTTTACGTATCATTTCATTGAATTTTAAGGCGATAGCAATTCGTCCTTTTGTATCAGCATAAAGAATTCTGGCTTGAGTACCGACGACCAGTTGATTTTTATCAGCATTTCGTATCCACTCATAATTATCTCGGTCCATACCTCGTCGGTTTGGATCAATGCAGGACATAGCCGCCAGGTCAGTGCGATGAAGATCGTCAGGGTTTCCCGATAAGCATACCCAGCGGAATGGGCCATATCCGAAATCGAAACAAAGTGGGCCCATTATGTGTTCAACGTAGCTAGGAAAAATAAAGCCGTCCAGTGTGTCGTTTACATTGCGAGTAATATTTCGAGCGCCAGCATCATAAACAGCTTTGAGAAATGAATTTCCGTAATCCCAAAAATGGGTACCTCTCTGGGACATCTGTTGAATTAGTTGAATCTGACGGAGTAGAGATTGGTCAACAAGTCTGCGAAAGCGTTCAGGATGTTTGGCAAGTAATTGTCGTCCTTCTGAAAAAGAGATTCCGGCCGGTGTGTAACCTCCACCATATACATCGTGACAGGATGTTTGGTCTGAAGCCAGTTCTATAGGAATGTTGTTTTGTGCCATGAACTCCCATAAATCGACTACATTACCATGATAAGCGATAGATATGGGTTCTTTCCTTTTTCTATAGTCTGAAATCCATTTTGAAATGGTATTCAAATCTTTTGATACTTTTGTGACCCATCCTTGGCGATATCGGGTTTCAATACGCGATTCGTCAACCTCTGCAATAACCCCAATACCTCCAGCAATTTCAACAGCTTTTGCTTGGGCACCACTCATTCCGCCAAGACCTGAGCTCAAAAAAACAATTCCACGTAGATCTTTATCATTGGGAACCCCGAGATAAATACGGGCAGCGTTTAATAGGGTTATATAAGTGCCATGAACAATTCCTTGTGGGCCTATGTACATCCAACCTCCGGCGGTCATCTGCCCATAATTGGCGACGCCTAATGCCGCAGCAGTATGAAAACCTTCAGGATTATCAAATATTCCAATCATTAATCCATTGGTTGAAATTACTCGAGGGGATTTTTCAGAAGTGGTAAATAGGCCTAATGGATGACCTGAATAAATCACTAAAGTTTGATCATCTCTTATTTCTTCTAGGTATCTTTTTACCAATCTGTATTGCATCCAGTTTTGAAATACTTGGCCACTTTCTCCGTAGGTAACAAGCTCATATGGATATAGGGCAACATCAAAATCAAGATTGTTGTCAATCATGACCTGAAATGCTTTTCCTTCCAAAGTATTTCCTCTATATTCATGGATAGGTTTTGCTTTTAAATTTCCTTCTGGGCGATACCTGTATCCATAAATTCTTCCTCTGGAAATAAGTTCTTCAAGGAATTCTGGTGCTAGCCGATTATGTAGCTCTGATGGAATATATCGCAAGGCATTATTTAAAGCAGTCAAAGTTTGGTTTTGGGTAAGGTTGTAACCTCTATTGGGTGCACGTCGAATATCTGATTGAAATTTTGGATCAGGAGGGAATTCTGAAGGTAAAGAAAATATTTGTGCATTTTTATTTTTTGATTTCTTCATAAATGACCTCCAAAACTTTTTTATGCAAGGATAATATAGATTGTTCGGGTTTTATTGTCAAGAAATAGTATTCACCCACAATCTTCTACCTCTTTTTCAGCAGATTCCTTTTTTTTTCGAAGACCCATCTCAGCTAAAATCAAGTCGGGGTTAACCCCGTTTTCCTGGTTGCTGCAGGTTTGGTTTCCCTACTGGATTTTCCACATCATGGGCGAGGAGCTCCTCTGGCGGGGG
>Ga0209287_10001494_pt1 | contig 11602 bp, 15 predicted proteins | sample PPLLak3cmMay2015_2_FD_187255 | JGI IMG/M metagenome (GOLD analysis project Ga0209287, IMG submission 187255) | Freshwater sediment microbial communities from Prairie Pothole Lake near Jamestown, North Dakota, USA - PPLs Lake P8 Core (1) Depth... | ecosystem: Environmental > Aquatic > Freshwater... | reverse complement strand
ATAAGGTTATAAGATTGCTGATGCTAGTAGCCTTAGCTAACCTTGGTAGTATGATTGGAACTTTTGTAGCAATACCATTGATCTTCCATATCGGGCTTTCAGGTTAATTCCGTTAAAGAAAATATAAACTACGATTTGTTGATTAAGGTTTAGAGATATGCCTGACGAAAAAAGGGTCTACAAATCATTCCACGATATTCCTCTCAGAGATTACATGTATTTCCCAAAAGGTGTAATTGAAGCAGATAAGCCCGGGAGATTCAGCAGAACGGAAATCATACATCTTTTGATTTCGATTATTGTCCTCACAATAGCATTTTCTTTTGCATTCACAAAGAATAATTTGTTTTACGGCGGAATTGATATAAATTCTTTGATTTCTTTCTTTCCCATATCTTTTCTAGCTGTTTTAACAGCGTTTTTTTTTCACGAATTATCTCATAAGTTTATGGCACAAAAATATGGTTTATGGTCGGAGTTTAGAATGTACCCACTTGGTTTGTTACTAGCTTTATTGTTGGCGTTTTTTACGGGTTTCGTTTTTGCAGCACCAGGTGCAGTGATGTTCAGGGGTGACACAAGAAACTTTGAAACTGGGAAGATAGCAACTGTTGGTCCTCTTGCCAATCTAGCAGTGGCTCTTGTAACATTACCTCTCTATTTTGTCTTCTTCGAATCGACATTAGGCGGAATTATTGGTTTTATTTGTTTAATAAATGCTTTTCTAGCGACGTTCAATCTGCTTCCATTTGGTCCACTTGATGGTGCTAAAATAGTAAGATGGAATCCAACGATATGGGTTTTATTACTCAGTACAGCTATTGCCATTGTAATGTACACATTTATTCGTATATCGCCTATTCTTTCCATCTAAAAAAGTTATTTTATTATCATCACAATTTCTTTATGATAAGTAGTTTCACCATTAAAACAAATACCAATATGTAGCTTATCAATATAAGAGTAGCAGAAACCCAGAAGTCAGTGACAAAAACTAATATTATGGAAAGTGTACTAAGAGCGAAGATTGATACTACAACTAAACGTAGTTTATTGAGCGTATCTAATTTTTCTAGACCCAATTTTCCGAGACTGTTCTTTATTATACTTTTTTCTTCTTTTTTCTTAAACATATTTCTTCCTCCAAATAATAAATATAATTTTATTATTAAGTTGAACTTTTAAATTTCTTTCGCTGTTTATCTTGGTCACGTTTTATTCGCTCGATGGTTTCTTTTTTCCATATATCCTCTGTGGCGACACCGGTCTCTAACTTAGTTTCTTCAGGTTTTTCTTCTTTTATCTTGATTGGTTTATTTTCCTCAGTTTTTTTAGTTTTTTGTCTATTCTCAATTTTTTTAAATATATTAGTGAAGATAAAGAGTTTTTTCTCTTTTTTCGCGGCTTGTTTTTGCTTTTTTTGTTTTTCTTTTTGAATTATCACTTTGAGAGTTTCCTTATATCCTAGCAAAGCAGATTCGTACTCTTCTTTCATCATCTTTAGAGTTTCGTTGTATCCTTTTTTATCTTTTTTCTTGAGCTCTTCAAGATGCTGTTTTTCTTCAGGTATATCCCATGGTTTATCTGGTTTCTTACAGATTTTATCTAATTTTTTTCTTCTTCTGAATAACACAAATGCAACACCCAGAGCTATTAGTATCAAAAAGGCTACAGAGTATATCCCATTTGTTTCTGAAACATAAACACCTTTTGTAGTTATAGTAACAGTTTGTTTGAAAACTTTCTCAGGTTCATAAATTGAATATGCCTCGATATCAATAGAGCGCACTGTACCAGGATCTCGAAAATTACGTGGAGTTGCTATACTAAGAGATGCATGTCCAATTTCATTTGGTTTCAGAGTTATAGCTGGAGGTGGAGATACAATCATTCCGTAGTCCGTGTCTGCGCTTACTCTAAAATTAAACGTATCGGTATGACTCCCAAGATTTTTGATATCTATTGGTATGGATTGAAGTTCATTTGGTTTCATTTCAAGACTTTGAGGAGGTGTAATATCTGCAAGATGGAAACGATTTGTTTTTATCAAAATATCCACATACATAGGATCATCAGGCAGTCTTTTACCGCTAAATGTTGGCCAAGGATTTGGAGATAGCAAAGCTAAAACAGCAGCACCAATACCGAATGCTGTCCAAAGATTTCCAAAAGTGGTATATTTAGTGACATTTACTCGGAGTAATATTTTATCAGGAAGTACCGTACCATCAGGAATATTTAAATCGATTGTGAGTTTTGTTTTTACTTCTCCTTCTTCCCCAACTATTAAAGTCGGGGGGCTGAATTTGGTAATAAAAACTCCTTCAGGTATGCCCTCAGGAGTTTCTAATTTGAAAGTAAAATCTTTCGCTTGCTCGAAGGGTGCTTTTTGATAAGTTTTTAAAGATCTATACCCTCCTGTCGATGCATCTTTTATCCCGATCACTATTTCAGCGCGGTTGAGATTTTCCAAATCTACAGTATTTGGTTCTGCAGTAAAAAAATCTGGATCAGCAAATCTAAAAACTTTCCATGGGGTATTAAAATTACTGAATAGGAGACTTGATATTGGCCCCTTTGAATAGCTGTATTTAAAAATTCTCATCAAAATTCTATCAAGTGGTCTTATCGGTGCAACTTCGTTTGTTTTTGCTGTAGCTGTAATATTTGATGAAATAGAGGAAAAAAGAAAAATACTAATTAACAATATTGCGATAAATTTTACATATTTCATTTTTCGTCCTCGTCATCATGATTATGAAACGTTTTTTTCCTTTGTCGTTTTTTGATGATTAAAGCAATAATGATCAATGCAAATACTAAGAAAATAGATTCGAATCCTGGCATAGAAAATCCTCTACTTTGAACAATAAAGGACAGATTGTATTCATTTCCTTTTAAAGATTCGTTATTAAAATATGATGGTACAATAGAAATTTTAATCTCTTGCCGCTCATCGTGATATCCAAATCCATAAGGTGGTTTAACGACAAGTTGAATTGTTTTATTTGTATCTTCGCTGCTAGTTTTTGATCCAATTATTGTAGACGCAGAAGTATCAATATGGGCAGACCAACCATCTGGGACATCTATGAGATTACATATAATCTTTGTTTTTGCATTCCCCATGTTTTCTATGTTGATGCCGAAATTTGCAGTGTCATATGGTCCAATCAATTTATAAGTGTCTTTAACAACATCTATATCCAACAAAGGTAAATAGCCTGGAGTAAATGTAATATCTTGGTAAAAAATTCCACTGGCCACAGCGCCAAACTTTTCCGCTTCTGCTCTAATCTTTATTTTACCCACAAAAAAAGCCTCTGCATCCCCATTAACTTTTATATTTAACAAAGATGCTTCTGTTAGTCCTGTGGTAGTAGCTTTGAATTTTAGTAGATTTGGCGATATAGCCGCAGTACACCAATCAGGTGTTTCATCTACATACAAATGAATGTAATTATCACTCTCTTCATAATATGGCAGTATATCTTTTGCAAAGTAACCTGTAACTGAGTAACTTACATTGATTGGTATATCTTTTATCATGTCCACCGGTAGAAATGGATCATTGGCAACTTCAGTATCGTAATCTATTGTCACTTTAGGATAACAAGCATAAACATTGGCAAAACGATTTTTAATTGGTCCTGCTGAAGTTGTAGGCATAGCAAAAGCGAATAAACTAATCATTAGTATTCCCATTATTATGCCTGTTTTGGCAACTTTAAGATTTGTATTCATCGTTTAATCGCCATCATGTTCCTATATATTTAATATTTATTATTATTTTTCTTTATATTTAAATATTCCTATACAACTATTACAATTTTTATATTATTGATATAGAGCATGTAATACAAAGTCTTCAGATATATATTAAAAATTAAAAAATGAAATGATGCTAGACAGCTCTTTGATATCTGCATCATTTTTAATTTTTCTTTATTTTTTGTCTTTTCTTAACAATGAGCGCTATGCCCACGATCGCAAATATTAGAAAGACTGCTTCGAATCCTGGCGTAGAGAAACCTCTGCTCTTAATCGTGACAGTAGGTGAATATATCTCTGTTCTAAGAGTAGTTGCATTAGTGGTACCAGAGCCAGCATAGTATCGTCCGTAAATTGATAGCTCAATATTTATTGTATCGTCATGATAACCGAATCCATATGGTGGTGTTACTTGGAGCATAACTGTTGTTTTTGAAGTTTCGCCATTTGATGCGGATGGCACTTTTATATTTGCAGGTATACTAGCGATCCAACCCTCTGGGACATTTGTTATATCAAGAATAAACTCTGTGTTTGCATTACCTAGATTAGTTAAATCAATTGGTATGTCTATAGATTTTCCTGGATTGGTTTCTACATAAGTAACTCTAGGCGTAACATCTATAATCGGTCGATAGGTAGGTGTGAATGAAATTTCACCGTAGTATGTTGCTGCTTTTATTTCGAATAAAACAGCATTAAGTCTTATGGATTGCATTTTAATTTTGATAACTACTGGCCCAATTGCAGGAGCATTTTCTTTAAATGAAATAAGTAAAGTAGCAGTTTCATCATAGCTCCAACCAGTTTTTATCTCAGGACTAACAACATTATTCTCGATAGTAGCAGTACAAAAAGAAGGAGTTTCCTCAACTGAAAGGGTAATCTGAGCCGGCTGAACTTTTGAAAAACGATTTACAGCTGCTTGGGACATAAGTCCTGTTATTATATAGCCTACTTTTAATTTCATTTCTACTTGTCCTTCTAGAGGTGCAACGAATCTTGACTGTTCCGGATTTGCTAGTTCTACTTTTATTTGCGCGTCACATTTGAATATGCCTGCTGAAGCAGATGGCATTAATACGGCAAATATACTAATTAGAATTACACCCATTAGGATGCTTGCTTTAACAGTCCTAAGATTTTTTGTCATTTTTTATCACCATTTATTATATTTTCACTATATTATTTACTTTCCCCCATATTTAAATATTGTTGTACATTTCTTACACTTTTTAATGTATTATTTGGTTTAATTACGAAATTATATATAACTTTCATTATATAAAAGTGTTTCCTTTTTATATATATTACTAGTAGTTTAACTACCCTTCCCAAGGAGTTTATCATATTATTACTTTCTCTCATATCTATACCCCATATTATCTAATTAGGAATACGAAGATGTCGTCCAAACATAAATCCATGTGCATGTTCCGTGATTTTTACTCCATCTGTTTCAACAGTAATTAGCACAACTATCCTTCCAAAACGTACTCCATACCGATCAATATCCACAGATGTTGTTTCTCCTGATTTAAGGTTATTTATTGTGCCAGTTCTGGAAATTCCTCTCAATATTCTAAAATGACGTTTATAAATACGAACATTCCAAATAATATTTTCAGCAGAAACATTGCCTCGATTTCTTATTTGAAAAACTAAGTGGCCAAAGCCGCCTGTAACGTTTTCTATTCTTAATATTGATACAACTACGGTCTTTGTTATTTCGTTCATGTTATTCTCATCGTCAGTTAAATTTAAGGTTACATTGTAATTTCCTTGTTTATTCCATCTATAATTCAAAGATTTACCGTGACCCATTTCAATTATTTTATTCGGTTCGTTTGAATCTGTATAACTCCAGTTATATTCCACTATATCGCCTTTTGGACTCCAGCTTTCTGATGCATCAAATGTAACGTTTTCTCCAACATTGGGTTCTTTTGGTGACCAATTAAACTTTGGATAAGGATATCCTATTTCAACGGAATGAGATGCAGAGTCATAACCATGTTCCACATCATGTTCCACAGGATCATAGTAATATGTTGTTACTTGCAAATGTACGATATATGTTCCTTTTTTATTGTAAGTGTGTGATACTATCGATCCATGCCCCATAGATCCGTCACCAAAGCTCCAATCTGCATCAATAACTGTTCCATCGTGGGATGAGGTTGATATGAAGGTAATACTCTCTTCAACATCTGGATATCTAGGTGACCAAGTGAAATCAGCAAAAACATATGGTGCAGAAAGTTCTTGTCGAATGGTTTTTTCTTGTTCGTAATTTATTGAGTTTCCAAAAATTATAGGGGAGGTGATTACGAATATAAGTGACAGATTAGCCGAGAAAAACAGATATTTCAGGATACTGTTTTTTCTAATCATGCTATCATATAATACTATAACAAAAAGTTATATAAATACATTATGTGATTATAGTCACAAAACAGAGGGTGTTTGTTATGGTAACAATAAGTCACATAGTACAAAAATTGGTAGATGACAAGATATTCATACAAGAGCCAATGAGCAAAGGAATCGTTTCCTATGGGCCTCTAGCAGAACAACTAAAACCAGAGATAGAAAAAGAACTAGGAAAAAAAGTTAAAACACATGCGATAGTAATGGCGCTAAGACGATACACAGACGCTATTAAAGAAAAACATAAGGAAGTAAACTTTGATTATTCATCAGAAATAATATTAAAAACAGATGTCTGTGATATTGCACTACTTAGATCTTCTTCACTGTTAAAAAAACTAAAAAGTTTGTATGATGTCGTAGATTTTGAAAAAGGCGACATCCTTAATATAATACATGGGGGACACGAGGTCAGTGTAGTTACCAACGATAGATACAGAGAAAAATTACTTTATATACTAAAGGGAGAAAAAATACTAAATTTGGAAAAAAATCTAGTATGTCTAACTCTCACGTATTCAAAGAATTATCTCTACACTCCCGGAGTCATTTACAATGTTGTCAGAAATCTTGCTTGGGAAAACATCAATATCTTCGAGATAGTATCAACAAATACAGAACTAACCTTTATTTTGCACAAAAAAGATGCAGTTAAAGGTTATAGTGTCTTAGAAAAACTGGTTGAAAAAAATAAGGTCGGATAATTATTTTAAGAGACGGTCTTCACTCTAAAAGTTTTAGATTAAACAAATATAATCGATATTAGGCAACAGTTCTTTATTGAACAACGTCGATCTCTGAACTATCTTGTTTATCTTCGGTTTTTTCTGTTTTTACTTCTTTTTTCTTCTTAGGAGCAGCTACCCTTGGCGGGAAATAAGATAAGATGATTATATCGCCAACAGAGTTAACCCATCTATATGGAACAGCAACATCTACATTACCCTCTACGAGAACAGGGTTTGTGTTTGTTACAAGCAGGCTGCTTATGCGTTTCTCATCCATATCTAAGAAGATGTTTTTAACATGCCCAACGTATACTCCTTCACGTGTGTAAACAGGTAGTTTCAGAAAAGACGTAATCTCGTCTGCCTTCATGTCAGGGGTTTTTTCAATCATGAGACCAAAATACATTATCTAATATTAAAATGTGATGGTAAATTGAAATATTTTTGAACTGTGATGTATTACCCTGGAATAAGATGCAGAAAGAAAAATATAACAAGAAAAAACACGAAATAATATTAAAAGAAATGGATAAATATAGAACCAGGGATTTTACTTTCGCCAGCGGACGTATACTTGGCTCCATGTGTACCCAACCACATCCAATTGCAAAGGAGGCTTATTTCAAATTTTTAGAAACTAACCTTGGAGACCCTGAACTTTTCCCTGGTACAAGGGATATAGAAACAAAACTACTCTCATTCATCTCTAATTTGTTAAATGCACCTAAAGATGCGGGTGGGCAGATAGTTAGTGGCGGTACAGAAGGAAACATAAATGCTATGTGGCTTGCTAAACAACTAACAAACAAAAAAGAAATCATAATACCCAGAAGCGCCCATTTTTCTTTCCAGAAGATAGCATCACTTATGGACATGAAGCTTGTAACCCTGCCTTTAACCAAAGATTATTTTGTTGACACAACTAAGTTAAAAGAGAAGATAGGTAAAAATACCGCTGCTGTTGTTGGCATAGCTGGTTCTACAGAGCTTGGAACAATAGATCCAATACCAGAGTTGAGCGATATATGCCTTGACGAAAATGTTTTTTTACATGTTGATGCTGCTTTTGGTGGTTTTGTAATCCCTTTTTTAAAACAGCTAGACTATGATGTACCTGATTTTGATTTTAAACTAAAAGGCGTTAATACACTATCGATAGACGCCCATAAAATGGGCTATTCGGCCATACCACTTGGGGCACTTATTGTTAGAAACAAAAAATGGATTAATGAGATAAGTGTGGAATCCAATTGCGTTAGCAGTGAGAGCCAGAGCGGCGTTCTAGGTACCAGATCGGGCGGACCTGTTGCCGCAGCATACGCAGTAATAAGATATCTTGGTAAAGAAGGCTACAAGGATTTGGTTAAAAGATGCATGGAAACCACATACTATACCCAGCAGAAAATAGAGGACATGGGACTTAAATTAGTTACAAGACCTGTTATGAATGTTATCGGAGTTAAAATGAAAAAACCTGCAACAGTGATAAATAAACTAACTGAGCATGGATGGAAGGTTAATAAAATGGATAAGATATCCTGCATCCGTATCGTTTTAATGCCTCATGTGACAAAAAAGGTTATAGATGATTTTATACCTGATTTGAAAAAAGTTTGTGAGGAGGTTGGAGAAATATGAGTTTAGAACTACTTAAAAAATCTGTATTTGAGGCGCCTGTTATAAAAAAAGGCGATTACGATTATGTTATACACCCCATAACCGACGGCTTACCATATATTAAACCAGATTTACTGGACGAAGTATCAAAAGAGATGGAGAAACTAATAAAAAAATGTGGTAAAATCGACAGGATTGTAACGATGGAGGCCATGGGAATACCTCTTGCATCAGCGTTATCGTTGAGCATGAGGATACCTTTCACAATTATTAGGAAGAGATCCTATGGTTTACCTGATGAGGTTAGCGTAGAACAAGTTACAGGCTACTCTAAATCAAAGCTTTACATAAACGGTCTGAAAAAAGGGGATAAGATTGTTATTGTTGATGATGTGCTCAGCACAGGCGGTACAATTAAGGCGGTTCTATCGGTATTTAGAAAAATGAGCGTGGAAGTAAAAGGTATTTTCATAGCTATAGACAAGGGAAACGTGGCAGAGAAAATACAAGATGAATACGATGTAAAGATAACTGCTTTGATAAACATAGATGTTGTAGATGGCAAGGTTGTCATAAAAAATATTTAGGAAAAGTATTTCATATTGATTGTATTATTGATAGGGTGATAAGATATGGTAGAAAAAATAGCGCAGCATACACATTGTCAGATGTGTGGTAAAGCGGTTCCAGTTGAAGAAACACTTTGTTCAGATGAATGCAAACAAAAATATCAGGGCATACTGAAAAAAAGGAAGAGATACGTGTATATAATGTACGCAGCAATCGCAGTAATGATAATCGTATTAGTATGGTCTTCTATGCAGTCCCCGGCTTAATGAAAAATATAATTTTATTGTAAAAAAATAAATTAATAAAAGAAGTTTTATGTTTCAGCTAGTTCTTCCTGTATGTCTATAACCATCTCTGTGAGAACATCTTCAAATATATGATGGCGATATTCTTTTATTGAACCGTTTGCAAGGTGTACTCTAGCTACGAAGTCTCGCCCATCTTTTATTATTTCTATATGGCATACTGTCTCCATTGGAACCCCCTAAATCTTAGAACCGAATTAATCAACTGTATTTATACTTTTTGCGGATAAGTTTAATGTGTAATTTCATGATATAATTTGTTTGGGGCGAGTAAGTTTGGAGAAAATTAGAAAAGCTGTTGTAGCAGGCCAGTTCTACGAGTGGGACAAACAAGATCTCGAAGAAAGCATAAAAGAATGTTTTCTGGATAAACGAGGGCCTGGAAGTCTACCAAAGTTTGCCGAAGGAAATAAAAACTTTTTAGGATTGGTTGTGCCTCATGCTGGTTATGTTTATTCTGGTGCTATAGCTGCCCATTCTTATTATTATCTTTCAAAAAATGGTTTCGCTGATACGTTTATCATTCTTGGTCCTAACCACACCGGCCAGGGATCCGGTGTTTCAGCTATGACGGAGGGCATATGGGAAACTCCTTTTGGCAGAGTACCTATAAATGACGTGCTTGCAAAACATATTTGCAAGGGCATAATAGACAGGGATGATAGCGCGCATGCATATGAACACAGCATAGAGGTTCAACTACCTTTTCTGCAGTTCACCGCTGGAACTAAAAAATTTGGTTTTGTACCAATCTGCATGGCTATGCAGGATTTTGAGACATCTAAAGAAGTTGGTGAAATCTTATCAGATGCCATAAAAAAAATTGGTGGTAAAACAGCGATTATTGCAAGCAGCGATTTTTCTCACGCCGGCTTTAACTATATGAGTATGCCACCAAAGGGTATGAGAGTTGATGAGTACACAGATAAACAGGATAAAAACGCAATAAAAAAGATACTAGATTTAGATCCTAAAGGCCTTATCGATACTGTATACCAAAACGATATCACTATGTGTGGTTATGGTCCTGTGGCGGCTATGCTTGTTGCAACAAAGATACTGGGTGCTAAAAAGGCAGAATTGCTTAAATATGGGACCTCCTATGAGGTGCAACCTGGTAGCTCCTGTGTTGGCTACGGCGCATTAGCTGTGCATTAAGGTGAAAAATATTATGAAAGAAAAACCAGTAAGAGACATCCAATTGAAAAAAGGTATGAATTCTAACGAGTTAATGAAAGAACTTTATGATTCCGGTGGTTTTTCTGCAAAGAAAGTGGCTGTTGGCGTTGATATTATTGAAAAAATGGTTAAAGAAAAAGATTGCATTAAATTCCTTTCTTTCCCAGCATGTATATGCTCTACTGGCACCAGAGGTGTTATAAAAGAACTTTTGAAAAGGAAGCTTTTTGATGTTGTTATCACAACTACTGGTACACTTGATCATGATCTAGCCCGCGTTTGGAAGAACTACTATCATGGTTCTTTTATGGCAGATGATGCAGAACTACGTAAAAGGGGAATTAACCGGCTTGGTAATATTTTCATCCCAAACGAATGCTACGGCAAGATACTAGAAGATAAGATGAAACCTATTTTAAGTGAACTCTATGAAATAAAAAAGAGATGGTCAACGAAAGAACTGGTTTGGGAGTTTGGAAAACGCCTTGAGAAAGAAAAGAATGGTAAGGATTCTATATTATATTGGGCATGGAAGAACAAGATACCAGTTTTTGTACCAGGTATTACTGATGGTGCTTTTGGTTCTCATCTATGGATGTATTATCAGGAGCATAGGGATTTTACTATTGATTTGTTAAAAGATGAGCAGGAGATTTCAGATATTATATTTGATGCAAAGAAGAGTGGTGCTCTCATTATTGGTGGGGGGATTTCAAAGCATCATGTTATATGGTGGAATCAGTACAAAGACGGTTTGGACCATGTTGTGTATATTACAACCGCTGTAGAATACGATGGAAGTCTTTCTGGTGCACAAACAAGGGAGGCTATATCCTGGGGGAAGCTTAAGGAAAAAGCTGACAATATAACTATAGAGGGAGATGCAACGGTTCTTTTACCATTGATGATTAGCGCATTGTTTGAAAGATTATTGCCAAAATAGTGCTTTCATAGCCACTTTGATATGATTCGGCAATTCTGGTAATTTTCTGCCTTCATAAA
>Ga0209287_10001493_pt1 | contig 11606 bp, 10 predicted proteins | sample PPLLak3cmMay2015_2_FD_187255 | JGI IMG/M metagenome (GOLD analysis project Ga0209287, IMG submission 187255) | Freshwater sediment microbial communities from Prairie Pothole Lake near Jamestown, North Dakota, USA - PPLs Lake P8 Core (1) Depth... | ecosystem: Environmental > Aquatic > Freshwater... | reverse complement strand
CCAGGGTCCAGGCATTGGCCTGCAGGCGCTCCAGCACGTAGCGGTCGCCTACCTTGGCTCGTTCGAACGGAATCTGGATGCGCGCCAGGGCATGTTCGGTGCCGAGGTTGGTCATCAGCGTGCCCACCACCCCGCCCTTCATGTAACCGGTCTGGATGCGGTGGCGTGCGATGACGTAGACCAGCTGGTCGCCATCGTAGATACGCCCCGCGGCGTCGGCCATCATCAGCCGATCGCCGTCGCCGTCGAGGGAAATGCCCAAGTCGGCGCGATGCATGCGCACGGCGTCCGACAAAGCCTTGGTATGTGTCGCGCCGCATTCGTCATTGATATTGAAGCCGTTCGGCTCGTTGCCGATCGCGATCACCTCGGCGCCCAGCTCGTGCAGCACGTGCGGTGCGACATGGTAGGTGGCGCCGTTGGCGCAGTCGACGACGATGCGCAGACCGCGCAGATCGAGGTGATTCGGAAAAGTGCTTTTGCAGAATTCGATGTAGCGTGCGGCGGCATCCTCGATACGCCGCGCGCGTCCGAGCTGGCGGGCCTCGACGGTCTTGATCGGATGATCGAGACGCGCCTCGATGGCTTCTTCGACGCTGTCCGGCAGTTTCTGCCCGCTGGCGGAAAAGAACTTGATGCCATTGTCCTCGAACGGGTTGTGCGAAGCCGAGATCACCACTCCGGCCTGCAGGCGCAGCGCGCGCGTCAGGTAAGCCACCGCTGGCGTCGGCATCGGCCCGGTCATCAGCACGTTGACCCCGGCGGCGGTGAAGCCGGCCTCCAGGGCGGCTTCCAGCATGTAGCCGGAAATCCGCGTGTCCTTGCCGATGAGGATGGTGGGATGCTCGTTGGGCGGCAGACTGCCGCGGTCGGCGACCAGAACCTGCCCTGCAGCATAGCCCAGGTGCATGACAAAATCAGGCGTGATCGGCGTCTCGCCGACCCGGCCGCGCACCCCGTCGGTGCCGAAATACTTGCGTCCCATATCAGGTTTCCTCAACTGCGTTCCAGATCGCCAGCGCATCGCGCATGGCGGCAACATTGTGTACCCGTAAAATCCGCGCGCCGCGCAGCACCGCCAGCAGGTGGGCGGCGACCCCGGCATATTCGCGTTCGCCGACGCCGCGCCCGGTCAGTGCGCCGAGCATGGACTTGCGTGACATGCCCGCCAGCAGCGGCACGCCGAGCTGTGTCAGTTCCCGGAGCTGCTTCAGCAGCAGCAGGTTGTGCTCGAGCGTCTTGCCGAAGCCGAATCCCGGGTCGATGACGATTCGTTCCCGGGTGATGCCTGCAGATTCGCAGGCCGCCACGCGCCCCTGCAAAAAGCCGCTGACCTCGGCTACCACGTCCTCATAGTGCGGCACCTGCTGCATGGTCTGCGGTTCGCCCTGCATGTGCATCAGGCAGACCGCCGCATTCGATCCCGCCAGCGTCTCCAGGGCACCCGGCTCACGCAGCGCCATGACGTCGTTGACCATGGACGCACCGGCATCCAGCACCGCACGCATCACTTCGGGTTTGCGGGTATCGACCGAGACGACCAGGCCATGTCCGACCAGCGCCTCGATTACCGGCAGCACCCGGCGCATCTCCTCGTCGGGCGGCACCAAGGCCGCCCCGGGACGGGTCGACTCGCCGCCGACGTCGAGGATATCGGCGCCCTGCTCCACCAGCTTGAGCGCATGATCGACCGCCGCCCGCGACGAATCGAGCAACCCGCCGTCGGAAAACGAGTCCGGAGTGACGTTGACGATGCCCATGATCAGGGGATGGTCGAGAGACAGGCGAAACGCGCCGGCGTGAAGCGTGGCCATAAAAAATGGAGGGGTCGAAACCCCTCCATTCTAAACCCTGGCAGCACGCCGGACGTCAGGCTTCCTGCGCCGGCTGGGTGGTCGGCGCCGGTGCGCTGGGCTTGTCGCCGCCGCTGGCCGGCGGCTGTGGCGGCGCACTCGGCTTGGGCGGGCGCGGCTCGCGTCCCTGCATGATGTCCTCGATCTGCTCGGCGTCGATGGTTTCCCATTCCAGCAGGGCCTTGGTCATCGCCTCGACCTTGTCGCGGTTGTCGAGCAGGATCTGCTTCGCCAGATTGTATTGCTGGTCGATGATGCGGCGGATCTCGGCGTCGACCTGCTGCATCGTCGCCTCCGAGACGTTCTTGTGCGTGGTCACCGAGCGACCGAGGAAGACCTCGCCCTCGTTCTCGCCGTAGACCATGGTCCCGAGCGCCTCGGACATGCCCCACTGCGTCACCATGCGACGTGCCATCTCGGTGGCACGCTCGAAATCGTTGGACGCTCCGGTGGTCATGTGGCCCATGAAGACTTCCTCTGCGACGCGACCGCCGAACAGCACCGCGATGTTCTGCAGGATCTGCTCCTTGTCCATGCTGTAGCGGTCCTCGGTCGGCAACTGCATGGTCACGCCGAGCGCACGGCCGCGCGGGATGATGGTGACCTTGTGCACCGGGTCGGTCTTGTCCAGCTTGCGCGCCACCACGGCGTGGCCCGACTCGTGGTAGGCAGTGTTCCTGCGCTCCTCCTCGGGCATGACGATGGAGCGGCGTTCGGCGCCCATGATGATCTTGTCCTTGGCGCGTTCGAAGTCCTGCATGTCGACCAGACGCTTGGTGCTGCGCGCGGCAAACAGGGCCGCCTCGTTGACCAGGTTGGCGAGGTCGGCTCCGGAGAAGCCAGGGGTGCCGCGCGCCAGGATGTCGGCGCGCACGTCGGGGGCGATCGGCACCTTGCGCATGTGCACCAACAGGATCTGCTCGCGGCCGCGGATGTCCGGCAGACCAACCACCACCTGGCGGTCGAAACGGCCCGGGCGCAGCAGCGCCGGGTCGAGCACGTCGGGGCGGTTGGTCGCGGCGATCACGATCACCCCGCTGGTGCCCTCGAAGCCGTCCATCTCGACCAGCAGCTGGTTGAGGGTCTGTTCGCGCTCGTCGTTGCCGCCGCCCAGGCCGGCGCCACGCTGGCGACCGACGGCGTCGATTTCGTCGATGAAGATGATGCAGGGCGCGTTCTTCTTCGCCTGTTCGAACATGTCACGCACCCGTGCCGCGCCTACACCGACGAACATCTCGACGAAGTCGGAACCGGAAATACTGAAGAACGGCACCTTGGCCTCGCCGGCGATGGCCCGCGCCAGCAAGGTCTTGCCGGTACCCGGCGAACCCACCATCAGCACGCCGCGCGGGATACGGCCGCCAAGCTTCTGGAAGCGCGACGGATCCTTGAGGAAGTCGACCAGCTCGGCGACGTCTTCCTTGGCCTCGTCACAACCGGCGACGTCGGCAAAGGTCACCGGGTTGCTGTTCTCGTCAAGCAGACGAGCCCGGCTCTTGCCGAAGGAAAATGCGCCGCCACGGCCGCCACCCTGCATCTGGCGCATGAAGAACACCCACACACCGATCAGCAGCAGCATCGGGAACCACGAGATGAAGATGCTCATCAGGAAGGAGGGCTGCTCTTCCGGCTTGGCCTCGATCGAAACGCCGTTTTGCAGCAGGTCGGACACCAGCCAGGGATCGCTCGGGGCATAGCTGGTGAATCGCTTGCCGTCGGCACGCTCACCGCGCAGGACGTTGCCCTCGATGGTCACCTTGGTGATCTGCTGCGAGCGCACTTCCTCGATGAACTGCGAGTAGGGCATCTGCGCCTGGGTGGTACGCTGCGCGCCGAACTGATTGAAGACCGTCATCAGCACCACGGCGATGATCAGCCAGACCGCAACGTTTTTAGCCATGTTGTTCACATTCACTCCTGCGCGCCAGGTGGCGCGAAATTTAGACTCATTCTAAACCCGCTTGGTCGAGTTTCAAAGGGTGCAATCCCAGCAGGTAAATCTCGCTGCTGCGCTCGCGTGATGCCTCGGGCTTGCGGATCAGAACCTGCTCGAACGCTGCCCGCATCTGCCGCCGGTATTCCTCAAAGCCGACTCCATGAAACGCTTTGACGAGAAAAGCGCCTTCGGGTTTCAGCCATTTGACGGCAAATTCGAGCGCCATCTCGCACAATTCGTAATGCCGGGCCTGATCGCGCAATCCCACCCCGCTGATATTGGGGGCCATATCGCTCAAAACAAGATCGGCCCGTCCGCCCTGGAGTTTTTCTTCCAGCCAGGCGAGTCCCTCGTCGCTCGAAAAATCCCCTTCAAGGCATTCGACACCGGGCAAGGGCGCAACCGGCAACAGATCGATGGCGAGAATCTTACCCCTGCCCTTGAGCTTCTGCGCGACCACCTGGCACCAGCTTCCCGGGGCGGCACCCAAGTCGACCACGGTCATGCCTGGGCGGATCAGATGATCGCGATGGTCCATTTCCAGCAGCTTGTAGGCCGCACGCGAACGATAGCCGTCCTGCTGCGCCCGTTTGACGAACGCGTCGGTGACGTGCTCGTGCATCCATGCCTTGCCCGATTTGGTGCGCTTGGGTTTGTGCATGCTGGCTATCAGCTAAAATCCGTGCTCAGTTTAAGGAAAGACAATGAAACCCCTCAGCCCCGCGCAACGCCAGTTCCTCAAGGGACTCGCCCACCCCCTCCAAGCGGTCGTGATGATAGGCAATCAGGGCCTGACCCCGGCCGTGCACAAGGAAATCGACCGTGCCCTGGCAGCGCACGAACTGATCAAGATCAAGGCCGCGACGGACGCTGCGGACACCCGCCGCTCCTGGATGGAGGAAATCTGCGCGACGGCCAATGCCGCGCCGGTGCAGCAGATCGGCAAGGTCCTGGTGGTCTACCGGCCCGCCGAGCAGCCGGTCATTACCCTGCCGAAATAGTTTACGGATCAGCGCGCCAGGCCCGCGCGCCACACCAGCAGCAGGCCGAGGGCGCTCTGGATCAGATAGAGGATGCTGGAGACGCCGTGCCAGCGCGCGAAGCGATCGGCGAACACGCTCTGCATCACCGCCAGCGGCATCGCCTGGTCCTTGAGGCTCTGCAGAATGGGTTGAACGCCGAAGTGCCCAGCCAGTGTCAATAGCAGCATCACCAACACCACCCAGAAGAACAGGGTTTTCAGCGCCGCGCCGCCCTCGCGCGCTACACGGTAGAGCAGCAGGAAAACCGCCGCGCCGATGCCGATCCAGGCGCCGATCTCGAACATCCTGCCCGCCAGCATGCCTGCCAGTTGCCTGTCGTCGAGGCTGGCGAACAGCACCGGCGCCGCCACGTAGCCGATCGCCCACAGGCCGCCGACCCACAGCACCAGCACAGTTCCGGCAAGGCCGTCCCAGAATCGTTTCATCGCTTATTTGTAAAGCACATCGAGCACTTCGTACTGGCGCACGCCGCCCGGCGCCTGGACGTCGACGGTATCGCCGGCATATTTGCCGATCAAGGCGCGGGCGATGGGCGAGGACACCGAAATCTGTCCAAGTTTGATGTCGGCCTCGTCGTCGCCAACGATCTGGTAGGTCACGGGTTCGCCACTTTCCAGGTCCTCCAGTTCGACAGTCGCGCCGAAAACGATGCGGCCTTCCGCATCGAGGGTCTTGGGGTCGATGAGTTGCGCATTGGAAAGCTTCGACTCGAGGTCGGCGATACGCCCCTCGATGAAGCCCTGCTTCTCCTTGGCGGCGTCATACTCGGCGTTTTCCGACAGGTCGCCCTGTGCTCGCGCCTCGGCGATCGCCTGGATCACCGCGGGACGGTCCACCGCCTTTAGGCGGGTCAGCTCGGCGCGCAGCTTCTCGGCGCCGGCAACGGTCAGGGGGAATTTGCTCACTTTACAACCTCGTGTTCAATGTAACTGCCGATGCAGCGACTGCAGGGAATAGACCTCCATCCCGGCACCGTGCTGCATGCCCATGCAGGCAGCGCGCGCCCCGGCAAGGGTGGTGAAATAGGCGACCCGGCGCGCCAGCGCCTCGGCGCGGATGGCATAGGAATCCTTCACCGCCTTTTTGTCCTCGACGACGTTGACGATCAGATCGACGTCGCCGTTCTTGATCATGTCGACGATGTGCGGGCGGCCTTCCTTGACCTTGTTGACCACGGCCACCGGAATGCCGGCGGCCTCGATCGCCTGCGCGGTACCGCGCGTGGCGATCAGGCTGAAGCCGAGATCGCGCAGCGCCTGGGCGAGTTCAGCCACCACCACGCGATCGCCTGAACGCACGCTGACGAACGCGCGCCCGCCCGGCTTCGGCAGGCCCGAACTCGCCGCCAGTTGCGACTTGACGAAGGCCTCGCCGAAGCTCGTGCCGACTCCCATGACCTCGCCGGTGGACTTCATCTCGGGACCGAGGATGGTGTCGACGCCGGGGAACTTGGCGAACGGGAAGACCGCCTCCTTGACCGAATAATACGGCGGGACGATTTCCTTCTCGAAGCCCTGCGACTGCAGGGTGATGCCGGCCATCGCCCGCGCGGCGATCTTCGCCAGTGGCGCTCCGATGGCCTTGGAAACGTAGGGTACGGTGCGCGAGGCGCGCGGGTTGACTTCGAGCACAAAGACGGTGTCGCCCTGGATCGCGAACTGCACGTTCATCAGGCCGATGACGTTGAGGGCCTTGGCCATCGCCACGGTCTGCCGACGCAACTGGTCCTGCACCTCTTCCGACAGGCTGTAGGGCGGCAGCGAACAGGCCGAGTCGCCGGAATGCACGCCGGCCTGCTCGATGTGCTGCATGATGCCGCCGATCACCACCTGCTCGCCGTCGGACAACGCGTCGACATCGACCTCGATCGCGTCGTTGAGGAAGCGGTCGAGCAGTACCGGCGAATCGTTCGATACCTTCACCGCCTCGGTCATGTAACGCCGCAGGTCGGCCTCCTCGCGGACGATTTCCATCGCCCGTCCGCCAAGCACGTAGCTGGGCCGCACCACCAGCGGATAGCCGATTTCCTCGGCCATGCGGATGGCGCTTTCGGGGTCGCGCGCGGTGCGGTTGGGCGGCTGCTTGAGGCCGAGTTCGTGGAGCATCTTCTGGAAGCGCTCGCGGTCCTCGGCGGCGTCGATCATGTCCGGGCTGGTGCCGATGATCGGCACGCCGTTGGCTTCCAGGTCGCGTGCCAGCTTGAGCGGCGTCTGCCCGCCGTACTGCACGATCACGCCCCACGGCTTCTCGATGCGCACGATCTCGAGCACGTCTTCCAGCGTCAGCGGCTCGAAATACAGGCGGTCGGAAGTGTCGTAGTCGGTCGACACGGTCTCCGGGTTGCAGTTGACCATGATGGTCTCGAAGCCGTTCTCTCGCAGTGCCAGCGAGGCGTGCACGCAGCAATAGTCGAACTCGATGCCCTGGCCGATGCGGTTCGGCCCGCCGCCCAGCACCATGATCTTCTTCGCGTCGCTTGGACGTGCCTCGCACTCTTCCTCGTAGGTGGAATACATGTAGGCAGTCTGGGTGGCGAACTCGGCGGCACAGGTGTCGACGCGCTTGTAGACCGGATGGATATCCAGTTCGTTGCGCCGCGCGCGCACCGCGTGCTGGTCGGTGTTCAGCAGGGTGGCGAGGCGGCGGTCGGAAAAACCGGCACGCTTGAGCTGGCGCATCTGCTCGGCAGTCACATGCTCGAGCAGGCGCCCGGCAAGGTCGCGCTCCATTTCGATCAGACCGAGGATCTGGTCGAGGAACCATGGGTCGATTTTCGAAATGGCGTGGACTTCCTCCAGGCTCATACCGACGCGAAAGGCATCGCCGACGAACCAGATGCGCTCGGGTCCGGGCGACATCAGTTCGGCTTCGATCTCGTCGTCGTCGCTGGTGTGCGGATCGAGTCCGTCGGCACCAACCTCCAGCCCGCGCAGGGCTTTTTGCAGCGATTCCTGGAAGGTGCGGCCCATCGCCATCACCTCGCCGACCGATTTCATCTGCGTGGTCAGACGGTCGTCCGCCTGGGGGAATTTCTCGAAAGCGAAGCGCGGCACCTTGGTGACCACGTAATCGATCGACGGCTCGAACGAGGCCGGGGTCGCGCCCCCGGTGATCTCGTTCTGCAACTCGTCGAGGGTATAGCCGATGGCGAGCTTGGCGGCCACCTTGGCGATCGGAAAGCCGGTCGCCTTGGATGCCAGCGCCGAGGAGCGCGAAACGCGCGGGTTCATCTCGATCACCACCATGCGGCCGTCGGCCGGGTTGATGGCGAACTGCACGTTGGAGCCGCCGGTGTCGACGCCGATCTCGCGCAGCACCGCCAGCGAGGCGTTGCGCATGATCTGGTATTCCTTGTCGGTCAGCGTCTGTGCCGGGGCGACGGTGATCGAGTCGCCGGTATGCACGCCCATCGGGTCGAAGTTCTCGATCGAGCAGATGATGATGCAGTTGTCCTTGCGGTCGCGCACCACCTCCATCTCGTATTCTTTCCAGCCGAGCAGGGACTCCTCGATCAGCAGTTCGTGGGTCGGCGAGGCTTCCAGCCCGCGCTCGCAGATGGCGACGAATTCGTCCTTGTTGTAGGCGATGCCGCCACCCGAGCCGCCCATGGTGAAGGACGGCCGGATGATGGTCGGGAAGCCAAGCGCCGCCTGTACCTGCAACGCCTCTTCCATGCTGTGGGCGATCGACGAACGCGCCGAACCCAATCCCAGCTTGGTCATCGCCACCTTGAACTTCTCGCGGTCCTCGGCCTTGTCGATCGCTTCCTTGGAAGCGCCGATCATCTCGACGCCGTATTTTTCCAGCACGCCGTGCTTCGCCAGGTCGAGCGCGCAGTTGAGCGCAGTCTGTCCGCCCATGGTCGGCAGCAGCGCGTCGGGGCGCTCCTTCTCGATGATCTTTTCCACCACCTGCCAGGTGATCGGCTCGATGTAGGTCGCATCGGCCATGCCGGGGTCGGTCATGATCGTCGCCGGATTGCTGTTGACCAGGATGACCCGGTAGCCCTCTTCGCGCAGCGCCTTGCATGCCTGGGCGCCGGAATAGTCGAACTCGCAGGCCTGGCCGATGACGATGGGGCCGGCGCCGATGATGAGAATACTGTGTAGATCAGTGCGCTTGGGCATGGTCGGCCATCAACTGGATGAATCGGTCGAACAGGTAGGCCACGTCGTGCGGGCCGGGACTGGCCTCCGGGTGGCCCTGGAAGCTGAACGCCGGCGCATCGGTGCGGGCGATGCCCTGCAGCGAGCCGTCGAACAGCGAGACGTGGGTACTACGCAGCGTTGCCGGCAGGGTCGCCGCATCGACCGCGAAGCCGTGGTTCTGGCTGGTGATGGCGACACGCCCGCTGTCGAGGTCCTTGACCGGGTGGTTGGCGCCGTGGTGGCCGAACTTCATTTTCACGGTTTTCGCACCCGAGGCGAGCGCCAGCAACTGGTGGCCAAGGCAGATGCCGAAGGTCGGGATCTTCGCCGCAACCAGTTCGCCGATCGCGCGAATCGCGTAATCACAGGGCTCCGGATCGCCTGGCCCGTTGGAGAGGAACACCCCATCCGGCTTCAATGCCAGTACCTCGGCGGCGCTCGCGGTAGCCGGCAGCACGGTCAGCCGGCAACCGCGCTCGGCGAGCATGCGCAGGATGTTGTGCTTGACGCCGTAATCGAAGGCGACGACATGGAAACGCGGCATCTCCTGACGGCCGTAACCGCGACCCAGCTTCCACTCGGTCTCGCTCCAGTCGTAGGCGGCGGACGCAGTCACCACTTTGGCCAGATCCATGCCGGCCAGACCCGGGAAGGCATTCGCGGCAGCCAGCGCCTCGGCCTCGTCGATGCGGCCGGCCATGATGCAGCCGCTCTGGGCGCCCTTTTCGCGCAGGATGCGGGTCAGGCGGCGGGTGTCGAGATCAGCGATCGCCACGATGTTCTGGCTCGCCAGGTAATCAGGCAAAGAGGACCCGGCGCGGAAATTCGAATGCAGACGCGGAACGTCTCGCACCACCAGCCCGGCGGCGTGGATGCGTCCCGCCTCGACGTCCTCGTCATTGACCCCGGTGTTGCCGATATGGGGATAGGTCAGGGTGACGATCTGCCGCGAATACGAGGGGTCGGTGAGGATTTCCTGATAGCCGGTCAGCGCGGTATTGAAGACCACCTCGCCGACGGTCATGCCTTCGGCGCCGATGGAACGGCCACGAAATACCGAGCCGTCAGCTAGAACAAGGATGGCGGGGCAGGTGCTGGACAAGAAACACTCCGGAAAGCAGGTGACAAAATTCAGGCGGGCTGCTCGCGCAGTCCCGCCTGAACTTGAATGCGACAATTATAGCCGTTTTGGGTCAATCGCTTCAATGCCGCCCTGCCCTGCGGCCCCAAGCCCGAAGGCTGGCCTGCGAGAACCTCAGGAACGGGTTGGCGCGGTGGTGTTCTGCGACTTGACCACAGCCATGGCGCCGGCGATCAGGCTGCTGATGTCTGCCATGTTCGACGGCACGATCAGGGTGTTGCCGGTTTTGGCGATACCGGCGAAGGCCTCGACATATTTTTCCGCCACTTTCAGGTTTACCGCCTCGCCCCCTCCCGGCAGTTCGATGGCACGCGCGACGCGGGCGATGGCTTCGGCGTTTGCCTCGGCGATGGCCTTGATCGCCTCGGCCTCGCCCTTCGCAACGTTGATCGCCGCCTGCATCTCGCCTTCTGATTCCTGGATCGCGGCATTGCGCGCGCCGGTGGCGATGTTGATCTGCTCCTGCATGCGGCCTTCGGATGAGGCGATCAGCGCGCGCTTTTCACGTTCGGCGGTAATCTGCCGCTGCATGGCATGGAGGATTTCCTTCGGCGGAGTCAGGTCCTTGATCTCGTAGCGCAGCACCTTGACGCCCCAGTTGGTCGAGGCCTCGTTGAGCGCCAGCACCACGCCACGGTTGATGTCGTCACGCTCCTCGAAAGTGCGGTCCATCTCCATGCGGCCGATCAGCGAACGCAGCGTCGTCTGCGCCAGCTGTGAGATCGCCGAGATGTAGTCGCTCGAGCCGTAAGAGGCCATTTTCGGGTCGGTCACCTGGAAGTAGAGGATGCCGTCGACGGCCAGCTGCGTGTTGTCGCGGGTAATGCAGACCTGGCTCGGCACGTCGAGCGGGATTTCCTTGAGCGAATGCTTGTAGGCGATGCGGTCGACGAAGGGAATCACCAGGTTGAGGCCCGGCACCAGCACGGAGTGAAACTTGCCGAGGCGCTCGACCACCCAGGCGTTCTGCTGCGGCACCACGCGGACGCCCTTGGCGACGACGATGAGGATGACGATGAGGATGACCAGTGCGACGATGTCCATGAAACGCTTCTCCGTTCAGTTGCCAAGAATGAGGGTGGTGCCCCGGACCGCACGGATGTACAGCGGCCGGCTGCCGTCGACCTCGGGCGACTCGGCCTCGGCGTCCCACAGCGCGCCGCGGTAGTTCACCGTGCCGCGCCCGTCGGCCCAGGATTCGGCCTGCACGGGACGGCCGATGTCGAGGTCCTGGGCCTCGCGCTCGGTGTGCGCGGTCGAACGCTGCCAGTGGCGCAAAGCCAGGGTTCCGGCAGACGCGACCAGCGCGGCGACGATGAGTTGCACCACGAGGCTGGCGCCGAGCCAGGCCACCAGCCCCGCGGCAAGCGCTGCAACGCCGTAGACCAGCAGGTAGAAGGTGCCGCTGGTCAGCTCGAGTCCGACCAGCACCAGCGCCAGAATCCACCACCATAGATAAACCTGCATGTCATTTCCTCATGGATG
>Ga0209287_10001492_pt1 | contig 11621 bp, 8 predicted proteins | sample PPLLak3cmMay2015_2_FD_187255 | JGI IMG/M metagenome (GOLD analysis project Ga0209287, IMG submission 187255) | Freshwater sediment microbial communities from Prairie Pothole Lake near Jamestown, North Dakota, USA - PPLs Lake P8 Core (1) Depth... | ecosystem: Environmental > Aquatic > Freshwater... | reverse complement strand
TTTCCCGGATAAGGTACACCTGCTTCAGCGCCGACATGCAGCCGATGCGGCAGCACCATTTGCACTGGGTTTCGTCGCGGGAGCCGACGCAGAGGATATAGGTCACGGATTTCGGCGGCTCGCCGGTTGACGGAACAATAATGTGTCCTTCCGAAGGGCCGGAGGGGCTGACAAACCGTTCGAATTCAAGCGTGGTAATGACGTTTGGCGTTTTTGCGTAGCCGTATTCGTACAGGGCCTCGGGATCGAGAAGGTCGAAACCGGTCGCCACGATGATGGTACCCACGGAAAGAGTCACGATCTCTTCTTTTTGAGTAAAGTCGATCGCCTTGGGCTCGCACGCTTCGACGCAGAGCGGGCCTTTGCCGCACTTGCCGGTTTTAAGGAAAATGCAGCTTTTCGGGTCTATGGTGCACTTCAGCGGTATTGCCTGCGGAAACGGTATGTAAATGGCGCTCCGTTTGCCGCGTTTCATGTTGAATTCGTCGGGAACCTTTCCCTTCATCCGGCACGCCGCCACACAGCTCGTGCAACCGGTGCATTTCGTCATATCGACATAGCGCGGCTTCTTTTTCACCGCGACCTTGAAGTTGCCGACCCGGCCTTCGACAGAGACCACTTCCGTGTAGGTTAAAAGCTCAATGTTAGGATGGTTGCCCACCTCCATCATTTTCGGCGTCAGTATGCACGACGAACAGTCGAGCGTCGGGAAGGTCTTGTCGAGCTGCGACATCCTTCCGCCGATGGACGCCTCTTTTTCAACCAGAAACACTTTAAATCCGTCGTTTGCCAGATCAAGCGCAGCCTGAATGCCGGCAATTCCCGCGCCGATAACCAGGGCCTCGTGCACAACGGCCGATTTCGATTTCTGCAGCGGTTCGAGCAGGTGCGCCTTTGCCACCGCGCCTTTAAGAAGCGACGCCGCTTTTTCCGTTCCCTGTACCTTTTCTTTGTGCACCCAGGAGCACTGTTCCCGGATATTGACGATCTCCACCTTGAAAGGATTGACTCCGCTCTCTTCCGCTACGCCCCTGAAGGTATGTTCGTGCATCCGCGGTGAGCAGGAGGCTATGATGAGCGCATCGAGGGTATGCTCTCTGGTCGCCTCTTTTATCAATTGCGCGCCTACGTCTGAACACATATATTTGTAATTTTTGGCGACAATAACGCCGTTGAGCCCCGCTGCGAATTCAGTGAGCTTGTCGACGTCGACGGTGTTGGAAATATTGATGCCGCAATGGCAGATGAACACGCCTATTCTGTTCATGACGCCGTCACCTCCGCTGCTATTTTTTCCGCGGGACTGGAATTAAGGTTCAGCCCGAGCTTCTCTTTGTCAATACCCAGAGCAATTCCGACAATCTGGAGGAGGTTCACCACCGGAACCGCCGATTTCGATGCAACGGTTTCAAGCGCTTTTGCCTGTTTGGAATCGTACATTTTATGGCACCAGGGACACGCGTCGACCATCGCGGCAAAGCCCTGTTCCGCGATAGCCTTGAGTTTCTGGCCGGTTTTGGTGAGCGGCGTCTCCGGCAGGTTGGCAAGCAGTGATGCGCCGCAGCAGTCGAGTTTTTCCGGATAGGGTTGCGTATTGACGCCGATCGCGGTCAGTATTTTTTCCATTTTTTGGGGATTTTCTGCGTTGTCCGGCCTGCCGACCTCGGTCGGCCGTATCGTTTTACACCCGTAGTGTGTTGCAACCGTTATGCCGTTGAAAGGTTTTTTAACAAGGCTTTTTATTTTTTCAACGCCGATATAGTCGTGCAGCAGATCAAGGGTATGATACAGGGTTACCGCACCGGTGTATTTCAGGTTTTCGCTGGCAAGTGCGGTATTTATCCTCTCCTTCAGTTCTGCGCTGCCGTTGAGCACGCGTTTAGTCTCCGAAAGAGCTAGGTGACAGTCAGAGCAGGGGACATAGATATTTTCGAGACCGTTTTTTTCGCATACTGCCATATTGCGCGCGGAGAGATAGAGCGTAATAAGTTGATTCACGCTTTTAACATGCTCCCCGCAGCAGGAAAAGTCTTCGGGATAGACCGCGTCGACGCCCAGAACCGGCAGAATCTCCCGAGCGGCCATTTCAAAGGAGTATTGCTCCGTCTGAATAAGACATCCGAAATAACAGGCGAATTTTTTCATGGTTATGCGGCTATACCTTTTCAATTGCAATTGATGACAGGGCCATCATCAGGTTGTTTACGTCTGCGGGTCTCGATACGGGCCCCAGCCCCAGCGATTCCCTGTTCTTCGTGCTGCCGTCGTTTGCCATGGTCTCCTGCGGCTCCTGAAGCAACCCCAGCGATAAAATGGACTGCAACATGTCGGTATATTTACCCGGAACCTCGATACCGCTTGCTACAGCGTAATTTTTAAGAGCCATCAGCACGTCGACCGGCGCGACCTTCTGGGGACACCGCTCCTTGCATTTCTGGCAGGACATGCAGGTCCAGATAATCTCCGAATTTTTCATCTCGTCAATAAGTCCCCGCTTCAGCAGAGCCATGATCTTGTGCGGCTCCAGTTCAAGCAGCTTATGAGCCTCGCATCCGGAGGTGCATTTCGCGCACTGAAAACAGAATTCGGAGACCTCGTCCTGCAGCTTTTTGAGCCGGTCGTTGATCTCCTGCCGGATCTCTTTCTGCGGCTCCGCCATTGATGTCTGGTCGTTTATACTCATCGTCAGTATCCATTACCTGTTACGATTTGATTACTTCTCTTATTGCATTGGTCAGTGCGGGAAGCACGGCATACAGGTCCCCGACAATGCCATAATCCGCAGACTTGAATATTGGCGCTTCCGGATCTTTATTAATCGCCACGATGACGTTTGAGTCGCGCATGCCCGCGATGTGCTGTATCTGGCCTGAAATGCCGCACGCGACGTAGAGCTTCGGCTTGACTTTGTGGCCCGACAGCCCGATCCAGTGATCGACGGAGAGCCACTTCAGATCAGCGGCAATCGGCCGTGAACACCCGATAGTCGCTTTCAGCACCGCGGCAAGCTCCTCCAGCAGTTTGATATCCTCTTTTTTCTTAAGTCCGCGGCCGCAGGACACGATGATCGAGGCTTCTTCAACATTGACGCTGTCCGAGCTCATCTCCTGCACTTTCACAATATTCGAGCCGTACGTTCCCGTGTCATATTTCTTTTTAAGGATATCGCCTTTTTTACCCGTATCTCTGGCCGGAAGGTCAAAGGTTTTGGGAGGGACGGTGACAATGCGGGGTGTTGAGGCAAACTGCTGCACGGCGACTGCGTTTCCGCTGAACACAAATCTTTCGACGGTTACTTTGCCGTCTTTAAGGTAGATGTTGGTGCAATCGGTGACGCTGCCTGCGTTGAGCTTCGCCGCCAGCCTGGGCGCCAGCTCTTTTCCGTTTTTGGTGGAGCCGATCAGTATGGTGTCACAACTGTTTTCAGCCGCGATTTTTTCCAGTATATCCGTGTATTCCTCGACCTTGAAGGTTTGCAGCGTTGTTTCTGCAATAATGACCTTATCGGCGCCGTATTGGATCAGTTCCTCCGCCTCTTTGTCGCTGCCTGTGCCGATAAGCGCGGCAACAACCTGGGTGTTGAGCTCCTGCGCAAGGGCTTTACCTTTTCCGGCTAGTTCATATGCTGTTTTTATAGAATCAGAATAGATTAATATCATGGTTATTTCTCCCTTAAAAAACGCTCTCTTTGGTTAAACTTTCGGCCAGTTTTTTAGTGACATCTTCCAGGCTGCCTTCAAGAATAATGTTTTTGCGCTCCATCGGAACCCCTTTAATTTCAATGGTTTCGACCTTTGGCGAAGTATCGCCCACACCTAAGGCCGAAGCGGTCAATTCCTGGATAGGTTTTTTTGCCGAAGCCATTATCTGCATAAGGGTTGGAAACCGGGGTTTGTTTATCTCTTTCGTGACGGAGATGACAACCGGGAAGGTTGATTCCGTTATAACTACCTTGTCTCCCATGTTCCGGTCGACAACAACCTTGCCTGCTTCCGGCGTTATTTTTTGCGCATAGGTGATCTGCGGAATATTCAACATACCCGCGATCCGGGGCGCTATCTGGCCGGAGAACTGGTCGATAGACGCCTCGCCGCACAGGATTATATCGTAGCTGCCCGTCTTTTTAATCGCAGCGCACAGCAGGGATGCTGTTACATGATAATCTTCCTTTTCGGGTTGAAGCACGAGCATGGCTTCGTCTGCGCCCATGGCAAGAAGACTTTTCATTTTTTCCTTTGACTCGGGCGGGCCCACCGTGACGATGATGATCTTTCCCTTATATTTATCCCGCAACTTGATTGCCTCTTCGACAGCGCTTTTGTCAATGTCTGAAATCTCTTTCGGGACTCCCTGGAGAATCGGTTTTTTCGTGGCAGGATCTATTTTTATTTCAGAGACATTGATTGCAAATTTTGCACACACAATGATGTTCATTGTCATTACCCCCTGGGTAGGAATGGTTTTAAAATCTGGAAACTATAGTAAAATAATATAATTATTAGGAAGCTAAAAGAGTATCTAAACCTGCAAGTTTTATGCCACGAAAAAATCGAATTTTATAACTGGTTATAAAACGGTAAGTTATAAATAGATGGGATCAAACCCACACTACCGGAGGAGTGTTACCTTTCAGTAACGCGAATAGGGAATGTTATTGAAAATAGTATCTAACAGTCGTGAATATAACAGGTTAAGCTTCTGTTACAATATGGTAACCAACGTTACAAGCATTGGACTGACTATTAACAGTATTATTAAGAATAAGATACTACGTTTAAAATATTATTTTTAAAATAGCTTGCATAATCGATATTTTTAACAGGATTTTTTCTGGAATAATTACTATGCGTGACATAAAATTACGATCGATATTTTCTTCTCAATTTATCCAACAGGCAAGTGTCTATCAAAGGTAACATATGTTACAGCATTGTAACCATTCGTTAAATCGTTATTTTCAGGCGAATTAGAATAAATCAGGTTGTTTCAGATAAAATAATGTTACTAAATAGTAACAGATGCATTTTTTAATGCGGAGATATATTTTCTGTAACATATTTAATAATAATAAGTTATTAAATTTATTAAATGGTGGCACATTACTTGCGTCAAATATAGGCGCATTGATATTTATATTAGCATGGCTTATAGTAGTGTGCGCGTGTCAGGAATAAATAGCTATAAACCTGCTACGGGAGAGCATTATAATAGCCGGGTTACTATCTTAATATATCTTTTAAAAATCAGAGGGTAAAAATTATGGTAGATACAATAAACGATATGCCAATGCCTGTTGTCAGGAGGCTGTCACGCTATTTAACGTATCTGCAGGTGTGCGACAAAAAGAATATTGACTGGGTCTCTTCGGATCAACTGGCTGATGAGTTTTCTCTCACCAGTATTACGGTACGCAGGGATATTTCATATTTAAGCAATTTTTCGGGTGTGCCAAAGCGGGGATATAAAACCAGGATGCTGATGGATGTTTTGCAAAAAGCCTTCGGCAGCGGCCAGGTTACAAGGATGGTTGTTATCGGCGCGGGCAGTCTGGGATATCTGTTCTCTGCGCAGGAAGATCGGGTTAAGCAGCAATTTGAAATCTGCGGCGTTTTCGACACTAATCCGGAAGCTGTGGGGAAGAGTATCGGCCGTATGACCGTACAGAGTCTTGAGAGGTTTTCTCATACCATCTGGGATAAAAAGGTCGATATGGGAGTGGTAGCGGTTTCCGAAGATCGTGTGCAGGAGGTGGCGGATCTCCTCGTCATGGCGGGTGTGCGCGGCATATTGAATTTTACCCCCGTACAAATCCTTGCGCCGGAAAATGTAACGGTCATTAATGCCCCCATATTGACGAGTCTGCTGGAACTCTTATACCTGATACAGGCGCGCTAATAATGCGTTGAACGGAGGGACTATACCCAAGCCATCCGTTCCTACTTTTAGCTATCCCTATGGAGGGAGTATTATCCTATATTTAGGGTAGAACCAGCGTTATGCCGGTTTCATCAGCCTGGCCGATCCGGTCAGCGCTTCGGCGGCTGTTCATTGATGACTTTTACACAACCGGTGTTGCACAAGGCAGGCACAGAGCAGTACAGTTAGATACTGTAGGAAAATTATATACACGGTGAGCGTAGATAATTTGACGTATAGTATTTTATCCTGTTGTGTCGCTAGAAGGCTAAAGGATTTTAATCCTACGCTACGGTAAAATTTATCCAAAAAAAAGTAGGACTAAAGTGTCGCAAAGCCTATAATCAAGTATTCAAAAGCTTCCGGCTTTGCCGGCTTAGTGTCTGTAGCTGAATTATCTACGCAAAATGAGTAGAAAAAATCAAAGCGTAGATAAGCCAGCGTACAGACACTTATGTCGCAAAGCCTATAATCAAGTATTCAAAAGCTTCCGGCTTTGCCGGCTTAGTATATATATTTAGCAGGTAAGGAAAAAAAACGATGGATTTTGAAAAATTGATTCGGCCCGATTCAATAGCGGTGATCGGCGCATCCGCAAATCCTTTAAAAGTCGGATCTGCCATACTCAACAACATACTGACCGACGGGTATAAGGGGGCGATTTATCCGGTCAATCCCAAGGAAAAGGAGATATTCGGCAGGAAATGCTACAACTCGTTGCAGGAGATACCCGATCCCATCGATTGTGCCGTTATCGTCATCAAGCGGGAATTCGTGATCCAGACCCTGAGAGAGTGCATCGACAAATCGGTAAAAGCGGCTATAATCATTACCGCCGGTTTCGGCGAATCCGACAGCGAAGGAAAAGCGCTGCAGCGCGAAATACGGAACATTGCGCATCAGAGCGATCTTGCGATCATGGGGCCCAATTGCGTGGGATTGATCAATCCCTGGCGCAAGCTGAACGCCTCTTTCGGTCTCTCGGTAGGGAACGAGGGAAACATCGCCGTTATCTCGCAGTCCGGGGCGATGGTGACCGCAATCCAGGACATTGCGGCGGGCGGCAGGATCGGATTTTCCCTTCTTGCGTCCATAGGGAACAAGGCTGCGCTGGATGAGATTGATTTTTTCGAGTTTCTCAAGGATGAAGAAAATACGAAAGTCATTGCCGCCTACCTCGAGGATATACCGCGCGGTCAGGACTTTATGAAAGTGGCCGAGAGCATTGCTAAAGTCAAGCCTTTGGTCATACTGAAATCGGGCAGGACGGAAACCGGCGCTCGCGCCGCTTCGTCCCATACCGGGAGTCTTGCGGGAAGCGACTCCGCCTATGAATCTGCCTTTCAGCGCTGCGGGGTCATCAGGGCGGAATCCATCGAGAACCTCTTTGATATCTCGATGGCTTTTGCGTATCAGCCCCTGCCCAGGGGCGAGCGTGTTGCGGTTCTTACCAACGCGGGCGGTCCCGGCATCATGATGGCCGACGCCCTCGAAATGGCCGGTCTGAAAATCGTACGGTGCGATCAGGAGACCGAGCAGCAGCTGGCAAAAATATTGCCGATGGCCGCTTCATACCGCAACCCGATCGACATCCTCGGCGACGCGGATGCAGAGCGGTATCGCAAAGCGATGGAGTGCATTCTTCGGAGCGACGCCTTTGACAGCATGATCGTTATCCTGTCGCCCCAGCGCATGACCGGCGCCGAGCCGATTGCACGGGTGGTTGTCGAGGTTTCGCGAAAACACGACAAGCCGGTTTTGACCTGTTTCATGGGCGCCGACACGATAACCAAAGGCGTCGAAATACTCCGGGCGGAGCGGATACCGCAATATCCGGTACCCGAGCGCGCGGCCAAGGTGATGAAGGACATGGTCCTGTACAGCAGGTACAAAGCGCGGCCTCTGCGCATGGTCAACCGGTTTGCGGTAAACAAAACCCCGGTCATAAAGGTTTTCAAGGCGTACCAGGCGCGGCAGAGGTTTGAAATCGGCGAGGTCGATGCAAAAACCATCCTCAAAGCGTATAATTTTGAAATTCCTCCGGGCGTGCTGGCTTCGACGGTAGAGGAGGCGGTGGCGTTCGGCGACGAGAGAGGCTATCCGGTCGTCATGAAGATATCAAGCCCCGATATACTGCATAAATCGGATTTCGGCGGCGTCAAGGTCGGCCTTAAAAACCGGGAAGAGGTAGAGGACGCGTTCGAGCTGATGATGCTACGAATAAAAAAGAAAATGCCCGAAGCGGAGATCAGAGGGGTGCTGGTCGAAAAAATGGTCAAGGCCGGCAGGGAGGTCATCCTGGGAATGAAACGGGACCACCAGTTCGGGCCGAATCTGATGTTCGGGCTCGGCGGGATTTTCGTCGAGGTGTTAAAGGACGTTACCTTCGGCCTCGCACCCATTACAGAAGAAGAGTGCTGTGCCATGATCGAATCGACGAAAAGCTACAGGCTTTTAACCGGCGTGCGCGGTGAAGAACCGGTGGATATTCATGCCATTGTCGTCAGCATTCAGAGAATGTCACAGTTGGTTATGGATTTTCCAAAGATCGAAGAGATTGACATCAATCCGCTGCTGGTCGGCAGTAAAGGCGACGGCGCTTTTGTTGCGGACGCGCGGATCATACTTTCACGCGACGAAAGGAAGCTGCGATGAGCCATTGGAAAGAAATCTATCCCAAAAAACTTGCAACCGGAAGTCAGGCTATCCGGATGATCCAGCCTGGATCGCGCATTTTTATCGGTACCGGGTGCGGCCAGCCCCAGCTTCTGGTTGAGGAGCTGGTTAAAAGCAGTGACGGGATCGTGGACGCCGAGATATATCACCTCCTGACCCACGGTGTGGCGCCCTATATGGCGGAGCAGTACGCAAGCAAGTTCAGAACGTGCAGCTTTTTTCTGGCGCCCAACGTGCGCGAAGGCATCACCGGCGGACGCGGCGACTATGTGCCGATATGCTTAAGCGACATCCCGTCCCTCTTCAAGACAGGCAAAATCCCCCTGGACGTCGCGCTTATCCAGACAAGCCCGCCGGACCGGTACGGCAACCTGAGCCTCGGCATTTCCGTCGATATCGTCAAAGCAGCGGTTGAAAACAGCCTTATGGTGATTGCGGAGGTTAACGAAAAGATGCCCCGGACCCTCGGCGATTCGTTCATCTCCATCGATATGGTCGATGCGATTGTCGAAAGCAACAAAGAGATTCTTGAATATCACTGGCCGGAACCCGACGAGGAGATTGACGCAATAGCCAAAAATGTCGCCACACTCATCGAGGACGGCTCAACCGTCGAGGTGGGAATCGGGAATATTCCGCAGGCGGTTCTGAAGTACCTCGGCAACAAGAACGATATCGGCATGCACACCGAAATGTTCAACGACGCACTCATCCCGCTCATCGAAAGCGGGGTAGTCAACGGCAGCCGCAAAACGATCAACCGGGGAGAGGTCACCGCCAGCTTCTGCTACGGCACCCGTAAACTGTACGACTATATCCACGAGAACCCTGTTTTTGATTTCCGCCCCTCCGAATATGTGAATGACCCCTTTGTGATCAGTCAGCATAACAAAATGGTGGCGGTCAATGTCGCTCTTGAGGTCGATATGACCGGCCAGGTATGCTCCGACTCTATCGGTTACAATTTTTACAGCGGCGTGGGCGGTCAGCTTGATTTTAACCGGGGCGCTTCGCGGGCAAAGGACGGCAAGGCGATCATCGCGCTCCCGTCCGCCGCGAAAAACGGCACGATCCCGCGCATCGTGCCCCGGCTCTCCGAAGGCGCCGGGGTTGTCGTACCTCGCTCCGATATCCATTATGTCGTCACTGAATACGGCATTGCCGATCTTTTCGGCAAGAGCGTCAGGGAGAGGGTCGTTGCCCTGGCGGAAATAGCCCACCCCGACTTCCGCAACGATATTCTCAAGGAAGCGAAAAACAGGAAATACATTTTCCCCTATCAGAAGGAGCTGTCGCCCAAAGCATCCCGCTATCCCAAAGAATACATACAGTATAAAACCGCCGCCGACGGAACCCGGCTGCTCTACAGGCCGGTCAAGCCGACCGACGACAAACTGCTGCGTGATATGTGCTACGAGCTTTCTGAAAAATCGATCGCTTTCAGGTTCTTCCAGTCTGTAAAAGCTTTCCCGCATAAGTTTATTCAGGATTTTTCCAACATCGACTATTCGCGTGACATGGCTATAGCCGCGCTGGTTCAGGATAGCGGCGGGGAACAGATTATCGGTGTAGGGCACTATTACCTCAACCAGGCTACCAACCGCGCGGAGGTCTCCTTTCTGGTGCGGGACGACTGGCAGTCCAAAGGTCTCGGCACCCACCTGCTCGATACCCTGACCGACATCGCAAAGAAACGCGGTGTTGCCGGATTTGCCGCCAGCGTGCTTGCGCATAACGTGCACATGCTTTCCGTCTTCTATAATTCCGGGTACAAAGTATCCACGAAAAAAGAGGAAGACATGTATGAGATCAACTATGATTTCAGGTAGGGCAATCAGGAGCCAGGCACGACATCGCCTGATAATGCGTGTTGCAACGCGTGTTTTATATCTGTAATCAACAGTTGCACCGTGCCGGATTTATATTTATTCAATAACTGAATGGGAAAAATCGAACTCACCGGAGGGATTGTATGGTCAATGCAATAGTGCTTTTAGAGGTCGAACGGGACAAAATTAGCAGCGTTGCCGAGAAGCTCGTGGATATGAAGGGAATCAGCGAAGTTTACTCCGTTGCGGGCAGATACGACCTTGCGGTTATTGTCAGAACCAGGAATAATGACGAGCTGGCCGAACTGGTGACAAATCAGTTGCTCAAGGTCGGAGGAATAACAAAATCCGAAACCCTGATTTCGTTCCGCGTATATTCCAAATACGAGCTGGAGAGAATTTTTTCCGTTGGAATGGAGTAGCTGCTTTTTTTTGCGTATGCCATGAAAAGAAATAGCCGGCAACGCTCCAAATGAATAATCCCGATCATAATAATGGAATCAACTGTTATATTGGTATATATACTTAATAATTTGGTTCTTGTTCAAACACGGATAATCAGGGACAAAAACAGTCAAATTTGAGCAAATAGTGTCGAATTATTACTGTTGTAGAGGGAGGGTGTCATGAAAAAAAATATAAAACCTGTAGTATCACTGCTTGTTGTTTTGTTTTGCGGCATAAACAGCTTCTCGCAAACCTACCCTGACGATACGCTTGCAGTGAGAGCTATTCTGGATACCAACGGATTAACGGCGGTGCCGGTTAAGTCCGTTACCGACTCCAGCGGCGGCAGGATCACAAAGCTGGACCTGTATAGAAAAAGCCTCGTTAAAATGCCGGCCCAGGTCGGAAATCTCAACGCACTGAAAGCCCTTTTTCTGCATCAGAACAGCATCAGCGCTCTGCCTGCCGAAATAGCAAACCTGAAAGCTCTTGATACGCTTGACCTGAAAGCAAATAAAATCAGCGCACTTCCCGCGCAGATCGGCGACCTGACCGCGTTGAAATGGCTGAATCTCGAAAGTAACCTGCTGTCAGCCCTTCCGGCCCAAATCGGCAGCCTGAAACAATTGACAAACCTCTATCTCAGGGACAACGCCATAACCTCTCTTCCTCCTGAAATAGGCAATTGCAGCAATCTGAAAACCCTTGAGCTGATAAAAAACAAGCTGACCGCGCTCCCCCGGAAATCGGCAA
>Ga0209287_10001491_pt1 | contig 11624 bp, 8 predicted proteins | sample PPLLak3cmMay2015_2_FD_187255 | JGI IMG/M metagenome (GOLD analysis project Ga0209287, IMG submission 187255) | Freshwater sediment microbial communities from Prairie Pothole Lake near Jamestown, North Dakota, USA - PPLs Lake P8 Core (1) Depth... | ecosystem: Environmental > Aquatic > Freshwater... | reverse complement strand
GGGACCGGAAGCTGCACCGTTACCATGAACGCCTCAACAAGCATAACCGCGACCTTCAATTCCTCTGCCGTAACCTATGACATCACTGCAACTGCGAACGGTAGCGGCTCGATCACGGCACTGAATAACCCCAATGTCAGCCAAGGAACCAGTGGTTCAACCACAGTAAGCATCGTCAAGGTCACCAAAGCTGCTAATCAGCAATTTTCGATTACACCCAACTCCGGTTATAAAACAGCCAGCGTATCCGTTGATGGATCCGTGGTAGCCACCAACCAGGGCAGTTATACCTACACTTTCAGCAATGTTGCCGCAAACCATACGATTTCCGCAACCTTCGCGGCTAATCCGGTAGCCACCTATTCCATTTCCTCCAGCGCTGGGGCAGGCGGCAGCATCTCACCGGCAGGCTCGGTTTCAGTTAATTCGGGCGGAAGCCAGGGATATACCATAACACCGGCAAGCGGTTACAAGATTGTGGGCGTAACGGTCGATGGTGTGTCGGTAGGCGCGGTGTCCACTTACATCTTCAGCAACGTCACCGCCAATCATACGATCTTGCCGACGTTTGCCGAGAACAGCACGTCTTCGACATCTATTACCAGTTCCAGTGTTTGGCAAAACCAGTCCTTTGCATCGCAAAGCGGAGTGTTCACTGCCAGTTTCGACATGATTCCCAATGCCGGTAACATTGACGGAGTAACGGTGCTGTCCGCCGTACCGGCACAAAGCTTCACCGACGGCGCGGCCATCGTCAGATTCAACACGACCGGCAGCATAGACGCTCGTAACGGAAGTTCCTATGCCGCGGATGTTGCGGTTCCCTACACGGCCGGAAGCACTTACCACGTTCGTATGGCGGTCAATGTCCCCAACAAGACCTACGACGTCTATGTGACGCCGCTGGGTGGAAACGAAATTCATCTGGCCTCCGGATATGCCTTCAGAACTGAACAGGCCACCGTATCTGTACTCAAAAACCTCGCTGTCTTTGCCGGTGTCGGCAGCTACCAGATGTCGAATTTTGCAATAGCGGCGCAGGTGCCGACAACGTCGTACTCCATATCGGCCTCAGCCGGCACGGGCGGCAGCATTTCTCCCTCAGCCTTGGTCTCCGTTAGTTCCGGAGGGAGCAAAGGATTCACCATCACCCCGAACAGCGGCTATAAGATTGCCGATGTGAAGGTGGACGGCACATCGGTCGGCGCTGTGAGTTTGTACAATTTCAGTAACGTCACCAGTAACCACACAATAAGCGCAACATTTACCGCCACTACGACTACGAGCAGTTACGCCATAACGGCATCCGCGGCAACAGGAGGCACTATTTCGCCGGCAGGAACAGTTGTGGTGAGCGGTGGAACGAGCAAAACATACACCATAGTGCCGAAATATCGCTACCGCATCTACTACGTAAAGGTAGACGGCGTATCGAAGGGTGCGATTAGTTCCTACACCTTCTCCAATGTCGCGGCCAAGCACACAATTCAGGCCTATTTCAAACGATAACAACAGTCGAGTCAGTTCTCGAAAGTCTAGAAATACCCTTGACCTTTCTTTGGTGAGAGTCAAGAATTAAAGTCGCAGGGTTGCCTGGCGACCCTGTGACAAAAGAGGAGAAAGATAATGTTAAGCAAAAAAATGACGCGATTTTTTAGGATTCTATTAATAGCCGCTTTCGTTGTACCATGTCTATCAGCAGCGGCCTTCGCAGCCACGTACTATGTGGATTCTGTGAGTGGAAACGACAGCAACAGTGGTAATACTTCATCTTCCCCCTGGAAAACCATAGCCAAGGTCAACAAATCGAGCTTCCAACCGGGCGATTCAATTCTCTTTGCTGCGGGCAGAAGCTGGCAAGAGCAGCTCAATCCGCCTTCGAACGGCGCCGCCGGCAAGCCGATCACCTTCGGCGCTTACGGTACCGGCGATAAGCCTACTATTGACGGCAACAATTCAATCCAATACAACATAAACTGGAACAAGAGCTACATTACGATTGATGGTCTGCACCTCACACGGGCAGCTAATTGTAACATCTCGCAATGGTCTGGCGAGGCTGATTACGGGATAGTGCAGAACTGTCTGCTCGAATACTCTATTGGCATGGGAATCTACGCCGGGCAGAGTGCTTCGCTCACCGCGAAAAATTGGATTGTTCGCAATAATGTGTTCCAGAACGGAGTTAATGGCTCTCCAGCGAAGCATGATATCTATATTAAATGGGCGTCGGGCTGGCTCATTGAAAACAACAGATTTACCGATAAAAAGGCTTCCGCTGTAAACCTCAATGGCTCGTCCGACTGCATCGTGAGATACAACTATTCAAGCGGTCACGTTGCGCAATTCGTGCAATTTTACCAGGATACTGCGGGTGGTTCAAAGAACAACCAAATTTACTACAACGTCGTCAATGGCGATAATCAATTGATCTATGCTGGTGGGGGTAGTGGTCATTCGGGAAATGTTGTCTACAATAACACCCAATATGGCGGCAAGATCGGCATCTATATTGAGGGGGGCGGTACGTTTGCGGCTGTCAAGAACAACATCTTTTGGGGCTTATCCGGCACGGTATTGAATAACACAAGTAGCATGGGCTCAGTATCGAACAATAACCTCAATAGTTATAATCCGCTGTTTGTGAATGCGGGAACTGATTTCCACCTTACTGCCAGTTCACCGTGCAGAAATGCCGGAACAAAAGTCTCACTGACGAGGGATATGGATGGTAAAGACATTTCTTCGCTAACATCCCCGGATATTGGAGCATATCAATACAGTGCTACGGCGACTGCAACCCTGAGTCCGCCTACAAACCTACGCTTGCTGTAAGCTTCATTAAAAGCGTTTTGTCTATTTATCGCCTCGGACAGACCTTAGAATGGTCGTCCCCGAAAAAGTTTTAGGACTTTTTCAGGGACGACCATTCTAAACTGCTTATCGGCTACCTTTCTCAGTTGAAAATAGCATCAAATTTCGAAGGAATATGCGCAATATTGAACTCCCGCATCACTTTTAATCTCGCCAGTCTTCCCATTTCATCCCGCACATGAGCGTTCTCTATCAGGTGTTCCAACGCCAAAGCAAGTCCAGCGGAGTCCTGCTGCTCAACTAACAACCCCTCTTTTCCATCCTCGACAAGTTCCGGTATGCCCACAATCTTTGTCGAAACCACAGGCAGCTCCATGGCCATGGCTTCCATGATGGAAACCGGAATTCCGTCTCGCTGTCCTTGGTCGGTAATAATTGAAGGAAGAACGAAGATTGAAGCTTTCCGAAGCAATTCATAAACTATTGCCTGCTGCTGGCTGCCGAGAAAGGTCACAATGTCCTCAACTCCGAGGTCTGAAGCTTTATTGTGCAGCGCATCTTTCTCTTCGCCATCACCGACAATAAGGCAAGTGAAAGAAATTCCCTTGTCTTTCAACTTCCGACACGCTTCCAAAAGGTAGTGAAAACCTTTCATGGCAACAAGCCTTCCTACGGCGAGGACAACTGGACAGTCACTTTTTTCACCGTGACTCGGTGTAAACGTTCCAGGGTCGATACCGCAATGGATAATAACCAATTTCTCCGAGAGATAATTTCCATATTTGTTAAGTATAAATTTTTTATTGTATTCCGAGATAGTGACAGCTTTTTTGCAAAGATGCAGTTTTGTACCCAGCATAAGAGGGTCGATGAATATGTTTGAAGCGTGCATAGTGAAGCTGTACGGAATATTTAAATAATTGGATAAAAAAAGCGCAATAGATGTGGGCGCATTCAAAAAATGAGCATGTATCTGCGAGATGCCTTCGTCTCTGATCTTCACATAAACAAACCCCGCTTCAATAAAATGCTTTATCAGACGAAAGCGGTCGTGTAGGTTTCTTGTTTCTCTTTCATTAAATATGAGGCGTATATTTTTCAGCCATTCAAGTGGCTTACAAGCTAAAACATATAATTGGGCATACAGTTGCCTGAAGATGCTGGCTTGATCCAAGTACAGAGTGCCCCTGTAATAATCTAGGGTTTCATCTGAGACGTCTTCCTTTAGCGGCGATCCTCTAGAAACTGTCTTGATGTTGTATCCGGCAGCAGCTAGTGCGCGTATTTCTCGATCTATGAAAGTAGCCGACAATGCAGGCAACCGGCTTGCTACGTACAAGATTTTTTTCATTCCGCCCCCTCTCTCCTTAAGGCAATGTGGCGTCGGAATCAACAAGTCTTGACAAGTATTCTTGTAAACAATCTGAACGGTGACCCCATGTAATATTATCTAAATGTCTTTGGCGTTCATCCATACCCCTTTTGAAGTAAATGTCAGGGTTTTCTTGATAGCAATTGTAGCACTCGATAATTCTTTCCGCAAAGGAGTCGGCGGTTGTCTCGTGAACCCAGAAATACTTGTTATTGGTTCCCACGGCATTTGTATGCGCTATAATATCGGTTAATAGGATATTCTTTCCGCAGGCAATGTACTCCATTAATTTCAGTGGACTGCTAACCCTCCACCAGAAAATATCGGGGAGGGGTATTACACACAAGTCGGCTGTTGATATGAATTGAGGGACCTCATTGCATGCTACCCAGTCATGAATTTTTACTGTATCTTCCAAGCTGGCATCCCGTATGATTTTTTCTAACTTTTCTGAACATTCTCCTTTCCCCAAAATAAGAAGCTTTATTGCCTGTTCGCGATGTCTGATAATTCGAAAAGATTCGACAAGTTCTATGACGCCCCGGGCATTCGAAAGAGAACCATGATAAAAACAGACAAAATCATGGACGCTGAAACCGATTTTCTGCTTAAGCTCAAGGTTTTTCGGTAAAGGTTTAAACATTTCCTCGTCAACTCCAGACTCCCAGATACCAACCTGCTTATGGATCTCCGTGCACTTATTTTGGATATAATTTAACATTTCTGGAGTTATTACAGTGATTCCTTGGTAATACCTGTTGGCAAAATGTACTTCTTTACAAAATTGCTTTTCAATTGTTTCCGCCTGTTCTCTGACATAGTCTACAGGGATAGTGCGTAAGTCATAGACGAAGATAGTTTTAAACTGATGTATGAAACTACTGATTATTGGAAAAAGTGTCGGCATGTAAACACTTCTGTAATCAGTCATACAGACATCATATTTTCTCGTAAGAAGAAGGAAAGTTGTCAATATATATGCGACAATCGAATACCCCCGTCTCAATCCAAACAATTTAGAAATGTGATAATTTCCATTTTCTATTTTAAATATGTCGCGACTTTTGAATATATAGTCCACTTTATTTTTTTTTCTGAGTTCCCTGACTATTTCATCATACCAAGGCTCCCGAACGACAATGAGAATTTTCATTTCAGTCTCCTTTTTCAACATACCCCAGTTAAAAAAAGATCTCTGGATTTCGGCTCCGCTGGCGGAATACGCTGTCAATCATTTTGTTTTCCAGAAAAATCGACTAGATTTTCAGCGCTGAAGAGAATGGCTATCAGGATGAATATAAGATAAAAGTTTGAATCCGGATGACGGAGGAATCCATCGAATTTTTGCGCTTCTACTAAAAACATGATGAAACATATCAGGTATGCGGAATAACAACTTTTCAAGTAGGGCTCTAAATTGGCATAAACTTTCCTGAGTCTGATTGTACGGTAAGCCAGAAACATATAGCTGATAAGTCCATAGATACCTACTGTGGACAATATAATAAGAATAATGTTGTGCGGCCACGTCATTTCCTCGCCGGCAATAATTTTGCGCCAGTTGAATTCTTTGGATATGTATGGTGCATAAGAGGGGCCAGCTCCCAAGTAATGATGTGATTTCGAGAACTCAAGACTAGGTGCCCACGTGTAATATCTGGTCTCTGGAATGTAACCAACATTTTTGCTCGTATCGGCAAAATCGTAAAAACGGTCTAGTAAGTTACTGTCTTTGGAGTACGTTTTTAAGGCAAAGATAGTCGCGGTGGAAACTGCAATAATCGATACAAAAATCACGGATTTCTTCCAAAGCTGAACCGATCCGGAAGACAGAAGAATTATGACGGCTCCGATTAAAAAAACTGCACTAGCGCCCCTTGCCTGTGTCATTATCATGGCTATAATTGTGCAGGCGGTTAGCGCCCATACAAAAAACTTGCCTCTTTGGAATTCCCCTCGTATCAACATGGTGAAGAGCCATAAGGCGCACATCATAGTGTATTCCCCATATGCCTCTCCACGGAAGGAAAAGCCCTGGATCCGTGTTGCTTCTTCACCGCTGAACACCCATAAAGACAGAAACTCTGCTTTCAGTGCATCTATCTGAGGGTAAATCAGGAAAAGTAATGAAAAAACGAGGTTCATCAGCAATACCGCCAGCATGATCTTGTTGATCGCCATGAGCTGACTTTTTTCCCGGATGGTGCTGATGATCATCCAGATCAATACTGAAGCGAATATAATGCTTTGATACATCTCGAAGTGATCACTGAACCCCTGTTTCGCGAAAAAGAGGGAAACAGTATAGGAACATATGACAAGGATCAGGGGCAAAGTAACACTGTTGTTTTTGATCCTCTCGTATAACTTTCCGGTACTCTCCCTGAAGGAATAGCGAACGAAAAGCACCAGCAATGCAATCAATATGAGGATATTAGTTGATGAAGTATATAGTTGCCTGATTGGGACATTCATCATGGACATAAATATCAGCACATATACTATTTGCTCGTTTTTCAGGTAGAATAAAACTGCTACATATACCAATACTATACCGGAAAATATTGCTCCCTTTATAATGAATGGTTCATTGTAATACTGAGTAATGAGCAATACTGATGTCAAAACTGCTGATACAATCAGTGCGTAAATAACGGCGGGCAGATATTTATTCAATTCAGCCTCCGGAGGTTCGTCCAATGGTTTATCTCAGGCTGTTGCGATCGGCTTGCGGGCTTTCTATTCTATAACAGAAACGCAAATAGAGACTTGATTCTGTTCCCGATCTCTTTTCTTTCACTTCTTGTCAAAATTATATAATAACTTACAAGCGCGTAAAGGAACAAAAGGACTGATTTCATAAAAAACATGTTCAGGTTCGTGACATTATTGGCCGGTCCGGAAACATAACTTACCAATCCTCCCCCCGCCAGTGCCAGGGCAAACGCAGCAATCAACCTGCCGGAGGAAAAGCTGAATGGGAAATACTTCTTTATGGTCAGTCCATACGAAAGAAAATACACTGCCGCGGATACGTCAAGCGCCAGAACTAGACCCGTCGCGGCATAATGGGGGACCAGGACCGCCGCAGTTATCAGGAACACCGCAAGTTGAACAATAGCCATCAACGAAGTATGCGCAACTTTGTTCACCGAATATAAACCGGTTGAAAAAATGAGCGTGAGTGCCCGAACCGCATAATAGACACAAATGCCTCCTACCAGCGTCGCGGCCGGGTAGTATTCGGGAGGAGTCAGAAGTCGGAGGATATCCCGGGCAAAAAAGGTTAGGAACGTAATCAATAACAGCAGTAAATAGGAAAAGTACCTGAAAACCTTCTCATACAGATATTTTTCATCCGCTTGGCCGGCGTTGGAAAAAGCAAAAGGGTTCCAGGCACGGTTGAAGGAGGTCTTGAACATTTCGATGGTATTCGCCACCTTGTCGGCAATTCCGTAAAGCCCCACTGCCGTCAAGCCGGTATAATACGCAAGAATATACCTGGGAAGAAGAGCCATGACATTTCCCTGGAGAATTGCGGGAAGGCCGGGCAGGGAAAATTTCATGATGCCGACTGCTTCACTGAGCTTTATTTTCTTTGAAAAAAACTTTCTCTGCTGTAGTAACAGGGGCGCTGTGATGAGTAAAACGGTTGCAAGCCTTGCGATGAATACGCCTTTCATGTTTTGCCCCAGAGGGACTACTAAAAGATAGGTCAGCAGCGGTTGGATGATTACCTGGCTCACATTATATATGGAGAAACTGAGTGCCTTTCTGTTTAGTCGCAATAGAAGCATGAGCTGCGCATTCATATCTTCAAAGGGGAGTATCGCGCACAGCAGGAATATTTCCGCAGCATAAGACCCCCGGTGAAAAGCTAGCCGGGATATGTGGTCAGAGAACGCCGCAACGAGAACAGCGACCAGGATGGTTGATACAAAACGGAAGCTCATCGTTGAGCTGAGAAGAATTTTTCTTTCTTCTCCTTCCCGGAGGAAATAAAATTTCTGCACCCCGGTATCTATATTGAGACTGATGACCATCAGCGCAAACAGGAAGGAAGTATTTAGGAGATCTATTATTCCGTAATCACCAGGCAGAAAAATTCGCGAAAGAATAGGCACCAGAATAAGGCCGCCAAGCTTGCCTATCCACTGACCCACTGCATAGTAAAGTGAATCTTTTGCAAATTCTTTCAATTTATAATTCATTACTGTTGTTTTCGTCCAAAGAAAAAAGCAGGACATTTGCCTGTTTTTGATTTGGTGTTCCGGGTCCTGTTTTTGTTTGTCAGATAAGCCCGGCAGAATCCGATGCTGTTGCCGAGAAAAAAGACCATGGCTATACCTCCCCGGAATCCGAGTTGCTTGGGGGTTAAATTATATCTGGCCAGTAACAACAGGAAGGCGAGCATGAATAAAGAAATTGTCGGTAACAAATGCCAGGGTCTGCGCAACACCCCGTTCCCTAGCCAAAAAGAAAAAGCGATTGATAGAATGAAGGTGACAAGATAAAGGGAGGCAATCTTTGCACGGACTTTAGTCGTCTCTCTTCCTGCGGCCGTCGATGATAAATAGAGTTTCTTGAATTCCACGAAAAAATCTGGCGCCAGTTTGAACGTCCGCCAGTAGGACCGGTTATCCTGATACCGACGTGAGCCGGTATCGTTTATTTCACTCACAGCCTGCTCGATACTCATAACCCGAACATTTCCCCTGGCCGCCAGCCAATCCAGGAGATTCGCGAATTCGTCGAATGATATCTTTCCACGCTGCTTGTCGATATCGGAGAAATCGAATTCATGGAACATCACCCCGATAACTGCCTGCCCATCGTGAACGCGGCCGGCAGATTCAACGGCTTTCCGCACTTCGTCGAGTTCGCAGGTTACCGGCAGATAGCGAAGAGAAGAACTTTTCTTTGCAACGCCGTACCTGTTCGCGGATACTACGGTGAATCCATGGTTTTCCAAGACCTGAAGGGTATTCAGGTCGTAGCTGTTGAAGGGAGGTATAAACGTCGTAATTTTTCCTCCGAATATCTCCTCCAACAACCTCTTACCCTTCACTATCTTCATTTCCTGTTTTTTGTAATCGAGCCCGGAAAATTCCGTATACGGACCCTCTTTTCGAGTGCGAATGCTTTGGTGGGAATAACCGTGCAAGGCCACGTCCAGCGTACCGGTTTTGACTGCATCCCTGAGTATCTCGGCTTTCTGGGGGGAAAGCGCGATGTTACCCTGCAAGCCGGGGTCCTCGTAATCCCTGTCGCATACGAATGGTATCACGCCAACAGTGAAGCTGAAGCGGTGGCGCCGGAAAAGATCGATCAGTTTCTGCTCCAGCACGGTTGTACTGCGTCCTGAAATATCATCATAGCGGAAAAAAATATTCGTAGTTCTGTCTACCTGCGCGTAACATTCTTCGATGGGGGGAAACACCGTCATTATGAACAGAATATAAATCAATAAAAAACTCTTGCCGGTAAAGAATGACATGATTTCAACCTTTAGCTGTTATGGAAAGAGGGTGTTTCCACGTTCATTTATCGCTAAGCACCAGATAACGCTCTTGGTCATTGCCTCAAGCATCCCTTGTTTTATTGACCCAGCGTACCGGGGGACTGTCGCTTTGTATTGATCCCCAGCGTTCTCCGGAACATAGTCTTCAGACGCTGCATCTGTTCCTTCCGTCGGAACGCAATTAATTCTTCGGATATGGCAATTTTCTCTCTTCCCATTAAACCTGACACATACCCGCTGAACAGAAATAATCCTCCAAGAACGTAGGGTCTATACCTCATGTAATACAGGCTTCTGAAAATTTCCCAGATCGGATGTCCTCCCCCATAGTAATCTTTTTTCCCTGCATTAAATCTTGTGTAGAGTATGCTCTGATTGCCGCCTACTTTCCGGTGGTGAACACAGGTTCTTTCCGTAAACGTTCGTGTTTTCCAACCCTTCATTCGAGCGGTTAGTACGGCCACGGAATCAATTCCACCACATTAATAGGAACATATCCGCCAATTTCTTCAAAACATTCACGCCTGAATAACTGGCAATGACCGGTGACATCTTCAATATTTACGATGTTGTAGTTATATCCTGTGAACGAATCTTCCGTATACGTCGTTCCAGCAACACCTAATGAAGGAGTCTCCGCAAATTTGGCAAGTAGGTACTCAAAAAAGTTACCTTCAAATGTTATGTCGGCATCAATATTCCCTACAAGGTCAAAATCCATATCCTTGAGTCTTGCGTAGCCTGCGTTAAAGGCGTGGGCTTTGCCAGAGAAATTTCGCTTTGATCGCTCAGGCATCCGCACAAATTCTATCCATTCCCTGTCCACAGCGTATTTTTTTACCATGTCGTCGGTGCCGTCTGTTGATCCGTCACTGACGATTATCCATTTTAAAGGAAGTACTGTCTGCCCAATAACGGACATTATTGTTTGTTCTATATATGCCACCTCATTTCGTGCAGTGGTTATCAAAACGTATTTCAGACCGCCCCCTCTTTCCCTGTGATTAACTGAATTCATGATTTCGTTTGATTCGCTATTCATTGTAATGCCTCAGTACGGATTAAGCAGTTTGAAATTGATAGCCAACGCTTCTTATTGCTTTTGCTATGAATATGATTTGAATCAGATTCCACGATCTAACATGACAAAAATCGGGGAGAATAATTCATGATGAACTCGCAAAAAGTGTGAATACGCTACATTTTGTCATTCCGACCATAGGGAGGCATCTTGCTTTTACAACTGGTCACAAGATCTCTCCCTGTCGGTCGAGATGACAGCTCAGAGAATTTGCGAAAGCATCAATTCATGAATCAAGTTGTTTAAATACTTTTCGTGCTTTTATCACTTCACTTGGGAAAGAAAGAGCAAATTTCCATCTATGATGAAGTGCCCTTTTAGCTCTCTTTAAATCTCTTGGACTTGTGAACAGCATCATTTGTGTAAACCTGAAAAGCCATTGCAAACCCATACGTTGGAATATCTTGGGAGGCACTACCAAGTCACCAAGGAACCATTGAAATGCTGCTCCCACCCCAATCATGATGCCCCTGTCAAGATTTTTAATATTGTCATGCATCCATTTTTCCTGCTTCCCGCCTCCAAAACTAACCCAGATAATATCTGGTTTCTCAGTATTCAATTTATCAATCATAAACCGGTTGTCTTCTGCATCAAATGCTTTAAATGGCGGGCTGTAGCCTTTAATTTGTATGCTGCTGTTGAGGCTTTTCGCTTTTTCAATGACTCTATTGATTCTGTTATCCGTATCTCCAAGCAGATAATGATGGTAGCCATCTTTTTGGCTAAACTGGTTGACCATAATATCCATGCCGGATATTCTTTCAATTTCGTTGAATCCAACCAACTTGGCGAACCACGCCAAAGGTGTCCCATCAGCTAGAGACAGCAGCGAA
>Ga0209287_10001487_pt1 | contig 11636 bp, 12 predicted proteins | sample PPLLak3cmMay2015_2_FD_187255 | JGI IMG/M metagenome (GOLD analysis project Ga0209287, IMG submission 187255) | Freshwater sediment microbial communities from Prairie Pothole Lake near Jamestown, North Dakota, USA - PPLs Lake P8 Core (1) Depth... | ecosystem: Environmental > Aquatic > Freshwater... | reverse complement strand
CGGAGTTATTATATATCAAGGTAAGACAGCGTGCAAAAGCAGCAAAGGCTCTTGATAAGGCTGATGATGTTGTGGACGCAGGGAAGGCGGCTAGCAGATTTAGCAAGGAAAAGGAAGCACTGTTAGAAATGGCGAAAATGGATAAAAAGAAGGGAATAACCCAAGCCGACATGGATGCTTATAAGGAGATGAATAAACAACTGCCAGATCCTTTTCCGGAAAGTAAAGTCCGAATAGACCTCGGCCATAAGAATCGATCAACTCCTTCCCAAAAACCCCATGGACATGTTGGACCTGTAAATCACATTCCGATAAAAGAAAAGCATTAATAGGAGGAGAAGTGAAAAAAAAATGGAAGATTTGGTGCGAGGCAGCCAATGATTTAGGCTTTGAAATACAGAGTCCTGTTTATTTGAAATTAAAAACCGGAAAAGTGCTGAAACCAGAGTTCCTTGTAGTGAACTTTGGAGCAGTAAATGGAACTCTCGTTTTTATAAAATCTGACCAAGTGTGGGAAGATCAACAAGAAATAATTGACATGGGTTATACTTTTAGTGTTTTTAATGCACCTGGAATCCATGAAAAATATAATAGAGAAGACTTTATTGAAATTCTGTCTGAATGGGGTTGGTGCGGCGATGAATCAAAGAAACCAGACTGGATCCTCGATCAAGAGGAATAGTCAAAAAGAAAAGGTAAAATTGAGCTTACTTTATTCCTGTTACAACAACGACTCCCGCTCCCATGGCGATCGTGGCCGAGACCACCTATTTTCTCCACTCGTTTGACGGGAAATTGCTGGCCGAGTACAATGGGACGGGGCAGGTGATGCGCGAGTATATCTATGCGGGCGGCATGCTGGTAGCCGAGTACGTACCGGCGACCGCCAAGTATTATTATTACACCACCGACCAGATCAGAAGCTCCCGGGTCATTACCGATCAATCGGGCACGGTCGTTTACTCGGCCCAGTACGATCCCTATGGGGGATTGATAACAGAGACTGTTACGGGGTATACACCGAACCTGAAGTTTTCCGGAAAGGAAAGAGAGAAGGAGTCAGGGCTCGATTATTTCGGGGCTCGGTATTATGACAACAGAAGCTTCCGGTTCCTCTCCGTGGATCCGATCATCAACAAGGACGAGGCATTGGTCAATCCGCAGTTGTGGAATTTGTATTCGTATTGCCGGAACAATCCGGTGACGTTTTTTGATCCTGATGGACGTGAAAGCAACCTGGGGATGCATCTGCTTTTGCAGGACCAGCGGACGGTTCAGAATGTATCCAGGTTCCTGCAGAACAATCCGGCTTTATTGCCGCTTGCGGCCGCTACGGGGATAGCTGCGCCTTTTGTTGGGCCTGCTTTAATTTCAAGAATTGCGTCAGTGATTTTAGGCCTACCTGCCGCAAAAAGAGTATATGAAGCAATTCAATCTTCTAGAGTCTGGAATTCTCCTCAAATTCAGGAAGGCGCAAGAGCATTAGCAAAAAAGCTGGGACATGCAGCAGCCCAAGGATATCAATCAGCCTTTGAAGGAATAAAAGCGACTCAAGCAAATGCTGAGATATTAATAAAAAACATAATGTCTAATGCTGATACGATAATAAAGCTAAAAAACTATACAGATTTTTATAATGCTGCTGGGCAAGGTGTTAGACTTGAAAAAGGCACCAATGTATTTGTCACTTTCCTAGAGAAGAAGTTGATAAAATGAAAAAATTATTTATACTGGATGATGCCAAAAAAAGGCCTGAACTCTTTCTCTGGAATGGAGCGCTTAATGAGGAGAAAATTCAAGAATTTTGCCAGGTAAACAAGTATTGTATTCCGGATGATTTATATGAATTCTGGATTGAAACTGGGGGAGGAGATTTTTTCGAATCTGAGACGATTTTCTCTCCAATTGAGAATAAATTTATTAAAGGAGAAAGCATAATTGAAATAACTAAATGGTATCATCACAATGGTCTAGAAAAGAAATACCTTGTTTTTCATATAGGAGGAGAGGGGATTTCTGTACTAGATATGATTACAAAGCTCTATTGTATTGTCAACAAAGCAGATTATCGAGTAAAAAAAACGTTTAGATTATTTAATGATTGGTACATGGCGATACGAAATCCAGATTTTGCTCAAGCTTATTCATTAGAGGATTTTATAGAAAATTCATAGTGAATCCGACTTTCATCTATGAGCAAAATTCAAATTTCTGGTTCTCTTTCAAAATGTATGGGTAGTTGACTAAGACAGGGGACAAATTATACTCTAAATTTCAGCACAAAATTAAGGAGTAACAAAAGGTCCCCTGTAGAAGAACAGCTTATGTCAATTTTGTTTCAAATTCAAGGTATGCCGCAAAAAAGATTGAATTCGATTCAGCAAATAGGCGGATTGATATTGAAGTAGAAGCTATGAGTCACAGCCAATGTCCCGAGTGTTTGTTTCCCCACCGGCGTTATGATTCACGCAAGCAGGCGATCTACATCGGCAACATCCTGGGCAGGGCCATATATGCAAATTTGCAAGTCTGGCGGGTAGAATGTCCGGTTTGTGGAGTTCTAACCGAAAAGCAAGGGATCAGTGAAGGGAAGAAGCGGTATTCAAAGGCAGTTGGTCGAGAGATGGTTCGTTTGACGGAAAACTGCTGGCCGAGTACAATGGGGCGGGGCAGGTGATGCGCGAATACATCTATGCGGGCGGTATGCTGGCGGCAGAGTACGTGCAGGTGACCGCCAAGTATTACTATTACACCACTGACCAGATCAGAAGTTCCCGGGTCATTACCGATCAATCGGGCACGGTCGTTTACTCGGCCCAGTTCGATCCCTACGGGGGCATCATCTTCGAGAGCAACACCGGGTATGCGCCCAAGTTGAAGTTCTCGGGGAAGGAGAGGGAAAAGGAGTCGAAACTCGTTTATTTCGGAGCCAGGTACTATGACAAAAAGTCCTTCAGGTTCCTCTCAGTTGATCCGGTGATGGATCGTTCGAATATTTACTTTCATGGTAGTGAAACTACTAAAGCAATGCAGTTTACTAGTTCTATTAAAAACGGAAAGGATCAAAATGATTCTAAACAAAAGATAATGAATAGGGGCTTTTCTGATCCCCAAAGCTGGAATTTGTATTCATTCTGCAGGAATTCCCCAATATTAAATTATGATCCTGATGGAAGGGATTTTTTGGAAGCCATATCAAACTTTTCTGCTGCCTTTGGTGATACTATTTCTTTTGGATTGACTAGAATTGCGCGTAATCAATTAGCAAAACTTCATGGAATTGAGGCTGTTGATTACTCTTCAACTGCAAGTAAAATTGGAAAGGCGGGTGGTATTGTAGTACAAGCAGCTATTTCAACTGCAGTTGTTGCACGAATGTTTGGCTGGACTAGTAAAATCATGATTCACGGTCCACATCATACTTTTGGTCCCCTAGGAAAATTATCACATATCCAAACTGTGATATGGAAAATCGGTGAAAAAGGAAGTCAAATAATATCGAGACTCCCATTACCTTGGAGATGAAATGAAAACAGTAGTACAGATTGAAAACTTTGCGGAGATCGATAAAATTAACGATTTTATTCATGATTGCTATTTCGAAATAGAAAATATTAATTTCAATGAAAAGCTAAATATTCTATCAGTTTTATTCAATAAATTGGACAGAAATGAGAGGGAATTAATAAAAAAAGGAATAATTATAAAAAAATACCGAACACCTGAGTACCAATGCTCTATTAAATTATGGGATGTGAATAAATTCTCACAGAGAATAAAAAATGATTCGGAAAAATGGGATTTGTTTAATAAAATATCAATAAGGGATGAGGAAGTGATATTATGGGGTCAAATATCAGTTGACATAATACTGTGTATCAATAAACTAAATATTCAGATTGAAAAAATGGAATTTCCAATACGGTATTTAGAAAAATGGGCAATTTTCTAACTAATGAACTCTAGATTGATTTTTATAGGCAGTTCAATTTCTTTGGGGGCATCTTGTTCGAGAACAACAACGGATACATTCCCCGGTTGAAGTTCTCGGGGAAGGAGCGGGAAAAAGAATCCCAACTCGATTACTTCGGAGCCCGCTACTATGACAACAAGAGTTCCCGGTTCCTCTCCGTCGATCCGATCATCAACAAGGACGAGGCGTTGGTCAATCCTCAGTTGTGGAATTTGTATTCGTATTGCCGGAACAATCCGGTGACGTTTTTGGATCCGGATGGGAGAAAATTCGTATATGTAGGTTCGGGTCAATTCAAGACCAATATCGACATCATCAAATCCTACTTGGGTTCCAGCCCGATCGCCAGGGCGATCATTCAGGAAGCAGAAAATATGTCCGCCACCATCACGGTTATTGAATCATCGATGTCCGCCATACACAAGGAAGGGACGATCTGGTTTGATCCATTGGCGGGTCTTGCATTGGAAACAGGTGAGATCCAATCCCCGGCAATGGCTTTTTTGCATGAAGTGGCGCATGCGTTGCAATATAGAAAAAAGACAGCAGAATTCAAGACTGCAACAATAGACCCAACAGGAGATAATTATGATACAAGGGAAGAAAAGCGAGTAATCACCCAGATCGAAACTCCAGTCGCCAGAAGACTTGGTGAACCAACCAGAAGGGATCATCGAGGAGAGAAAATAAGAGTTTCCTCTCCTTCATTTCATCGGACACTTGGGAGAAAAAAGTAAATATAACGGGGAAAAAAGTAATTAAATGAAAACTATCAAATGCTTTTTTGTTTGCGTTTTAATACTGAATCAATTTATTTTTGCAGATAGCAATAGGTATGCAGAGAAAAGATTGATCGTTGCTAGGACTGAAAAATATCTATTTGTGCACCGGCATGATTGGAGTGAATCCACGATTAAAAAGAGAAGAAAGATGTTCTTCGGTGACCAGAATCCCTTTTCGAGGAAGAACGACTATTCCTGGATCGAATGTGTGGATGTAGATTCCAATCGTGTATTGTTCACAAAGCCGGTACCGGCTTTGACTTACCTATATGTCAGCCCAGATTCGAGATTCATCATTGGATTGTCAAATATCAAGTTTTTGAATCCAGTTCAAATGGTAGTCTTTAATTCAAGCGGGGATATGCTCTTCAATACGCAGATTACATCCCAAGAAGTAAAAATGACTATGGAAGAGTTTTTTACTTTTAAAACAAAGCACTCAGAAACAGTTAAAAGATTATCAAGTTTGAAAAGACTTTACGAGAATAATGAGCATGTGTACATTAATTTCAGCATGATTAAAGGGATCCGACAAAAAACATGGCTTTATCTGTTTAATTGGATTTCAAGATCTCATTTGTCAAAAAATTTTTCCGAGTCGGTCACTAATTTTATCGACTGGTACAAGGAGCCCGATCCGGAAATTCAGCTGAAATACGAAAACGAGAAGCTTACGGTGGTTTCTTTGTTGGATCCGGCCGGGGAGAGGTTTGAGATCAAGATCAAATAGACGGTGTTATCAAGACGATCTACTACCTAAAAAGCAATGGGTGCCCCTATTATTACTCCTTTGACAACCGGCTGCTGGCTGAGTATGATGGGGATGGACAAGAAAGCCGATGGGGAGATTTGAACTCCCGACCTACTGATTACGAATCAGTTGCTCTACCGACTGAGCTACATCGGCCTGTTGGCTGGCGGATGCCCTATTTTATCGTATTTGCGGTGGTCCGTCAATCGCGATGTCAGTGATATGGAGATTCTCGCCATCCGTGTTACAATGAATCCTCATGTCCCGGTATCCCCGCAAGCATTTGATCGCCCTGGTCACCGCCCTGCTGCTCTGGGGATTCTCTTTTCCCGCCCTGAAGATCGCCCTGCGCACCAATTCAGCGCTGGCCATCCTCTTTTACCGATACCTCTTTTCCCTGCTCCTGATTCTCCCCTGGGCCGTCCATTCCATCCGCCGGCACAAGATCGACTTCCGCGGCCATTCGCGGTTTCTCTGGCTCGGGCTCTTCAATTTCGCCGGTTCCTGGCTGCAGTTTCAGGGGCTGAAATACACCACCGCCATCAAGAGCGCCATTTTGACCCAGTTGATGGTCGTCGTCGTCCCCATCCTCGCTTTTTTCATCCTCGCCGAGAAGCTGGACCGGAGCAAAGCGTTCGCGCTGTTCCTGTCCTTGGTGGGTGCGGTACTGATCTCGACCGAGTTGAACTGGCGGGAGGCATTTACCGGCGGGACCGTAAAGGGCGACCTGCTCACGGTCGCTGCGATTCTGTTCTGGGCTCTGTTCATCGTCTACACCCGCCGCTGGGCGAACCGGGCCGGTGTGCTCCCCCTGCTGCTGGGCAACTATCTCGGCGTCCAAGTTCTTTCGACGGCAGCTATGACCGCCACCGGTTCGTTCCGGATCGATTCGCCGGGAATCTGGCTGGCCCTGATTCTCGCCGTAATTTCGACCATTCTCCCCACCGCTCTATACAACTTTTCCCTGAGAGAGATCGACGCCAATGCATCGACGATCATCGGCCCGTTGGAGGTAGTCAGCGGCGCCTTGCTCTCCATGATCCTGCTCCATGAAAGGCTTTCATTGATTGGTTTGTTGGGGGCGTTGCTGGTACTGGGTTCAATCTACCTGGTCAACCGAACTCCGAACCGGAGCGGAGAGATCCAGAAAAAACACGTCTAAATCAAGTCTCCAAGCGGTTCAGGGATTGACAATCGGTTGTGGAATGACTATCATAGAGTCGATCATTATAGACAAACCTGATGTCGAAGAACAGGCGGGTTGTACAGTCTCTACCGAATCCCCAGCCGACCTTGCGGATACCACAAGAGGGTAACCGGCGGTAGCTTACCTTAAAAATCTTTTTTAACAATTCACCATTCATAAGGAAATCGACAAATGATTGTACCCTTACTGGACTTGAAGAAGCAGTACCAAGAGATCCGTAGCGAGATCGACGACGCCCTCCGCCGGGTCGTTGAATCGCAGTATTTTATCCTCGGCCCGGAGGTGGAAAAGCTGGAAGAGGAATGCGCACGCTATCTCGGCTGCCGCCATACCCTGGCCGTATCCTCGGGAACCGACGCACTGCTCCTGGCGCTGATGGCTTTGGACATCCGCCCGGGAGATGAGGTGATCGTTCCCGATTATTCCTTTTTTGCCACCGCCGGCGTCGTTTCCCGGTTGCAGGCCCGACCTGTTTTCTGCGACATCGACCCGGTCACCTTCAACCTCGACCCGGGTGATATGAAACGGAAAATCACCTCCCATACCCGTGCCGTCATCCCCGTCCACCTCTACGGACAGAGCGCCGCCATGGACGAAATCCTGCGCATCGCGGCCGGGAGAGGGGTGACGGTGATCGAGGATGCCGCCCAGGCCATCGGAGCTTCCTATCGGGACGGCCGCCGCCTCGGAACGCTGGGCCGGGCCGGCTGTTTCTCCTTCTTTCCGTCTAAAAACCTCGGCTGTTTCGGCGATGGCGGGATGATCACCACCGATGATCCCGAATTGTTCGAAAAAATGCATATCTTGCGTGTCCATGGATCGAAACCGAAATATGTCCACAAGATGATCGGCGGTAACTTCCGCATGGACGCCCTGCAGGCGGCAGTCCTCAGGGTCAAATTACCCCATCTGGCCGATTGGACGTCCGGCCGCAGGCGAAATGCCGCGTTTTATTCCCGTTTGTTCCGGGAGGCCGGCCTGGCGACGGCACCGGGGAAGACCGGTTTTTCGGTGGCCGACCCGGTGTTGCTCCCGGCTGCCGTGTATGAGTCTGAAACTGGGTCATCGGCCGGCGCAGCCCAATCTCCCCTCTATTTTCACATCTACAACCAATATGTGATCCGGGTGCGGGAACGGGATCGGTTGCGGAACTTTCTGAGTGAACAGGGAATCGGCACCGAGATCTACTATCCGATTCCCTTTCATCGCCAGGAATGCTTCGCCGACCTGATCGGGGCAGGCAAAGCAGCTTGCATGTTCCCCGTTTCGGATGCGGCGGCGGAGGCCTCCATAGCACTTCCCATCTTCGCGGAATTGAGCGAAGAGCAGATCGGTTATGTGGTGAAGAAGATCGAAGAATTCATTAAATCGATGAGGTGAACATGGCTCAACCGGTTTCCATCGCCCCCGACGGGACCGCCTATCCATTGCCGCGGCCCGAAGAGTATGCCGGCGAGTATCAGCGCCTGGAGAAAAGGGTCGAGGAGGCTCGACGCAACGGTCAGGAGATCGTGGTGGTCATGGGGGTCGGGTTCGTCGGCGCCGTAATGGCCGCCATTGTCGCCGATTCAACCGATGCTTCGGGCCGACCCCGGAAATTCGTCATCGGCATGCAGCGCCCCTCGGAGCGTAGTTTCTGGAAAATCCACCTGATCAACCGCGGCCAGTCTCCGGTCAAGGCCGAAGATCCCGAAGTGGACCCGATGATCCATCGCTGCGTCCTGGAGAAGAAAACCCTGGTCGCCACCTATATTTATGAAATACTGAAATTGGCCGATGTGGTCATCGTCGATGTCCAACTCGATTACGAAAAAGTGGAGCTCGGCAACGTGCGCAGCGGTCATGTCGAGATGGCGGCGCTCGAGGAATCGTTCGAGATCATCGCCCAGCATATCCCGCCGCAGGCTCTGGTGCTGATCGAGACCACCGTCGCCCCCGGTACCACCGAACAGGTGGCGTTGCCGGCCATGCGCAAGATCTTCCGTCGTCGTGGCATTCCGGGAGATCCGCTCCTGGCCCACTCCTACGAACGGGTTATGCCGGGCCGGGATTATGTCGCTTCGATCCGCGACTTTTGGCGGGTCTGTGCGGGAGTCAATGAGGAAGCACGGAAACGGGTGGTTCAATTCCTGGGCGAAGTATTGAACGTGAAAAAATATCCTCTCACCGTGCTCGACCGGCCCATCGAATCGGAAACGGCCAAGATCGTCGAGAATTCATACCGGGCCACCATCCTCGCATTTCTCGATGAGTGGAGCCTCTTCGCAGAACGAAACGGCGTTGATATTCAAAAGGTGATCCAGGCGATCAAGGTCCGCCCTACTCACAGCAACATGATATTCCCCGGTCCCGGTATCGGCGGGTATTGCCTGCCCAAGGACGGAGGGCTGGGAGTATGGTCCTACAAAAACATTCTCGGGTTCGAAGATGAGATTTTCAAGATGACTCCGCTGGCCATCGATATCAATGATACCCGCTCGCTGCATGCTGCCCAGTTGGTGCGTGACGCGCTGCGCGAGATGGGGACCCCCATTGCCAATGCCGAGGTGCTGGTACTCGGCGCTTCCTATCGCGAGGATGTCGGTGACACCCGCTACAGCGGTTCGGAGATCCTGGTCCGCCGACTGGCCGACATGGGAGCGGAGATCCGGGTTCACGATCCCTACGTGGAACGGTGGTGGGAATTCGAGGTGCAGGACCATTACAAGCCCAGTCGGGCCGATTTTTTCCGAAACCAGAAACGGCTCCGTGACCTGGCTGTGCTGAAGGATCTGCCGGGAGCTTTGCAAGGAATCGAAGCCCTCGTTTTCGCGGTCCGTCACCAGGAATACCTGCGACTCGATCCCGGCTGGGTGATCGAACAGACCGGAGGACCGGTGGCAGTCATCGATTGCTTCTGTGTCCTCGACGATGACAAAATCAGGCGCTATCTCGATCTCGGTTGCGAGGTGACGGGGATGGGAAGGGGGCATATTCGACGGTTGAAGGAAGAACTAAAAAAGAGATGAACAAACACCCGCATAATTTTGCCTTGATCGGCGCCGCCGGTTACATCGCCCCCCGTCACCTGCAGGCCATCAAGGAGACACGAAACCGACTGCTCGCCGCCGTAGACCGCTCCGACTCGGTCGGAATCCTCGACCGCTTTTTTCCCGAGGCCCGGTTTTTCACCGAATTCGAGCGATTCGATCGCCATGTTGAAAGACTACGCAGATCTGGCGAGGAAAACCGGATACAATATGTTTCGATCGCCTCCCCCAATTACCTGCACGACGCCCACACCCGTTTCGCCCTGCGCATCGGCGCCGATGCCGTCTGCGAGAAACCGCTGGTGCTCAATCCCTGGAACCTGGATGCACTGGGCGAACTGGAGGAGGAATTCGGAAAGCGGGTGTACACGGTGCTGCAATTGCGTCTCCACCCGGACCTGATCGCCTTCCGCAAGCGGATGGCGGCCTCCCGGAAAAAAATGCACGAGATCGATCTCACCTACATCACCTCCCGCGGTGGCTGGTACTACGTATCCTGGAAGGGAGACGTCAGTAAATCGGGCGGAATCGGCACCAATATCGGCATCCACTTTTTCGACCTGTTGCTCTGGGTGTTCGGCCCGATGGTGCGCCAACAGGTCCACGTTTCCCAGCCCGATAAAATGGCCGGTCTGATTGAGTTTGCCCGAGCTCGGGTGTGCTGGTTTCTCTCCCTGGATCGGCTGGATATTCCCGTGCACGCGGCCGCAGCCGGAAAAACCACCTTTCGCTGCCTGACCTGCGACGGGGAGGAGGTCGAGTTTTCGGAAGGGTTCACCGACCTCCACACGGCTGTTTACCGGGACATCCTCTCCGGCGGCGGGTTCGGCATCGAAGCCGTCCGGCCGTCCATCCAATTGGCCTACGAGATCCGCACGGCAACGCCCATCGGCTTGAAGGGAGATTATCATCCGTTGGCAAAAAAATAAGAGAGATGACCGATGCGCGACATTCGAATTCCGATGTTGAAAAGAAACTGATTACGAAGAGAGGTGTTCTATTGGAAAAGCATGATTTCTTCGTTCATGAGTCGAGTTATGTCGATGAAAACGTGACCATCGGCGCCGGCACGAAGATCTGGCACTTTTGCCATGTCCAATCTGGCTCCCGCATCGGATGCAACTGCAGTTTCGGCCAGAACGTCAATATCGGCAACCAGGTGATCATCGGTGACAATGTCAAGGTGCAGAACAATGTCTCGATCTATGAGGGAGTCGCCATTGAGGATGACGTCTTCCTCGGTCCATCCTGTGTTCTCACCAATATTTCCAACCCCCGCTCCCAGGTGGTCCGGCGCCGACTCTACGAAAAAACACTGCTGCGTCGCGGCGCCACGGTGGGTGCAAATGCCACCATCGTCTGCGGTATCACCATCGGCCGGTACGCCTTCATTGCTGCCGGCAGCGTCGTCACCCGCGATGTCCCCGATTATACACTGGTCGTCGGCAACCCGGGCCGCCGCGTCGGCTGGATGAGCCGTCACGGCCACCGCCTCGCCGAACCCGACCGGGAGGGGATCATGACCTGCCCCGAAAGCGGTTTCCGCTACCGTGAGATCGAACCGGGACAGCTGTCCTGCCTCGATCTACCCGAAGACGATTCACTGCCGGTCTCCTTATCCCAGGGGAGCAAAGGGTACCGGGAGTTTAAAAGCAGAGAATCCAGGAATAAACCATGATCACCGGAAAAACCATTTTCGTAACCGGGGGAAATCGTGTTTGAACGAGGAGTTGCGATCATGAAGCCAATGAAAGGAAGGGGCAGGAAGGCGGTGGGGAAATGAAGCCGGAAAACCGGATCTATATTGCCGGGCACCGGGGCCTGGTCGGGTCGGCCCTGGTTCGGCGGTTGAACGCGAAAGGGTACAATAACCTATTGATCCGGTCCCATTCCG
>Ga0209287_10001485_pt1 | contig 11645 bp, 6 predicted proteins | sample PPLLak3cmMay2015_2_FD_187255 | JGI IMG/M metagenome (GOLD analysis project Ga0209287, IMG submission 187255) | Freshwater sediment microbial communities from Prairie Pothole Lake near Jamestown, North Dakota, USA - PPLs Lake P8 Core (1) Depth... | ecosystem: Environmental > Aquatic > Freshwater... | reverse complement strand
TTCAGGAACTTCAGGATCATCAGGGAGTAGTGGAAGTTCTGGCACTTCTGGTAGTTCAGGGACAGGTGGGTCTTCAGGTAGTAGTGGTACAAGTGGTTCATCTGGAAGTTCTGGTTCATCTGGAAGTTCAGGAAGTAGTGGAACAACTGGAACATCAGGATCAAGTGGTACAAGCGGAACTAGTGGTACAGCTGGTAGTTCAGGGATTTCAGGAACATCTGGATCATCTGGTACATCTGGAAATAGTGGTACAAGCGGATCATCAGGAACAGCTGGAACAAGTGGGTCTTCAGGAACAGCTGGGACAAGTGGTTTTTCTGGAGACAAATATTCTACAGATTCAACTTCTACTATAACAATAGATGCTACTGGTGATATAACGTTAACTATTGCTACAAATTTAGCATATACATCAGGGCAAACAGTAGTTATTGCACATGATCCAAATAATATAATTGAGGGAACTGTAATCTCTTATAACTCATTAACAGGGGTTATGGTAATTGATAGAGATATTTTAACGGGTAGTGGAACATATAGTGATTGGAATGTTAATTTAGCGGGGGCTACTGGTCCAGAGGGGCCTCAAGGTGAAAGTGGAACATCAGGGACCAGTGGAACATCTGGAAGTTCAGGTAGTAGTGGTACTTCTGGATCATCTGGTACATCTGGAAATAGTGGTACAAGTGGGTCTTCAGGATCAAGTGGAACAAGTGGCTCAAGTGGAACATCAGGAACTTCTGGCACTGCTGGTACTTCAGGAAGCTCAGGAACAGCTGGGTCTTCAGGTAGTTCTGGTACATCAGGTAGTAGTGGTACAGGTGGAAGCTCTGGAACATCAGGAATTGATGGTACAAGTGGGTCAAGTGGTATCAACGGAACATCTGGTAGTAGTGGTAGTTCAGGTACACATGGTTCATCTAGTTATGCATGTTTAGACAATGGTATAGAACAATTATATGTTGACGATACTACAGCACACGTTGTTTTAAATGCTGTTTTAAATAATGCAGCCTATAGGGCGCAAGCTCAAATATCATCAGATGAATCAAATCCTTCCATTTATGCTACAATCATAACAAATAAAACAAATGTAGGATTTGATGTTGTATTTTCTGGACCAATTGTTTCAACTGCTTACTATCTTGAATGGTTTATTTTCGGAGATGGTACTGCACAAACTATATTAAGTGGTACATCTGGAAGTTCAGGATCAAGTGGTACATCTGGTTCAGGAACATCTGGATCAAGTGGTACATCAGGGATAAACGGGACATCTGGAAGTTCAGGTACATCAGGTGAAATAGGACCAGGAGGAACATCCGGTAGTAGTGGAACATCAGGTGAAATAGGACCAGCAGGAACATCAGGTAGTTCTGGTATTAATGGTACATCTGGTTCTTCAGGAACAAGTGGTACAAATGGTACATCTGGTAGTTCAGGTAGTTCAGGTACATCTGGGTCTTCTGGTAGTAGCGGTACATCTGGGTCTTCTGGTAGTAGCGGAAGTTCAGGATCAAGTGGTACATCGGGGGATGGATATATTCATGTTCAAGCAGTTCCAGCAACTGAATGGTATGTTGATCACAATTTAGGTATTCATTATGTAAATGTTGAAATTATTGATTCTAATAATGAATCAATGATACCGCTAAATATACAATTTACAGATACAAGTAGTTTAATTGTATATTTTGATAGTACTGAAGCGGGTTATGCAGCAGTAACAATGGGTGGTGGTGGTACAAGTGGAACTTCAGGGACCAGTGGAACATCAGGGTCATCTGGATCAAGTGGAACATCAGGGTCAAGTGGTTCATCAGGAACCGCTGGAACATCTGGAACTACTGTTGCATGGAGTACAAAAAGTTCAAACTATACTGTCACTGGAAGTAAAGAGCATTTATTAGTTTCAACAAGTGGCGGGGCAGTAACAATTACATTAAAAGCTTCTCCATCAGCTGGAGATGAGGTGTTTATAGTAGATGCAGATGTTAATTTCTTCACAACAAATTGTACAATTGGAAGAAATAGTAGTAATATTGAAGGTGCAGCAAGTGATTATGTTCTAGATCAAGATAGAGCTGATGTTCATTTGGTTTATTATAATTCAACAATTGGGTGGAGAGTATTGAACTTTTTCTAATTGGATAAGGGGTTTATTAATGACAATCTATTTTAATGAGTATGAATATAGAAAAACAAGAAATATTATTGATAATCCTTCTTTTAATATTCAACAAAGAGGAGCTGGGCCATTCACATCTCCTGCGTATACAGCTGATAGATGGTACTTCTGGTATGGTGGTGGAACACATAGATTTGATATTGGAAATTACGGAACAGTATATCCAGGTAATGCAGTTTCAAATGGTATAGTTACGGCAACATCACAGCAACTAACTTACGATACTATGGGTGGTGCTTGTTTATTACAAGTTATGGAAGGATATAATATTTTACCACTTATTGGGAAACAAGCAACTTTATCATTTTGGGTTTATGCTACTGTTCCTGGTATATATTCAGTATCTTTAAGGGATCAGGGGTATACCAATTCATTTATTCGAGAATATGTTGTTAATGATGCTAATAATTGGGAATATAAAACAGTCAACATTTCATTTGATAACCCAAATATAACATGGGAAAAAACACACAATCGGGCAGGTGATATAGTATTCACATTTGCAACAGGGACAGGACATGCGACATCAACTGTTGGTCAATGGGTAAGTGGAAATTATATTGCATCATCTAATCAAGTAAATTATTCTCAAGCTGCAGGTAATGTTGTTGCTATAACAGAAGTTCAATTAGAAGAAGGGTTAATTGCTACTCCTTTCGAATACATTAGCATATCAACAGAATTAAGTAGGTGCTTAAGATATTATGAAAAAAAGTACCAACTAGTTCCTGCCACTAGTGTGGGTACCGGGGGAGGAACGGCATATTTTGTTATAGACTATGTTAAAAAGAGAATAGTACCAGTGGTATTCAATTTTATATCACCAATGATGTATAGAAGGTCTGGACTTCCTTGGAGAAATACAACATCAACTCTTTATCATACAGGTGCAGCATATCATGACAGGGCTCTTTGTATTTTTTATGATAGTGCAAACTCAGACTATGTACAAGGGGAATCATTATTAATTCAGTGTACATTTGAGATTTCGGGAGATTTATAAAATAGTGTGTAAGAGGGTTTATAAATGACATTATATACTGAAAGGATTAGATCAAGAAAGAATGCCATTATTAACGGTAACTTTGATGTTTGGCAAAGAGGGTGGCCTTTAGTAAATCCTCAAGGTTATACAGCAGATATGTGGTTTTGTACTGAAGAAATGACTACAGGGTCTATGACTGTTACAACATCAACTTCACCAAAACCAAATTTAAGATGCAATTATGCGTATAAAATTAATATTGATACAGCTCAATCTAGTTTAACTGCAAATGAATATATACATCTATTACATAGAATAGAAGGATATAACTTTCTACCATTGGTTGGACACCCAGCTGTTTTTTCATTTTGGGTCTATTGTACTACACCTGGAACATATTGTGTTTTTTTTAGAAGTAATAACAATGATCGTTCATATGTCCAAAATTTTACTGTAAATTCTGCAAACACATGGGAATTTAAAAGAATCCCTATAACATTTGATTATTCAGGGGGGACGTGGAATTATACCACAGGAATTGGATTATGCGTTGGGTTTACTCCATGTTGTGGAACAACATATCAAACAGCAACAACAGGTCAATGGATAAGTGGGAATTATATTGCAAGTACAACTATATCTAATAATTTTCAAAAAACTGTTAATAATGTTTTTCTTTTATCTCAAGTTCAATTAGAAAGAGGAACACAAGCTACAGAATTTGAATATCTGAATATGGAAGAAACTCAGGCTGAAGTATATAGATATTATCAGACATTCTATGTTAGTGCTGCTGATTGTTCTATAATTACATCAGGAAATGGTGTTTCATATGGTCATTTGACCATTGATGTAATGAGAGTAGCACCTTCTATTTTCATAGTTTCTCCTCTCATGTGGTCCAGACAAAATGGATGGAGAACACCAACAAGAACATCAGCAACAGCAGCAGCTAAAGAGAGAATAACATTAATATTTGAAGATACTGGAGTTTCAAATTATACAGCTGGTGATGCAGGATTATTAGATTTAGGCATTATATTGTCGGCAGATTTTTAAAGGTTGGAGGATGCATGACACTTTATAGTGATTATCACAGAAATAACATAAGAAAAAATATTCTTGTTAATTCTAATTTTAATATATGGACAGTAGGCACAACGTTTGTAGGTATTACAAATGGGTATACAGCAGATTGTTGGTATTATGGAGAAGGACTGACAACAGGAGTTACAACTGTCTCTGCTCAAAGTACTTTATTACCAAATTCAGCGTGTGCGAAAACATTTAAAATCAATATTGATACAGCTCAATCTAGTTTATCAGGTGGAGAATTAATACATTTTATGAACAGAGTTGAAGGGTATAACTTTTTACCTTTGGCTGGAAAAGTTGCTACGTTGTCATTTTGGGCCTATTGTTCTACACCGGGTGTATACTGCGTTTTTTTTAGAAATCAAAGTGCGGCAGTTTCATATGTTAGAGATTTTACGATAAATTCAGCTAACACATGGGAATTTAAAAGAATCCCTGTTATTTTCAATGATACTATTGGAACATGGAATTATAGTAATGCACTCGGGGTGGATGTTGGATTTACTCCATGTTGCGGGCCAACATATCAAACAGCAACAACAGGGCAATGGGTAAGTGGAAATTATATTGCAAGCCCAAATATTTCTAATAATTTTCAAAAAAATATCAATAATGTTTTTCTTTTATCTCAAGTTCAATTAGAAGCTGGTGAAGTTGCAACTGAATATGAAAATAAATCTATAAACCAAGATAGTTTAGAATGTAGGAGATATTATCAAGTTATTCAGATTAATCATATGCATGCCCTATCAGCCCAAAACAGTGCCGGTGCCGCTTATGCAAATATATATATTCATCCAATGAGAACTACTCCAACTTTTGCTATTACAGGTTCTCAAATATGGAAACCTGGTCCTAACGGGTGGAGGAACACAACAACTACTGCAAACTCAGTTGCAACAAGTAAAAGAATGAGATTGCTTTTTCAAGATACAGCAAGTTCAGATTTCATAGCTGGAGAATCAATTTTAATAGTAGGAACTATTTGGTTATCAGCATACCTTTAAAATAGGAGTTTTAAAATATGAAAGCACATGGTTTCACAATGGCAGGACCATTAATAACAGAAAAATTAATTACTTTACCAACACCAACATTAGATGATGCTGGTAGAGAAGTTTTTGTTACAAGTGATGGTAAAAGATATTATTGTGATGGCACAACATGGTCTGAGTATCCAACACAAGATTACGTTATTAATAAACAAACCTTTAAAAATAAAATAGGCAATGGGGATTTTCAATGGTGGCAACGAGGAGCATCTTTTCCAGCTTCTGTTGATTCTCCTTATGTAGCAGATAGATGGAGAGCAAATACAAGAACTGGGTGTGTTAAATCAACAGATATTCCTACTGGACAAGGGTTTTACGCTTCTGCTGAATGGACAACTGAAACGAACGCATATAACTTAATTTTCTATCATGGAATATCGCTACCGGCTACTGGTGCAGCTGGGGAATTTTATAATGGATCTACATGGACACTATCAGGATGGGTTAAGTGTAATGAAACAAGAAATTTAAAACTTAACATAAGATTTGGTGACTCACTTGCGGATGTTACAAACCCCGTATATATAACAGGTAGTGGGTCTACAATATATGCAATTCCCGATACAAACTGGAATTATTTCACATATACATTTGATGTAGATGCCGCTCCAGCAGGGACCAATACCTGCCTTGTTTTAATGCCCTATATATTAGCAAATAGTTCATCAGTTCCTATAATTAAAACAACTGGATGGCAATTAGAAAAAGGGAGTGTTGCAACTCCATATGAATTTATTGATGTATCATTATCAAGGGTACAAGTGTTTAGATATTTTGAAAGTATACAAAGTGGAAGCTGGCCACAGCTTCAAGCTAGGTATGGTTTAGCTGCAGCTAATTATTCAGCTGGGGGAGGGTTATTCTTAGTACAAAAAAGAGTTGCCCCAACAATGACAGTTACAGGAACAATTACATATTCTAATTGTAGTTCTTTAGGAGTTGCTGCATCTAACAGTGGATTTAGAACATCTGTAACTGTAACTGCTAATGGTGGGTATGTGGCATATGGATATGGGTTATATGCTGATGCAGAATTTTAAAAATTTTAATTTGGAGATATAAAAATGGCAAAATATAAATTATTATTGGGTGATTATGTATTAGATCAGGATAGACAATGTATTATTCCTCCTGATACAGGAAATAGAGATTATATAGAATATTTGGAATGGGTTGATGATGGTAATACTCCTGATCCATATCAAACAGCAGAAGAAATATTAGAAGAAAAATGGAGAATATTAAGATCATCCAGGACTACATTCTTAATGCAAACAGACTTTATGATGACATATGATTTCTATAATGATGTTTTATCTGAACAACAACAAACAGATTTAACTACATATAGACAAGCATTAAGAGATTTACCAGACAACACAACAGATATAGATAATGTTGTTTGGCCAACCAAACCTCAAGTAGTTCTTGATTATGGTTTATAATATTTTTTTAATTGACATACCCCCCATTTAATTATTTTGGGGGGTGTTTGTCAGTTATATTTTCAGAACAAACTTTAAATTGATGATCTCGGTCATATCTTATATGACGATCTAAAACTTAGATGGAGACTAAATAAATGGCACGATTCCGTAACGGCAATCTTATCCTTGATGCAAACCAAAAATTAAAAATAGACACATCAGAGATAACAACTGACAATTCAAAATTAGACATTAACAAACCAATCAAAGTTCAATCATTAGAACTTCAATCTGGTCCTGCAATTACAAATATTACAAATAGTTCTTCTTCCGATAGTACATCTGAAATAATGACATCTAAAGCAGTTCAGGAGTACATAGAAGATACGTTGTCAAATTATTCAGTTGGAACAGATGCCGTTGGTTCTATTACAAAAATAAGCCCTGATATAGAAGCGAGCCAACTATTCTATGGGGTAAATAATGTTGAGATAGATCCTGATATAATGAATTGGGGAATTGAAACTACAGAATTAACTATAGGATCAACAGAGTACTGGACTAGAACATTTCTTCTTTCTAGTGGATTAATCTGTGTATTAAAAACTGTAAAAGTTGGAAGTTATTATCATTTAAATATTTCCTATTATGATAATGTAAATTTAAAATATTCAACAACTTTATTTGAATCTTTAAATCTTACATCTTCACCTTATTCATTGGGTCTAAACAATAGTGTTTTATCAAATGGTGGTTTTGTATTTGTTGCTAGACAAATATATAGTACATCTAATAATCATTTAGTAGCAGTCAATGCTGATTGTTCTTCAGTTATTATTAAAGAAATACCCAATACAATTCAAAAAGATAATGTTATTCTCTCTATTCTTCCCAATGATGATATTGTTTATATTCAATCTGTTGATGTTAATGAGTCTTATATGGGGGTATTTAGAGCAGATTTTGACACAACAAGCTTTACTACCATAGAAGATTTTACAACTATAACAGGAAGTGAATTTGTTGGAAATTATATAATACCTCAAATTGAAGCGAAATATATTGGAAATAATAGAATTGCTTGTTTAGTAAGCACATCTGGTGCGTCACCAAGAAGACATGGAATTGGATTATTGGATATATCTCAAAAAGAAATTGTAAAGGTAACAACTGAGGTTACAATTTCTGGTTCGGCATCTGCTCTTTTAATCGGTCCTGATAAAAAAATATATTTACCAATAGATAGATTCAACGAGAAGGATATACAAATAAGAATATTCGATGAAAATATTGAAAGAATAGATATAAAAACTTATAGTGGAGTAAATTATTTTCAAGGTTTAATATTATCAATGATATTAGATAATGGAAACATCTTATGTTTTTATATTCAGGGGGAACTATTTGTAACAGATCCAAATTTAGCATATATTATGGTAGATAAGAACGGAAATTTAATTTACAATAATAAATCTATGTTTGGAGATATGCCTTTAGATTTATCTATGGGGGGAGGTTTCTTAAAGGATGATGGGAATGTTATATTAATAACAAAAATGCAAACAGGAGATCCAATAACTTTTTATAACTTCACTCCAATATTAACAACCACCGCTCTAACTTTTGGTGATACATCAATTACATCTATATCAAATGATCCATACTCTACAGCAGATGATGTATTGTTAACTACAGCTGCAATAGATAATAAAATATATAATAAAAATGTTAACTTAAACAACTTATCAAAACCATACATTTCAGGAGATAGAAATTTAGGATTAGATTTATTAGATAAATATAATGCTTTTCTTTATAGTAGAAATTTTATGACTGGTGCAACATCAGCTAGTGCAACCATAACAGATGAAGGATATTTAGCTCTCATATATACAACAAGTTCATTAGCAAAAGCTGATCTAATTAATCCTTTAACTGCTGAACATATCAATTCAGTTACATTATCAATTCCTAGTGCATCAGCTATGAGTGCATCCAAAAGAGAGGCATTAAGATCAGAAAATGGGTGTATTGTATCTTACATTAATAGATTATTAAGTAGTGATGGTTATGTAGTTGCTATAGATCAAAGTGGGAATCAGACAATTGATCCATATTATGTTACAGGGACTATAAACTCAATGGTAGTTTTACCAAATAATGAAATATTAGTAAGCAGATATTATTCATCAAAGACACAAATTAATAGACTTAGAGTAGATGTTGATTCTACATCATTTCTTTCAATAACAGGATGGCAAGATACAGAATTACCACAAATAACAAATACATTTGATATTGGTAATAGTAGATACTTACATACTACATCTACAATAGGTATGGTAACATCTGATATTGATGGTAACATTATAAAACAACTGGCTTTTTCATCAGCAGGAGTCTTATCTGCTGGAGAAGTATTCTATAATAAAGTTACAAATCTTATTTATGCTATTGGTTATTATTCCACTACAACAAATAGTAGAATTTTAACATATAACACAGACCTTGAATTATTAGATTTATATGATTTAGGAGGATTAACATATAATTCATCATCAGAAAGATCAGCAGCAGCACTCCCAAATGGTGATTTTGTTTTTGGATTTAATATTACATCTGTTGGTACACGTTTGGTTATTATTAAACCAAATGGAAAAATTATTATAAATGAGGTATATAGTGCTACTTCATTTGAACAAAAAATATATTTAGGTTTACCTGATGGCCAAACTATAATGAGTGTTGGTACATCCAATGATATAAATGTAATATTTTATTATAAAGAATTAAAAGACGAACCAGGAAAATATCAAAAATTATATAAAGATTATGCAAGTTTGGGGTATTATGACTTTAAAATTCCTAAATTTCAGAAAAAAACAATAAATGATTCTATAACAAGATATAGTAGTACACCAATATCAATTATTCCTTTCTCTAGTGGAAGATGTGCATTGATATACACAAAAAATGTTTCTCCTTATAGACCTGTTATGAATATTTATAATCAAAATGATGAATTAATTGTTGATACACAGGATATTTTCTTAGGTGATAACATGTCTGGTACAGGGGTTGTTTCACTATCATCTGACACATACGAAACATGTACTGGGTTTATAGATAGAAATTGGCTAGTTGCATCTTTTAGAAATGAAACATCTGGGCAAGGGTGTGTTGTTATTTATGATGATGAAGGTGATCAAGTATGCGATCCAATTGAAGTAACTTCAGGAACAAATTTAGTAGTTGGTGCATTAGAGGGCGGAAAACTTTATATGGTTGAATATAGTGTGAATTATAATCAAGGAACTGGTACACACCCTCAAGTTTGGGAAATAAATTCTGACACATCATCAAGAATTATAATACAAGCTCCTTTAAGAATTGGTACATATATAGATATTGTAAGTAAATATTCATTTTTATCAAAGAATAGAGTTGCAGGGATTTCAACATCTTCAAGCGGAATGAGTGTTTGGAATACTCGTAGTTTTGGTAGAGGATTTCAAACTGGTTCGTTCGGTTACACAATGACAGCAAGACCGGCAGTTACTTTGCCTGATAATAGGGTTATGTCATTATTCCAGGTAGGTGCATCAGCTCCATATAGTATAAAATCTTATACTTGGCAATACAATCAAACTAATGATAAAATAAATAATATTGGCTTAAATGATGAGATATTCACTAGTTTAAGTACTTTTTCAGGACGATCTATAGCTAGATCAAATTCAGGAGCTGCAGTTGTTGGAGTTTTTAATGAATATCCATTACCATCTAAATCATTATACAGATATGGAATAAAATTACTCAATTCACTTGGAGAAATTATAAATACAGATGATCTTTTAAATGAACAATCAACATCAGCATATAGTAAAATTCTAACTGTTGCAGGGTTTGATGGGCAAATATATACAGTTTTATCTAGGTCATCAAGTACAATCCTTTTTGACAAATGGATACCTGTTATTAGAAAAGATAGTCCTTTAAAATATGGGCATGATGTAAGAATAGTAACATCATCAACTGGCATAACTTTAGATAAAAATTATTTAGATCAGAGAGTTACTTATAATGTTGTATCTACAACATTAAATGTAACTGTTCCTTCAAATACATCAGACCCATTACCAATTGGTTTTAGATGTTCATTTTCAAGATTAAACACTGGCACAGTAACATTTGTAGCTGGAAGTGGAGTAACTATTGTTTCTGCTGGTAGTTATTTAAGTTTGGGTGCTACAGGGTCATTAGCAGAAATAACAAAAATTGACACCAATACATGGCTTCTAACAGGAGACTTAGCATAATGGCTAGATTTAAGGGTGGGGATTTAATCCTCAATGAAACTAAAAAAGTAAAAATTGGTAGTGCAGAAATAACAGATAATGGCACTCAATTACAGATAAATAAACCTTTAAAGGTGGATGGAATTCAATTGAATTCCGGGATTGAAATTACTTCAACTTCAACTTCCGTTGGTGCTGATAGTACGTCTACTTTGATTCCATCAACTACTGTTATAGAAAAAATGGGTGAAGCCACATCAACAATCGTAGGTGGGACTGATGCTGTTGGTGTTGTTACTCAACCAAAACCTGAAATTGTTTCAAGTCAAATGATATATGGAAATGGGGTTGAGTTTGATTCTGAATTATCTGGATGGGATATTACAACTCTTACTCCTGTAGATGTTTATAATTCCTCAATAACTGGAACAGCTTTGAAATCGGGATTGATAGCTTGCTTTTACATGACAAACCCAGATGGTTTAACCGTTGAATATTTAACACAAGATGGGACATCTATTAATAGTCTTAATATACTATCAGGGTATGGAACAACATTAGAACCAAGATCATTTATTGCTGGAGCTTTACAAGGTGGTG
>Ga0209287_10001479_pt1 | contig 11662 bp, 4 predicted proteins | sample PPLLak3cmMay2015_2_FD_187255 | JGI IMG/M metagenome (GOLD analysis project Ga0209287, IMG submission 187255) | Freshwater sediment microbial communities from Prairie Pothole Lake near Jamestown, North Dakota, USA - PPLs Lake P8 Core (1) Depth... | ecosystem: Environmental > Aquatic > Freshwater... | reverse complement strand
GCAGGCGTCTTTGAAGACGGTCGATATACCTCATCAGTCAAACATATTTTTATCATGATCTTTACCACATGGTTGAGTTTTAAACTTCTCTTAGGGGTTTAGATGAAAAAAAAGATAAAAGCATTCTCATTTTCCATAAATGAACACGCAGTTTCCGAGATTGTAGGTACATTAATCATGATTGTAATCGCAGTAAGCACCTTTTCTGCGGTCTCAATTATTATTCTAAGCCCTTGGTCAAATTTTTCCAACGACGATGTATCTCAGGTTTTTTTGGTTGGATCTGTTCATAATAATGACGTTCTTATCGAGCACCAAGGCGGGATTCCTTTAAGTACAAACACAAAAGTAACCATCACAATCGATGGAGCTTCGGATACATTCCAGGTAAATGATTTTACGTATTGGGTCGATCAAAATACCGATGGTCATTGGACTGTTGGTGAACAAGTAATATATCCTGCAGGAAATCTCCAAGGAAAACAAGTATCGTGCGTCATTGTCGATATCGATGAGAATTCCATCATATTCGATAAAATTTTACAAAAGGCAACAAGTGTTTTTTCTCCTTATATTACCGTGTTACCACCGGATGATGTATCAGAAACTTCTGCGATTCTTAAGATGTATTATCATTTTTATAATCAGAGTTGTTTTTCGTCAGGATCTCTCAATTTTACTTTTGGTGTTTTTGGAGGACCATTCGGTAGCACTCCTTCTGTCAAACCACTTTCTCTTGATGGCTGGTACGGTTTTCAATTAAATGGACTTTTAAGTGGGACTCAATATGAGTGTTGGTCTTGGATGAATTGTAGCAACGGAACATTATTTGATGGTCCTCTCTCGTTTTATACGTATCAAGTCACACGGGGTCTTTGGCATTTTGATGAAGCGGTCGGGTCACCGATCGCAGTAGATGCAATCAATCCGACCTGTGATGGAACTGTCTATGATGCTACTTTTATAGCTGGGGGAAAGATCAACGGATCTTTAGATTTCACAGGAAATACCAATTACGTTACTGTCCCGCATCATCCTAAATTTAATTTAACGAATGAAATCACCATCGAGACCTGGTTAAATGTTTCAAGGATAGGAGCGCAGTTTCCTGGTAATGTGTCAGAACTATCAACAAAAAACATAACTGACATCTTAGGGAGTTCCTGTCTTGAACCAGACTTGATTCATATCGCTGGTACGATGTACGCGATAGCGTATCGTGATAATTCATCGGCATCATTGACAACTTTCCGAATGGATGATGACGGGGTGTTTCTTGGAACGATCGATACAAAAACAATTACTGTTCCGCATTTCTATGAGCCGACCATAATTAACATTCAGGATAATATCTATGCGATAGCATATGGTGCTTCGGATGATCAGACTGAAGCAAAAAGCCATATTGTGACCCTCCCTGTTTATGGGAATGGTACGATTGGTTCGATAATCGACACATTCGATTTTCCAGCGTACTATGGACGAGAGCCAAATTTCATCAACATAGCACCTGGCATTTATGCAATGGCCATTGGTGGAGCATCTTATGAAACATATCCGACAGGATATGTAGTGACTCTATCGATAGATGATTTAGGCGATATTGGATCCGCTCTCATTGATACGTTGAAATTACCTCTTTCATCAAGTTGTTCTGAGCCCTCGATAGTTCATATCACCGGTGATATCTATGGCATCACGTATAACGGATTTGGAGCAACCGCCGGAATCGGTTATGTCATCACTGTTCATATCCTCAACAACGGTTCTATCGTCGAACCTTTGGAAGAGACCGATCAATTTGGATTACCGGGGAATGGTTTAGAGCCAACGATGATCCATGTCGTAAACGATATTTTCGCGATCTCCTATGGATCTGATTCAAATGAACAACTCCGAACTGGATATATAAAGACATTAAGTATCGACTCTCTTGGACACGTCATAAATGATTCTATAGATATTCTTCCTTTCTACACCTACCTTTCTCCCATCGATTATAATTTCGAAACAGATATCCTGCATATTGAAGACGAACTCTATGCCGTATCGTTTACTGGTGGTAACAATAGTAATTGGAAACGCGGATTTCTCACTACCGTGTCAATAACTGATACCGGAAATATCTCAGATTCAGCATTGTTCATTTATGAATTCAAAGGTCGTTCAGCTCTAGGGGGATCCAGTGCTCTGAATCTTGTCTCTTATGTCGATCGGTTAATAGTCGTCTATGGATCTATTGATTCAAGCGAAAGAGGTTTTCTTTCCATGGAAAAAATCGATTTGATTGGTCAACAAAAATCGATCATCCAAAAGGGCGACGCCTATGCGTTAATGGTAAATTATAATTTACTAACTGCTTGGATGACCATAGGAAATTCAACTTATACTGTTTCAGGGACGGTTTCATTTGATAGTTGGACGAAAATTGACTTAACCTTTGGCGGAGGTTTTTTAAAACTCTACGTAAACGACATCATCCAAACCGGAGGGAGTGAACCATGTTCGGGGCAAATTAAGACAAATACGGACCAGCTCCTCTTCGGAGGTGGATTGTATGGTTCAATCGATGAAGTAAAAATATTCAGGGGTCTCTATGTCCCACCATAATAGTATTTTTATTGTGTGGAATAGACGAGATATTCATTTGAAAATGTGATAAGATGAGACGAAATAAAAATAATCAAAAAAGTTATACAAATTATTCCTCCCGAAAAAATAGATGGAAAAGTGCAGGAGCCTCGGAAGTTGTCGGAACTCTTTTACTTGTGAGTATCGGTGTTTCGCTTTTCGCCCTCTTAGCGGTTGTAACATTTACAATGCCTTCCGTGTTCTTCTCAGAACCGACCCCTTCAACAAATATCATTGGAAGAGTAGTCGGCAATACTGTTGTCTTTGAACACTATGGTGGACGATCCTTACCACTCGATACAAAAATTACGGTGATGTTCGCTGAAATACCAATGGTCATGATGGTTGGGGATCTCCTTGATCCCGCATCGAAAGCAGATGGAGAATGGAATATCGGTGAAAAAATTGTCATTGTAAATAATGATCCCAACCTCCCAATAATGCTCATAAATGCGATAATCAGTGATACTGCAAGTAACACGATCGTGATGCGAGGAGTCATTCAAGAAGGATCCCAAGCAGTCAATCCAGTCGCCATCACCTTACATGCAGATACTATTACGACGAACACAGCAAAAATCTATATGAAGTATGATTTTCGGTATTATATTGGCACTCGAAAAGTGTGTTTTACTTACATCAAAGCTTCTGACTATAACGCAAATAGTAGTGCTCCTTGGAATTCCACAGGCTGGATTCAGGTGTTTACTAGCAATGGTTCCTATAACTTCAATCTCGTTGGTTTAAATGAAAACACAGATTATTTGTATCAAGCCTGGGTTCAATATAATTCATCAATAAATTTCACACAAAAGGTAAATTCCTCCGGGTCTATCAACGTGTTTCGCACTCAGAGTTATTCAAGTGGGATGTGGCATTTTGATGAAAGCTCTGGTTTGATAGCTATCGATTCGTCGAATAATGGGAATAACGGAACATTATTTCCGGCAGATGTCAATCAAGCAGCTCAGAGGTTGAATCAATCTGAGAACGTTGTGAACAATCGGTCGTTACGCTTCGATGGGTATAATGATTATATAGTCGTGAATCACGCAGCAAGCCTTTCTCCAACCAATGAAATAGCAATAGAAGGATGGGTGAAACCCGAGTTTAAAAATGAATGGAAAGGAACAAATCTTCAACGAATAAATAGCACGATGTACGGGACGCCAACCTATGGATGTTTCGAACCAGATATTATTGATATTTCAAATAACAGATACGCGATCGTCTCGAGAAATTCATTGTACGGTGGGTTTGTTGTCACTGTAGAAGTCTCTGATAGTGGGAACATTACGGAAAATGCGACAACCAGTGTGTGTGATATCTTTCAATTTGAGACAGTACGCTGTGAAAATCCAAGGATAATTAAGGTTGAGGGAAGCAGTGATATTTATGCTGTTGTCTATCGAGGGCCCGGGGTAGCACCTAATTATTATTTGTATATGGCCACGATTAAAATAGGATCAGATGGAAAAATAACCAAAACCGTTGTTGATAAAGAAGTTTTAGATTCTATTAATTCGTACTATCCTGATATCATCTATACTGATAATGATTTTTATGCCGTCGTATACTCCTCTTATGAGAATTATTTAGCTGCTTACCGATATATTGGTCGTCTTCAAATAGCAAAAGTAACAACAACCGGTGAAATCACTGCCCAAAAAGCCTATTACAATTTTGGAGGATCCGCAAGCGCCTCAGGCATTATGAAGTATCTTGATATCATCCATATTGATGGTGATTATTATTCTGTTGTCTTCCGGGATTCTGATACTGATGGATCATTGCGAGCTCTTGAGATAAAGAACGGCTTTGTTATCTTTGTCGATAGTGTTATGTATAAATTTGATAACAATAATATCTCAGATTTGCCCTTGCGAATCATCCATGTCTATGATAAGATCTATGCAGTATTTTATGGGGACAAAGCAGGAACGATAATACTTGGCGGTTCGATTATTACTCTTTCAATATCCAGTACCGGCACGTTTGAGGATACCGTGGAATACTCAACACTGCTCCCTCCCGCAGATTGGACGCAATTTACCAATCCTGAAATCATTCATGTGGCTGGTAATATTTTTGCTATCTCCTATCGTATTAGTACTCGTGCTGAGGTAAAGACATTGGAAATATCAAATGCCGGCTTTATTACGAATCATACGAGTGACTCTGCATGGAAATATGTATACCAACCGACATCATCTTATACGATTAATTCACCCAAAATTATCAGAGTGAATCCAACCATAGATCCATTCATCAAGGCTTTCGCGATTGTCTATCCGAAAACTATCGGCTCAGATACAAATAATGGGATTTTATGTACCATTCACATCGCTGATAATGGCTCGATATTGAAAAAGATCCAGGATAGCGTTCTTTTAGGCCCGGTCAATTTCTATGCACCAGACATTGTTCATGTTTTCAATGATATCTATGCAGTTTTTAGCAGAAAAGTAATGTACGGAAGTATGTCTCTTCACACGATTCGTATCTCCAATGTCGGAAAAATAGACAACACTTTCATCGATACCTTAGATATCGCCATGCCCGAGGTAACTCCTGGTTCAACCATAAGAATTTATTATACTATTGATAATCTCTATCTGATAGCCTTCGACAATTACGGCTCTCCAGGAATTACTTTAAAAACAGTTGAAATAGCAAAAAATGGGACGATAACCGACTCCGTTCTTTGTTCGTATAATATCTCAAAAACCGGGTATTCAAATTTCTGCTCACCAAATGTCATACGAATTAAAGATGATGTTTTTGCTGTCACCTACCATTCAACAAACTATGCAAGTAAAAGTGATTTTGTAAGCACAATAAGAATTCTGCCAACAGGCAACATCACAATTGTCGCAACCTTCACATTGAATTCATATTTCTCGTCGGTCTATGGGTATGACGAACATTCAGATATCATTCCGATTGAAGGAAGTAGTCATCTGTATGCGCTAGTCTATGGATATGATTATTTTATCCCTGGCCAACATCGAGGCTCCGGAGTCATCATGACAATTGAAATAAACGATACAGGGACTATTACTCCAACCCCATTTACTACCTATGTCTTTGATACCTATGGTTGCAGCAGACCCGATATTATTCACATTGAAAATACGACCTATGCAGTGGTCTACTCAAAATCAGTCTGGGTAAACCCCTATCAGATAACGGGAAATCTATTGATACTAAGTATCGCAGCGAATGGCACTACCATAAAAAAGATAGACGCAGTAACATACTCAACGGTTAATTCCAATTACGATGTTGCACATTGTCAATACCTTGACCATATTTACCAAGATATCTATGCGTTGATTTATACGGTTCCCTCAGGATCAACAGCACGAGGATATATTGGTACGTTCTGTATTTCAACAACAGGATCGATTTATCGGACTGTAAGTAACGTTATATTTGATTTTCAATTAGCGTTAAAGACTGCGACAAATCTTTTACCATCCTACACAAATATTACAAATGACATCATTGGAGTCTGTTACCAGGGAGATTATGATGATGGGTATATCGAGACGATTAAAATCACCATCACCGATACGAGAGCCACCCTAAAAAATATCATTTCAAAATCAGGTTCGTATGCGATTAAAGGAAATCAAACGGTTTTTACGGCAACGTTACGCACAACGAGCGGAGATAAAACCCTGACATTACCGATGAAACCCGGATGGAATTATCTTGTGCTGACCTATGATCATACAAGAATTAAATTCTTTAATAATCTCACAAATGTTTCTATACTGTGTAATGAAAACATAATTAGTTCTGCGAATTCTATCGTCTTTGGAGGTTTCAGCGGTATTTATGATGAATTTGCTATCTATAAAATGCATCTGAGGGACGACGAGATTTTTGATCATTATACAAAATATTAAATCACATGAGTAAAAAAGGTAGATACCATGAGAATACGTCAAAAGAATGTAGTTCCTTCTTCAATGAGAAAAAAATTACATTCAAAAAAACATTCTTCTAGTGCAGTTTCTGAAATCATTGCAACGATTCTGCTTTTATCGATTAGTCTTGTACTTTTAAGCGTTGTGTATCTTCTTGTGTTAAATAACGCTACAAGCCCATCTTCGACCCATCAGGTGTCATCTGCCCAACTTCTCGCCTCGGCGGATGAAAATAATGTGTTTTTGCAGAACAACGGAGGTAATGCCTTAGCATTAAATACCAAACTGATTATCACCATTGGTGGAACAGATTTTTTTGTTACTGTAGCGGATTGTGTCATTGATACAAATGGAGATGGACAATGGAGCATTGGTGAACAAATCTTATTTACGCCTCCTGCGATTCCTAGCTTATTTGGTTTAGAAATCCAAATTAAGATAATCAATCCCGATACAAACTCGATGATTATGGCAGGGCTGGTGCAGGAAGGAGCGAAAGGTGATTTTCCGTATGCTCAGACGTTAAACCCCTATGATGTGTGGCCTCATAGTGCGACATTAAAATTATTTTATAATTACGTTAAGGTCAATTTCCTCCCAGGAAAACTCTGGTTCCAATGGAGACGATCTGATGATACTCTCTGGACGAAAACAGCAGTGTATAATATCACCGCTGCACCGCTCTCAGGCTATCAAACACTGACACTGTATAATCTGACGTCCAATAAAAATTATCTGTATGAAGCATGGATTGAATATACATCAGGGAATACTACGGTTAATCAATCTGGGGGAATTAAACTTTTTACCACTCAGATTGACGCGATGGGGATATGGCATTTCGATGAGCTCTCTGGTTTAAATATATTTGATTCGTCAGGACAATACCCGCCCAATGACGGGGTCTTAAAACCTAATGAAGTGCGTGGACCTCAAAGAGGAAACCCTGAATTGAATAATTCGGTTAAAAATCTGTATATAGACGGGATAGATGATTTTGTCGAAGTCGCAAATTCTAATACCTTGAGTGTCACCGATGAATGCACTCTTGAAACATGGGTTAATCGATCCGCTCATAGTGACGGACTCGTTGGTGTGCCTGTTCAATCATCACTTGTTCAATTCGGAAATTATTCGTTAGGATGTAATGATCCTTGTCTTCTCAACGTCAAAGACGATATCTTTGCTCTGGTCTCGACAAATGAGAACTCCTATGGTTTCCTTAGTACGATCAATATCTCCAGCACCGGAGATATTCTTGAGAGCATATCGACATCTTCATGTGTTTTAGACCTTTTTAATTTTGATACTTCTTGTGCTAATCCAAAGATAATTCAAGTAAATGGAATCAATGGAATTTATGCTATCGTCTATACTCGACCAAGTTCTGGAAATCAATTATATATAAAATCAGTGCAAATTTTTGATAATGGAAGTATCAATAAAGTCCTGATTGCTACCCAGATTCTTGATACGAATATTTCTGCTAGTCCCGATATAATAAAAATAGATATTAACACTTATGCTGTTGTTTATTCAATCACTGCTGCGAATACGGGGATGCTAATTTCCCTAGATATTTCCATTCTTGGTGTTATTTCTCCAGTGAGCAGTAAATTGCTTTTTGGGGATATCATGATAGAACCGGAGATCATCAAGATTGTTGATAGTCTGAATAAATATGTAATTGTTTACAATTGCATTGGTGATGATGGAGGAATTCGGACTGTACAAATAACTAATACAGGTTTATTATCAGATATATCATATCATATATGGTATGATGATGATGATGGTGGAAATCCAGAGATCGCCCATGTCCATGATGATGTCTATGCCATTGTATACGCAGGACCAATCTTGCGACAATCCTGTGTATTAAAAACAATTGAAATACTTCCCAATGGAGCTATCACACTCAGTCGTACAATACCCCCGCTCGCAGGCGCTATCAGTCAAATATCAGTTGATTTTATCGCAAATATGACTGTCAGATATCCACATATTCTTCCCTTATTTGGAGTCAATAACTTCTTCGGTATCTCATTTAGCATTGATTCCCCTACCGCGAATCTCTGGGGAAAAATAGTCACCATTATGATTCAAAATAATGGAAATATAGTTGCGATATCAAAAAAGGACGTCGTTTTCGAACCATTTAGTTGTTCCAAATCATATTTCATACCACTCTCAAGTTTCGATGAATTATACGCGATTGTCTATCGTAGCGAATATAACGATGGGATCATTAAGACAATCGAAATTGGAAACGATGGTCATATCCATAATAACCCTATTCGGGACATAGAAGAAATCGGAGGTCTGAAATGTTCTGTCGAAACTGAAGTCCTTACCTCAGATAACCAATTTGTTATTGACGTCTTTAGAGGGATCAACGCTCAAATCATGATAAAAACAGTAAAAGTCAACACTGCGACAAAAACCATCGCGCAAACGTTTACCGATTCAATGATCATCGAGCTAGGCTTCACATCCTCAAACGGGACTTTTAATGCATCTTACTGTCCAACAGTTATTCCGATAAAAAACGATGTCTACGCATTAGCCTATTGTCATTATATGACGATCCCTACGTTCCATCATGGGCGAATTGTCACATTCAGCGTCAATTCGACTGGACATATATCGTTCATTGAGCGATATACCTTTGAAAACAACCTTATGAACACCCCCTTTCTGTTTACCTCGATAAACAAGACAAACGGTTTTTATGCAACTGCCTATCAAGTCTATGGTACGGCACAAGGGAAAATAACAACGATAAAAATTGGTGACAACGGCCATATCTTTGGTGTCCAAGACTCCTATGTTTTTGAGGCATTACGCTGCAGAGAACCATCCATGGTTTCTATCAGCGGTGATATCTATGCAATTATGTATCGTGACTCTCTCACGTCTAGTACTTATGGACGTTTAGCGACCCTAAAAATCTATGGGAACAATGGGACGATAAAAAAAAGCGTTATTGATCTCTGGCAATTTACAGCCAACTGCTATCATCCTTCTCTTATAAATGTTGATAACAACATATTTGCTATGGTCTATGCTTATAATAATGGTGGCGGTTGGTACTATGCTTACGTTACCACCTTAAAAATAGCAGATAATGGCATTATCACCAAATCTTGGGTTGATTACCTTGAATTTATCAGGAGATATTATACTGATAATTATATGCCTCAACAACCAGAAATACTGCATGTAGACAACCGTGTCTATGCCATCATCTCAAAAGACCTTCCGGATCCATGGAATAATTTTGTCTACAATAGTTGGATCACAACTTTGCGGATCGGAGAAAACGGTGATATCATAGACACGGTGGATGGCTCCACACAAATCTCGACAAGCCCCAGAATAACCAGCTATGATATGAAGATTATACCATTCGTCAATGACAGTTATATCGCTATCTATGGAGGAAAAAATAATGATTTATATCAATGCGTCGTACGGATACCTCTAAGCGGAACAAACCAGACGATCTTTTCAAAAAAAGATTCCTACACCGTCAAAGCAAATAAAACAAAAGTGTTTGTCACATTCACCGATTCAAGCAATACCCAATATACACTGTCTACAAACCTTACGAACAACTGGAATTACATCGTCAGCACCTATGATAAAACAACCATGAACCTGTATCTAAATGCCAACCTCATCAGTTCACAAGCACTGGGATCAAAACCAATCAAAGTCACAACAAATAAACTCTATTTCGGACCATACAACAGCTACTGTGATGAATTCTCCCTCTATGCTGCGATACTCTCACAAGCAAAAATAACACAAAATTACAATTACAATCGTCCATCATAAGAAAAAATAAAATTTATAGAGTGAAACCTATGCGAAAAATAATAAAAAGTATCAGAAAAAAGGATGAAGCTGTCGCTGGTATCGTCGTCGCAGTCATGATTGTCGGACTCGTTCTTGCGGTGATTTCAATTATTCAAACAATCTATATCCCAAAATGGATGGAATCCCGTGAGGCAGAACATATGGGCGTCGTGTCAAATCAGTTTTCAAATCTCAAATACACGATTGATACGCTAATCGCTCTGAAACAGGATACTCCGGTCTCAGCCTCTATTACCCTGGGGAGCCGGGAACTTGGGTTCTTTATGTCCAATAAGGCGTTTGGTCGACTCGCGTTAATCTCTAATGGCTGGGCTCATCGAATCGTTCGAACCGCAGGAGATACCTACGAAGACAATTATGGCATACTTCGTTATACCTCTGAAAATGCTTACTTCCTCAACCAGATTTATAACTATGAGATCGGAGGGGTGATCCTTAATCAAACTGAAGGGGCGGTCTTTGTTATAAAACCAGAGTTTTCAGTAGTCTACAACTCCTCTACACGCGTAGCGAACCTTACCTTGACCTGTGTTGATCTTGTGCCCAACGATGAAAAAACATCGATTAGCGGCTATGGAACCTACCCGGTACGAACAGAGTACATCACAGCAACAGACACGACAATTACCTCAGTAAAAACCTTTGCAGTCGTTACCCCGTTTTCCTCTATTTGGTACACATTCTTAAATTCAACGTTATCTGATGCGAACCTGATAAAAAACACAGATTACACCATAACAAAAACAACCAATCAAGTCACAATAACCTTCAATTCCCCTCCGTTGACATCAGCGAATCTTTATCTTACAAAAATACAAATTGCTGCTCAGATAACCCCCGGTTGGTCAGATTAGGACTCCAGAAACGAATACGTCTTAAGAGCACCTAGTATAACATCGCTAAAATAGAATCAGTAACCAAACTGTTCTAAAAAAAAACAAATAAAAAAAGAAAAAGAGGGGGGAGTCTATGCGACTCCGATCACCAGGATAAGCAGAACTGTCCCTGATGCACTTGCTGAAGCTGTTCCCGCAGTGACTGCAATACCAGTCTTGCCGAAACCAATCACGAAGTCTTTTACGACGACTTCTTCTCCAGCTGCAAGGGCTGCGATGGTCCCTGATTTGGCTTTTCCAACGAAGATCAGTTTGCCATCAAGGTCAATGGTCCAGTCGATGTTGGTCAGATTAGTGGCCCCTGTGTTCTTTACGGTC
>Ga0209287_10001477_pt1 | contig 11665 bp, 9 predicted proteins | sample PPLLak3cmMay2015_2_FD_187255 | JGI IMG/M metagenome (GOLD analysis project Ga0209287, IMG submission 187255) | Freshwater sediment microbial communities from Prairie Pothole Lake near Jamestown, North Dakota, USA - PPLs Lake P8 Core (1) Depth... | ecosystem: Environmental > Aquatic > Freshwater... | reverse complement strand
TTGGACCGGCGGCACTGGCCCCGAAGCACATCGCACCGGCCGTTGGCCAGGACCGGCCGGCCCAGGGCCCAGGATTCGAGGGTGACCATGGAGAGGCTTTCGTAAAACGAGGGCATGATCAGCGCTTCGGCCCCGGCCAGGGCGTCGAACTTGTCCTGCTCGGGCCGGAAACCGAGGGAAAAGATGTCCGGATGCTCGGGGATGGGGAGGATGGAGTTGCCGATTAAAACGAGACCGACGTCCGAGCCCGTCTCCTTCTTGAACCGGAGGAAGAACCGGAAGAGCTCCGGAAAGCCCTTGTTCTCGTCGATCCGGCCAAGATAGAGGACATAGGGCTTTTCGATCCCGTGATTTTTCCGGAAGCGGCCGGCGTCGGTTTCGGCCGGGACCTCGGTCCCCACGCCCACAACCTGTCCCGGGACGGTCGTATTTCCCGAGATCGTCTGAATCATCGCCCGCTCCTCCTCGGAGTTGTAGATGAAGGCCCGAGGAAGGCGGAACAGCTCCTTGAAGAAGCGGAGGTCGATGACTGCGTCGCGCTCGGCCGTAGGGACGAGGATGGCTTTGCCCGGGACGGTCCGGATCCCCCAATAAGAGTGCCAGTAACGGTAACTGAAAAAGATGAAATAATCGTAGGCCGCCTGGTTTTCCCGGATGAAGCTGAGGAGGCCCGGAGATGTCGGCCCTTCGGACTCGAGCCAGTCCAGCTCGTCTTTTTCCGCGTGTTCCTCTTCCAGAACGACCTGCTGTCGCCGACCGAAGAGCTCGGGGTCGCGCGGGACAGGGACGGGAAAGCGCCGGACGGTAAGGCCGTTGATCGTCTCCGTATCGGCCGGATAATAGTCGGCCCAGGTGACATAGTCATGGGCCCGGGTGGTCAGGACCTCCACCTCCCAATGCCGGGACATGTGCTCGGCGACCCATCGGCAATGGAGCTCGGCCCCGCCGTTGATGTCGAGGCCGTAGCGCTGAACGACGAAGGCGATCTTCATGAAAGAAGTTGTTTTTCCAGGATCCGTTCCCTTTGCACGCCGGTATCAAGGTCCTTTTCCAGGATCAGGACCTTGCTCCGGAGGGTTTCGAACTCGATCCGCAGCTTCGTGATCTCGACGACGAGGTTGTGGTCGAGGTGATGGAGCAGCTTGACGTATTCCATGGTCCGGTCGAGGTCGGCCATCCGGGTGTCCAGCCGGCTCCGGACGCTCTCCAGCTCGGCGACCACTTCGGCAAACCGAACCGGCATTTCGGTCGCCAGGGCGTCCAGCCGCCGGTTGGTCTGGTCCAGATGCCGAAGCGTGGCCTGAATGTCCTCGTGAAGGGGCAGGCCCAGCAGGCGGACGGCTGGGGCGAAGGGCCGCATGGCCCGGATGAGCTTGTCCTTGAGGACGGCCTTCAGGCCGGGAGCGGGAGGAATCGGGGGCGGAACGGGTGCGGGCGTCGGCTCAGGAGCCGGCGGCTCAGCCGGAGACGCCGCGAGCGGCTCGAGGGGATGTGCCGCGGCAACATGTTTGACCTGAGCCATAATCGCCTCGACGTCGATATGGTCGTAGTCGATTCTGATCTCCTCGATTTTTTCCGGGCCGGAAGGCTTCGCGTCATCCATGGCATCCTCCCCGGGAAACCTCCCGGTCAGCCGCGCTTTCCATACAAATGATTTTCATAAACGACCTGGACGTCCTGGATATCGGGGAGGGGCCTGAGCCGCATGTCCTCAATCTCCCGGATTTCGCGGTCGGTCAACAGCCCGTCTTTTTTCCGGGCTTCGATCCGCTTTTCGATTTCCGCCTCGATCCGGTCGGTTTCGGCCTCACCGAGGCTCTTGATCGTCAGAAAATCAGGCATAGTTCTTCTCCTCGGGCTTCCGCGGAGCATAAAACTCCGCTTTCATTCTAGTCAAATCGGGAAAGGGTGTAAACCGGAAGGATTACTTCCAATTCTCCCGGTTGCGGTACATCCAACTCGTGATATTGGTCTTCTCTCCGCTGCACCACTTGATCGCTTTCTCAACCTCGTACTTGGACAATCCGCGATCAGAATCGACTTTTTGTTCCGGCAGCGATCGGTGGAGCTCGTTCAAGAAAGGCAAGGCCTTCTGATCGGCGATTTGTCCCAAGGCCCAGATGGCCTTGTTCCTCTCTCGGAATAAATATTTTTCGGATTTAACGGTCTCGATCAAACTGGAAACGCAATCTTTTCTATATTCATTTTTTGCCGTGAGGCATATCGATTTCACGGATGAATGGAGATGAGAGAACGTCATTCCGGCAAAAGCCAGGACGGCCGCTCCGACGAAACCGGCGATCAGGATCCCTGCGTAGTTTTGTTTTTTTGTTTTCCCCATGCTGTAAATATGATCCGCCTGCGGCAGGATGTCAATCCCTCGGTAAATTTTCCGGGTTGCCCTCGGAATGACGCTATGCTAACCTGTTAAAACTCATTTCGCCATGACCCAGGAAAACATCCGCTCCCGCATCAGGATTGGGGTTATCGGCGGCTCCCGGGCCAAAGCCGAGGCCCTTTCCCAGGCTCATGAGGTCGGCCGGTTGATCGCCGGCCGCGGGGCGATCCTGGTCTGCGGCGGCTTGGCCGGAGTCATGGAAGAAGCCGCCCGCGGGGCTCACAGCGCCGGAGGATTGACCGTGGGAATCCTCCCCGGAACCCGCCCGGCCGAGGCCAATCCCCATATCGATGTGGCCCTGGCTACCGGCCTGGGCTATACCCGGAATTCCCTGGTGGCAATGAATGCTGACGTCCTGATCGCGATCGACGGCGAGTACGGGACCCTGAGCGAGATCGCCTTCAGCCGGATTTACGGAAAGACGGTCATCGGCCTTGGGAGCTGGGATATCCAGGGCGTCATCCGGGCAACTTCGCCGGAAGAAGCGGTCCGGCTGGCCGGGGAAGCGGCGACGGCCGGAAGATAAGCCGTGACGAATTATAAAATCACCCTGAGCTACGACGGGACGGATTATTTCGGCTGGCAACGCCAGCCCAAGGGGAAAACCGTTCAAGGGACGATCGAGGACGCCCTGGCCAGGCTGGCCGGAGGCAAAGTGGATGTCGCTGGGGCAGGCCGGACCGACGCGGGCGTCCACGCCCTCGGCCAAACGGCCTCCTTCAAGGCCGAATTCAAGCTCGGCGACCCGGAGCTGTTCAAAGCGCTCAATGCCATCCTCCCCCCCGACATCCGGATTCTAACCCTGGAGCGGATGCCGGCCGGTTTCCACGCCCGCCGGGACGCCAGGGGCAAGATCTACCAATACAGGATCTTCACCGGCAAGGCGATCAGTCCGTTCGACGTCCGCTACGCTCTCCACTGGCCTTACCCGCTTAACGCCGGAAAGATGCGGGCCGTCGCGGCGGAGTTCGTCCGCGAGGGCGATTTCTCCGGATTTTCCTCCAATAAAGAACTCTATCCCGTCCGGCGGATCGTCCGCTCCGAACTCCGGAAACGGGGCGAAGAGCTGATCTTTACCGTCGAAGCAAGCGGATTTCTCCGGTACATGGTCCGGACCATCGTCGGGACGTTGCTTGAAGCGGGACGAGGAAAGATCGGCCCCGACGACATCGAGCGCGTGTTCCGGACGAAAACCCGGACCTTGGCCAGCCCGACCGCCCCGGCCAAGGGTTTGTGCCTGATGAAAGTTCTCTATTGATTCACTTCCAGGTCATCCGGAAGACCCTGAAGATCTTCTGACCGTCCTCGCCTTCCTCGACGCAATACAGCCGGTCGTTGCGGACTTTAAAATACCCCCCGTTGTAATCCTGAAAGACGCGGAGCGGTTTCCTCAGGAGGAACGCCCCGTCGGAGTCGAAAACATCGAAGACGAATTCCCCGGGCCGCTCCGTCGTTTCATAGGTCATAACATAAAGGCGGCCGGTCTCGTCCGCCGTGAAGCCGATAAAGGGAGGCATATCCGCCGGAAAATAGATCTTGTCCCGGATCACTTTCATCTGCGGGGAATCGAACTGCCCCAGGAATTCCTTTTTATGGGCTTCGGGAACCGGAATCGGTTTGTATTCCTTCCGGACCTTCCGGATCGGGCGGCCGTCGAAGTCGTAAGCAAAAATGTCATAGCCCCGGTCCTGGTGACCGGTGAAAATCCGGTCCCTGGACACGCTCCAGGACTGAATGTGGTAGGTCCCCCTGAGCCTCTCCCCGGTCATCGGATTCTCGATGAAGCCGGTGTCGAGCTTCGCCCTGGCCTTCAAGTCGGGACCGATCAGCTCGATGGGAAATTCGAATAACGCGTCCGGCTTAGGGTCGGGCATTCTCTTGACGGTGAGAAACGACCCGTTGGGAAGCGGGGCGACGGCGATGTACTCCGGAGAGATCGGTGTTTCCCGAAGGAGCTTCCCGTCCGGGCCGAAGACGGTCAGCCGGTTATTGCCCTCGTTGGTAACGGCGACTTCGTCGGCGGCCGACGCGTAGAGAGCCCCCACTCCCTGGATTTCGCCCGGTCCCTGGCCCCGGCGGCCGAACGAGGCGGCCGGCCGGCCGCTTTCGTCGAACTTCAGGACGGCCGTCTCGTTGGACCGGTCTGCAGCAAAATAGACGTTCCCCTTCCCGTCGATGTCGAACGCGCCGATATCGGCCAGGCCGAAATCAGCGACCGCGTCGTCGCCCGTATCGAGACGCCACACCTCGGTCAATTCGAGAGCCTTCGGGGCCTTCCGGCCCGTCACGGGCTCGAGCTTGTTCAGGACGATTTCGGTTCCGTTCTCATCCACGATCTTTTCGACTGCGGATTCCCTCGGTCCGCAGGCCGCGAGCACTGCCGCGACCATCACGATGACAAAGGTTTTTTTCACCTGTCTTGTCCTTTCATGAGATTTTAAAACCGTCGCAACACAGACGAGCGAAGAAGCGGAATATTCCGCCGCGCCGTTTTTCGCCGCGACACGCACCGCGATTTGACATCGGTTTTTTTGTCGCATACTATATTTTCGCATTGCCGGGAATTAAACAAGGGGAGTTTGCATGAAAAAAGCCATCGTCTTTCTCTCGCTGTTTTCGCTGGCCGCCGTTCTTTCGGCCCAGAATTGGCTTTCGGGCTCGCTCGACGACGCCCTGGCCAAGGCTAAAGCCGAAGGGAAGCCGTTGCTCGTCGACTTTTTCGCCGAGACCGGCTGAGGGAACTGCATACTGCTGGGTCAGCAGTACTACGATAACCCGACATACGCGAAGCATCTGGATGATCATTTCGTTCTCTTCCGGGCCGTCCGGGGCGACGCCGCCGGAGAGAAACTGTTCGCCAAGTTCAACATTAAAAGCACGCCGTTCCTCCTCTTCTTCAATCCAGACGGGACGGTATGCGACTGGATTGCGGGCTATACCGGACAGCCGGAGAAGTTTCACCGAAACATCCTCGATATTTTAGCCGGAAAGAATACGATCACCTCGCTCGAAGGCCTCCATGCCCGGGAGCCGGGGAATCCCGAACCGCTCATCAAGCTTGCCGAGAAATACCAGATGCGGCAGAACAGGGATAAGGCGCTCGAGCTGAGCCAGAAAGCCCTGTCCCTGGACCCCAAGGGAACGAGGATGATGCGCCGGGAAAACGGCGAAGTCGTTTCCTTCAAGGAAATGGCCGAATATCAGTACGCCCGGACGTTTATGGTCACCTTCGGCTTAATGGATCATAAGCATCTCCGAAATTTCATTGAGAAATATCCTTCAAGCCCGCTGGTCCGGGACGCATATCTCGATGTGCTGCGCATGCTTTTTATCGGCGAGGAAGGCGAAGAGATCTATGGAAAAATGATCGAGCGTTTCCCTCACGACCCCGCGCTAGCCAACCGCCTGGCCGAATTTTTAGGAATGATCGGACTCGGGGAAGGGATTGACAAGATCCTCGACCTGAGCCTGGGTCTCTCCGAAAACGCCCTGCGGACGGCCGAGTCCGTATCCCTGCCGGCGACGGCGAAAAATCTGGCTCTGCTCCAAATCCTCAAGGGAAATCCGAAAAAGGCCGAGGAAACCTACGGAAGCGGGTTCTTGTCGGCCCAGGTCGATTCCACGATTGAAAACCTGATGGAATATGCGGAATTCTGGCAGGAGCAGAAGCAGAACGAGAAGGACGCCGAAGCGGCGATCGACCTCGCCCTTCGTCTCAATCCAGGGAAGCAGGGCCTGAAGAGGCGGGCATCCGTCCTCTTTAATTCCCTCGGGAAGATGGACAAGGCCTTGGACATCTATGGCCCGGAGTTTCTGAAAACGATCCAAAACAGCCCGGCGGACCTGTTCTCTTACTTCAATTTGTGGACGCGAAAGAAAGCCAACGCAACGAGCGCCTTCGAAGCGCTCGACCGGCTTCTGGAATTGGAACCCGAGAGCGTTTATTACCGGTCCGTCACGGCATCCGTTTTATGGACCACGGGGCACCAGGACAGGGCTCGGGCCGTTTTCGGGCCTGAGTTCCTCGCCGGCCATTCGAACAATATGAATACGCTCTATGAATACGGGGAATTCTGGATTCAGAGAAACAGCGGATTGGAGCAAGCCGTCCCGGCGTTGATTCAATCGCTCCAGACGATGCCAAAATCTTATATGAGCCAGCGGCAGGCCGCCCAAGCCCTGATGAAAATCGGCCGGGCGAACGATGCCCTGGCGTTTTACGGTCCGGCCTATCTCTCCGGCATCCAAAGCGATCCCGAAGCCCTGGCCGCCTATGCGGATTTCTGGAACAGGGAAGCCAAAACAAACGCCGAAAGCGCCGCCCAAGCCATCGAGACGGCGTCCCGCCTCCCGTCTTTGTCCATGTGGACTCGGATGCAGCTGGCCCGCCTCTTTCTCGATTCAAACAATCCGGCGCGGGCGGAAGAGGTTTATGGACCAGCCTATTTAAAGACCGTCGAATCCGACGTCGAGGCTTTGATCCGGTATGCCTCGTACTGGAAGAACCTCAACCGGAATTTATTTTCCGCTCTCGAGGCGGCCCGAACAGCCTGCCGCGTCGCACCCGATAACGCGAAGGCCTGGAGCGCGCTGGTCGATGTCTGCGTCGTGACTGCCGAACCAAAAGAGGGCCTTGGGGCCGTCGAAAAGGCCTTGGCCCTGACCAAGTCCCCGAAAGAAAGGGAGAAACTCGAAACCCTGAAGAAACAAATCCAGGCCGCCCTGGAGAAGAAGGAGGGCTCCGCTTAGCTGAATTGCCTTGTAAATTTCATTATCAAAACAATCGTTCTTCGGCGGGGAATGAGCCGCTAACTCGTTTAAACCCATAAATTTAATTCCCAGGCGGAATGGTACAAATATTGCTAATTAGGGGGCGATGGGATGTGTTTGCTTGATCAAAAAACGCGGAATCGAGGAGCCGTTCATGAAAAAAATCGTCGCCGTCGTATTCCTGGTGTCCTTTTTCTTGACTGGAATGTCCGTTTTCTGCCAAGAAAAGCGCGAATTCGCCGATTACCGGGAGATGCGAGCCTATCTCGGGGAGCTTTTTAACCAGAAGAAATTCGCTGAAGCGGCCGCCCTTCTGGAAAGCGTCCTGGACCGCTTTCCGGACAACGTCATGGCCAACACCTTCAATCTGGCCACGGCCCGTATCATGCTGGGCGATGTCGACAAGGCTATCGCCGCCTTGGAGGAGGGACACCGGCGGGGCATCTTCTATGGCTTGTGGGATCTTCAGGGCGAGATGTGGGAGCCGCTGCGGAAACACGTTCGCTATGAGGCCTTTCAAAAGGAAAACGCCGCCAGGATCGAAGCCGCCGAGAAGAAGGCCGAACAGATCATCGACGTGGTCACTCCGGAGGGATACGACCCTTCAAAAAAATATCCCCTCTTCATCGCCCTGCACGGCGGCGGAGAATCCATCGCCGCGCTGAAACCCGAATGGACATCGCCCCGTCTCCGGAGCGAGTTCATCACGGCCTACGTCCAATCGACCCAGGTCGCAAGCATGAGAGGGTTCCATTGGCAGAAAGAAGACATGACCCGGCGCGAAATCGTCGCGGCCTACGAAATGATCTTGAAACAATATCCCATCGACACCGGCCGAGTGCTGATCGGCGGATTTTCCTCCGGCGGATTCGCCTCGCTCATCCTCGCCTTTTCCGGCCTCCTTCCGGTCCGGGGCTTCGTCGTCCTGTGCTTCGAACCTCCCCAGAGCATCGGCGATGACGCGGTTCTCGCCGCCGTTAAGCGCGGCGTCCGCGGGACGTTCTTGACCACGGAGCAAGACAAGAGGATCGACAAGCAGAAGGAATTAGCCGCCCATTGGGCTCAGTTGGGCTTCAACGGCGAAGTTCAGATCACGCCGAACATCGGGCACTGGTTCCCCAAGAATTTCGCCGAGCTGCTCGACCAGGCCATCGGCCGGATTCTCGGCGAGGGGAAATAGAATCGCCATTATGAAAACGCGCCTCATCCCGGGATTGATCCTGGCCGTATTCAGTTTCGCGGCGATCCAGGCCCAGACGCCTCCGCCCGAACCGATCTTGAAATTCCCGGAAGGTGTCACGAGCGTAAGGATTCCCATCGAGATCTTCGAAAACATCCCCTACGTGCCCCTTCGGATCCCATCGCTCGGCCGGGAGCTTCGCTTTATCCTGGACACGGGCGCCGGCGGCATCGTCGCCGTCGACGAATCCGTCGCCCGCGAAGCCGGGATGCCTCTCTCCGGAGAATTTCCCCTGGGCGGAGCCGGAGAAAACCGGAAAATGGGCCATATCATCGAAAAAGGCCGATTCGAGACCGGCGGCCTCTCCTTCGAGGGCGGGACCCAGATCACCATCCCCCTCCACGATATGGATCCCTTCTGGGGAAAGCGCAAGGATGGATTGATCGGAGGGACCTGGATTTCCCGGACGGTCATGGTTCTGGACTATCGGAAAAGCGAGCTGACGTTTCATCGCCCCGAGTCGTTCGCCTGGCCGGCCGACGGCCACACGATTCCGCTGATCGTGGACGCCCACTTCGCCTTCGTCGAAGTCAACGTCCACCTCCACGGATTGGCCGCGCCCGTGAAGGCCCTCATGATGCTGGACACGGGGCTTCGGGGAACGACGTTCAACAACCCGTTTTCGAAAGAGCATGACCTGGCCGGACACAGCCCAAAGCGGCTGGAAACGGTCACCGGCTACGGCATCGGCGGCGTCAGCCGGGGAATTTTCGGCCGGGTTCGGGCGCTGGAAATCGGCGCCGTCCGGATCGAAGAACCGGTGGTGGCCTTCGCCACGGACAAAAGCGGAGCCCTGGCCGATCCCGGTTACGCCGGGATTATCGGGACGGAAATCCTCCACCGGTTTACCGTCACGCTCGACTATGCCGGCGGCCGGATGAACCTTCGGAAAAACGATGCGTTCGGAGAGCCCTCCGAATACGACATGAGCGGCCTCTGGTTCCGTTGCGAAGGCCCCGACTTCCGGACATTCGTCGTCCAGAACGTCGCACCGGGGACGCCCGCCGCGACAGCCGGGCTGGCGGTCGAAGACCGTCTCCTGGCCATCGATGGCCGTGACGCCGGAGAATTCTCCCTGGAAAGCCTGCGCCGGTATCTCAAACAAGCCGGGAAAACGGTAAATCTCACCGTTCGACGCGGAACGGAAAAGCGTCAAGTTAATATAAAGCTGGAACGAATCGTCTGAAATGAAAAAAACAATCTCAGCTCTTTTCGCCGTCTTTTGCCTTCTCGCATCCGCCTTCGCCGCGCCCGGAGATCAAGCGGCGATCGTCACCTTCTTTTCCACTCCCGAGCAGGAGAAGGCGGTCAAGGCCCTGATAAAAAGCGTTCGTCAATGGGGCGGTGCCTACCGCTCTTCCCGGATCTATGCGGTAACGACCGATCCGAAAGGGCTCCCCGGCGCCTTGCTCCCCCAAGAAGGCGTTGAAGTCCTGGCCCTGGAGATGGATCCGGCTTTTCTCTCCTATCCCCTGGCCTTCAAGGCCTTTGCCGCCGCCCAGGTCGAGACACGGGTGAAAGGAACGGTTTCGACACTGATCTGGCTGGACCCGGGGGCGATGGTTCTCAACCCCCTCGAGCCGCTCGACCTGGCCGGCCGGCATGACGCGGCCGTCCGGCCCGTCACGTTGGCCAACACCATCGCGATGCCGCCCCAGACACCGCCGGACGACTTCTGGAAACCGATCTACGGAGAAACCGGGCTTGATTACGCCAGGCTTCCGACAATCGAAACCGTCGGCGGCGGCACGAAAATCCAGCCCTACTATAATTGCGAATCGTTTTCGTTCAATCCCGGCCTCGGGATCGCCGCGGAATGGGCCCGCCTTCTGACCGGGCGCTTGAAAGACGAGCGTTATCAAAAAGACGTCTGCACGACGCCTCTCCGGCGGCTTTTTCTCCACCAAGCGGTGTTGAGCGCCGTCCTGACCGCGAGGATCGCCCCGGACAGGATCAAGGCCCTGCCCCCCGCCGCAGGCTATCCGTTCACTCAGCACGGCCGTCTTTCAGCCGGGAAAAAGGCGGCCCGCCTGAATGACGTCACGGTCGTCATCTTCGACACCACCTGGGACACGGCTCCGGGCTGGATGAACGTCCTCCCGATCGACGAGCCGCTCAAGGCCTGGCTCGCGGCCGCTTACACGGATTACATTGAAATCGCTCCCGGCATCTTCCGGGTCGAGGGAAGCTGTAATTCTTATCTCGTCAAAGGGCCGGAGGGCTCCGTCCTCATCGATCCTGCGGGGGCGGCCGTCGCCCCGGAATATTTCGAGGCCCTCGCTTCCCGATTTCCTCTGAAAGCCATCCTCCTGACCCATGCCCACCAGGATCATTCCGACGATATCGCCCGTTGGCGCCGGGGCCGGGACATCCCGGTCGTCGCCCAGCGCGAGTACAAGGGATATTCCGAGTACCAGGAGGAATTGAAGGGCTTTTTCGCCCGGCGGAATGCCATCTGGGCGGGTAAGATGCCGGCCGAAGGGAATTCGGAACCGCCGGCCGCTCGGGACGAGCCCACCGTCTTTTTCTCCGATACGTACGATCTTCAGGCCGGCGGTCTCGCCCTCAGGATGGTCCACACGCCGGGCGAGACGCCCGACCATGCCGTGATTTGGATACCGGAGATGAAGGCCGTTTTCGTCGGCGATAACTATTACGAGTATTTCATCAATAACTCGACCTTCCGGGGGACGATGATCCGCCCGGTCAAGGGATACATCAAGGCCATGGAGCTGGCCTTGTCATTTGATCCGGAATATTTTTTCATGGGACACGGCGCCCCGCTTCTCTCAAAAAGCGCCGTTCAAACGACGGCCGGCTCCTTTCTCACCGCCTTAAAATATGTATACGACGAGACCCTGAAAGGCATTAACGCCGGAAAGGATCTTCCCACCCTGAAGCGGGAGATTCGACTCCCAGGCGAATTCCAGATCCCCCAGGCCTACGGCAAAGTAGAGTGGACGGTTCACGGCATTTGGCAGGAATACGTCGGCTGGTTCGACGAGAATCCCTCGACGATGTACGCCTCGCCCGTCTCCGACGTCTATTCCGATCTGGTCGAACTGGCCGGCGGGGACAAGATCCTTGAGCGGGCCCGCGACCATCTCGAGCGCCGCGAATTCCAAAAGACGCTTCATTTGACGGAGCTCGTCCTCAAAGCCGAACCTTCAAATCGGCGGGCCAACGAGATCCGGCGCGACGCCCTGAAAGCCCTCCTGTCCGGGACGATCAACTTCATTGAAAAGATCTGGCTCAAC
>Ga0209287_10001472_pt1 | contig 11677 bp, 10 predicted proteins | sample PPLLak3cmMay2015_2_FD_187255 | JGI IMG/M metagenome (GOLD analysis project Ga0209287, IMG submission 187255) | Freshwater sediment microbial communities from Prairie Pothole Lake near Jamestown, North Dakota, USA - PPLs Lake P8 Core (1) Depth... | ecosystem: Environmental > Aquatic > Freshwater... | reverse complement strand
CCAGGATAAGGGTGATATAGTCGGCCGTCCGTTCCAGGTCGGATGTGATATGAGTAGAGAAGAGAACCGATTTTTTGCCGTCCTGAATCACTCCCGAGAGCCGCTCCAGAAGCTCCCGGCGAAATACGGGATCCAAGCCGGCGGTCGGCTCATCGAGGACGAGAAGGTCGGCCTCGTGGGACAGGGCCAGGGCCAGGGAGAACTTCATCTTCATCCCGTGGGACAAGGTTTTGAATTTCTGGACCGGGTTCAGTTCGAATTCCTTCATCGTCGCTTGAAACCGCCGGTCGTCCCACGTCGGGTAAAAAAGGGCGGTCGCCGCGGCCAGGTCTTTGAGCCGGACATCCTCGACCAGGGCCGGCGTCTCGTGGACGAATCCGATTCGGGCCTTGGCCGCTTTTTCATCGGCACGGTTATCCAAACCGAAAACGCTGACCGTACCGCCCTCCCGCCGGACGAGGTTGAGAATGAGCTTGATGAGTGTCGTCTTGCCGGCGCCGTTGGGGCCGACGAGTCCCATAATCGTTCCTTGAGAGACGGTGAACGTCACGTCCTTGAGGGCGAACCCCTTGTAGGCCTTGCGGAGGCCGGTGATTTCCAGTGCCGCGGACATTAGATATTCTCCTTGAATAACAATCGGAGCATTTCGACCATTTGGTCCTCGCCGATTCCCATCAGCCGGGCTTCGTCGACCGCTCGGACAAGGGCCTCCTCGACGATCTTCATTTTCTTCTCGCGAAGGAGCTCCTTGTTCTGGACAGCGACGAACGTCCCCTTCCCGCCAACGGTGTTGAGAAAACCTTCGGCTTCGAGCTCGTCATAAGCACGTTTGGTCGTTATCACGCTGATCTGGAGGTCCTGAGCGAGACGCCGGATCGACGGTAGCGGGCTCCCCTCCTCCAGGTCTCCGGACAGGATCTGGGCTTTGATTTGTTTGCCGATCTGCTCGTAAATCGGGTCGGCTGATGAATTGGAGATTATTATCTTCAAAACCGGATCTCCTTCCGTTCATTCTGTATCATGTGTCTATACCGTATATGCATCACAAGCACAGTATAGGCAAATCTTTTCTTTTGTCAAGACCTTTTTTTATTTGGGGTCGGACCTCAGCATTTATATTAATATTAATTAGTTGTCTGGCTTGATGACGGTCGAAACGCTCTTTGGGGAGCGTTTTTACCACCAAAACTATCGCGCTAAGAATAAAATCACTGGAATATTTCCCCCTGTTGTGGTGAAAATAAAAAGGTTCTTTCGGGCCACCCCCGAGAGCCAATAGAAAGAATGAAAAGACGAGGCAAAGATGAAAAAGATCCCGACCGCCTTCCTCCCCATTCCGGTCCTGCTTCTGGCCTTATTCCCGGCCGGCTGTTCAGCCTCGCGCTACGATTCCCAGGCCGCACTGGAAGCGGCCCGACAGAATATCATGGAAGAATTTTCTCGGATCGATCTTGAATTGAAGCGGGCCGCCGAACGGCTGGGGGCGGCGGGATTAACTGGATACGACGCCCGGTCGGCGCTCGAAGACCTCTTCAACGCGTTTCCTTATGCCGTCGATTGCGCCGCGGTCGATTCCACCGGCCGGATGGTGACGATCGAGCCCGCTCCCTACCGTCATTTCGAGGGCAACGACATCAGCGACCAGGAACAGATCAAGCGAATGCTGGACCGCCATGAACCGGTCCTGAGCGGGGTGTTCCGGACAGTCGAGGGAATCGAGGCCACTGATGTCGAATACCCCATTTTCGGACCTGACGGGGCGTTCCTCGGCTCAGTCAGCCTTCTCTTTTCGGCCGAAAAATTCCTTGCGGCCGCCCTGGCCCCCGCGGCCGGAGAAAAGCCGGCCTCCGTCTGGATTATGGAAACCGGCGGCCGGATACTCTTCCATCCGGTGAAAGCCCGGGTCGGGACGAATTTCTTTGCTTGGGAACGGCTCCGGACAGAGGACAATCTGCGCCGGCTCGCCGAACGAATCGCCTTAAATCCCGACGGCAAGGATGCCGGCCTCGGCGCTACCTGGACGAGCGCGGTATTCTACGACACTGCCTGGCGCCTGGTCACATTCGCAAAATTCTAAAACTCGGACTCCCGGTTCACAGGAAGCCGTATTTCTTCCCGTACTCCAGCATCTGGGCGATGTAATCCTCGGGCAGCGAAATCTTGATGTCGATGATCTTGCCGTTCGCATCCATGACCGGCGTATAAACCGGGTTGATGAAGCCGGCATAGGGCGCCAGGTTCAGCTTGGCATACCGCGCCAGGACTTCTTTGTGAAGATCCTGGTCGATCTTGACGCCGTAGGTCTCGACGAGGTTTTTCGCCGCCTCGTAATCGCCTTCGCTCGTGATCCGCTGGACTTCGGAAAGGAGCTGTCCGTACAGGCCCTGCAGCTTCTGGTAATCGTTGACCACGAAGTACGTCTTGCCGTCCTTTTCGATCCGGCTGATGACGTTCTCCGGAAGGCCTTTTTCATAGACCCAATGGGAGACCATCGCCCGGCTGCGCATGTGGGCTTGCTCGATGTTCTTGCCGAGCTGGATTCGGGTGATCTGGGTCAGGAGGCCGTTTCGGATGTTGGTGTCGTACTCGGCCTTGGCCGCATCCCCGTTGGGCAGGAGCCCCAATTCGATGACCTTCGGGTCCATCATGTAATACAGGGCAAACAGGTCGGCCCGCGCCTCCTCGACCGGAGAATGGTAGTTTTTCAGGGCTTCGTTGCTGACCCCAGGGAGGAGTTGGCCCGAGCCGTGGCCCAGCACTTCGTGCAAGTCGGTATGGATGTTTCCGGCCAGGCCGGCGTACGTCTTGCTCCGTTCGAGCTCCTCCGCCGAGGCGATGAACTCCGGCCCGAAACCGGAGGTCAGCGACGAGGCGTTATAGGCATAGGTGATGTTCTCCAGCGTCACCGATTTGCTGCCATGGTTGACTCGGATCCAGTTGGCGTTGGGCAGATTGATCCCGATCGGCGTGGACGGATAACAATCGCCGCCCAGCATCGCCGCGGTGATGACCTTGGCCGCCACGCCCTTGACCTCTTTTTTCTTGAAGCGGGAGTCGACCGGCGAATTGTCCTCGAACCACTGGGCGTTGGCCTGGATGATGTCGGCCCGCTTGGTCGCTTCGAGGTCCTTGAAGTTGACCAGGGACTCCCAGGTGGCTTTCCGCCCCATGGGATCGTTATAGACCTCGATGAAGCCGTTGACGAAATCGACCCGGGACTGGAGGTCCTTTACCCAGGCGACATTGTATTCGTCGAAATCGTTCAAGTCCCCGGTCCGGTAATACTTGACCAGGGCGTCGATCACCTTTTTCTGCTGTTCGTTCTCGGCCACGCCGGCCGCCTTTTCCAGCCAGAAGACGATCTGGGCGATCGCCGGGCCGTACATCTTGTCGATGGCCGCGACTTCTTCGACGATCTTGCCGTTCTTCTTGACGACCTTCGTATTCAGGCCGTAGGAGATCGGGGTCGGGTCTTTTTTATCGATGATTTTCTCGTAGTATTTTTCGACCTCAGCCTGGGTCACGCCCTCGTAGAAATTGACGGCCGATTTGGCTACCAGGTCCTGGCTCGAATCCTGGGAGACTTTCTTGGCGTCGACGGCGGGGTCGAAGAGAATCGGGGTCAGAAAAGCGATAAAGGCGTCGATCGACTGCCCCGCGGCCAGCGGGAAGGCGGCCCCTTCCGCCCCCTTCACCAGCTCCGCAAAATACGCCGGCTCGATTTCCGGCAGGAACTTGTCCGTCGAGTAATGGTGATGGATGCCGTTGCTGAACCAGACCCGCTTGACATAGGTCATGAACTTGGCCCAGCGCGGGTCATTCCGGTCGCCCTTGTATTTTTCGACGATCGCGTCCAGGGTTTTGCGGATCGTCAGGTTATGCTTGTAGTTCTGGTCAAAGACGATGTCCCGCCCGCAGAGGGCCGCTTCGGCAAGGTAGTAGACCAGCTCTTTTTGAGCCGGAGTCAGGGCTTCGAAGCCGGGGACCTGGTAGCGGAGGATCTTCAGGTCGGCGAACTGATCGATTTGCCAGCGGAATTCCGGAGCCGCGGCCGCGACGGGCTCGGGCTCGCTCTTTTTGCACCCCGTGACCAGGGCGACGGCGGCGATCAGCACCAGGGAAACCAGGACGCGTTTTCCGGACATGGGATCCTCCTTGAGGGCGGAAACGAAGGATAAGGAATCACCGCCAGAGCATACCAAAACGGCCCCCTGAAATGCAAAGGAAGATTGACAGAGCCGGACGCAGGCGATATATTTCAAGCCCTGCAAGGTCGAGATCTCTGGAGGTAAAACGCATGCGTCATCGAACTCTCATCCTTCCGGTCGTTATGCTTCTCCTCGTCCTTTCGTCACTGCCTCTTCGGGCGGCGGACACTCATCCCTTCTCGATCCATGACATGCTGGCCATGGACCGGATTTCGGACACCCAGGTCTCGCCCGACGGGAAATGGATCGCCTTCAACCTCCGGGAAACCGACCTGGCCGGAAACCGCGGCCGCACGGACATCTGGCTGGTCGGAGCCGACGGGAAAGGTCTTCGCCGCCTGACGAGCCACCCGGCCGCCGATTACAACGCCCGCTTCTCGCCCTGCGGCAAGTATCTCTTCTTCCTTTCGACGCGCTCCGGCTCCTCCCAGGTCTGGAAAATCAAGGTCGACGGAGGCGAAGCCGAACAGGTCACCCGCCTTCCCCTCGACATTGGGGGCCTGGCGATGTCCCCCGTCGGCGGGACGCTGGCCGTTTCGATGGAAGTCTTCCCCGGGGCAAGTCCCGAAGCAACCGCCAAGAAGCTCGCCGAAATCGCCGAGAAAAAGGCCAGCGGCCGGCTCTACGACAAGGTCTTCATCCGCCACTGGGATACCTGGGCCGACGGCCGCCGCGCCCATGTCTTCGCCGTTTCGACGAAAGACGGGAAAGCCCTGGACCTGATGCCGGCCATGGATGCCGATGCCCCCTCCAAACCCTTCGGCGGCTTCGAGGAGATCGCCTTCACCGTCGACGGCAAAGGTCTGGTCTTCACCGCCCGCGACGCCGGACGCGAGGAGCCTTGGTCCACGGATCTGGATCTCTACTTCGTCCCGGTCGACGGCTCGGCGGCGCCGAAATGCCTGACAGAGGCCAACAAGGCCACGGATACGATGCCCGTCTTCTCGCCTGACGGAAAAACGCTCGCTTATCTGGCCATGGCCCGGCCCGGATACGAAGCCGACCGTCTCCGCCTCGTCCTCAAGGACTGGCCGGATGGAAAGGACCGTTACCCGGCCGATGCTTGGGACTATTCCATCGGCGCGATGAGCTGGTCCAAGGACGGGACGAAGATTCTGGCCACGGCCGGAAACGTCGGCCAGACGTCGTTGTTTTCGATTGACGCCAAGACGGGCGCGGTCTCAACGATTATCGAAAAAGGGACGGTGGCCGGATTCGGCCAAGCCGAAGACCGGATCGTCTACGAACATAACACCCTGACCGCTCCAACCGAAATCTTCTCGGCCAAGCCCGACGGCAGCGACATGAAAGCCGTAACGGCGATCAATGCATCCAAGATCGCCGCCGCCCGGATGGGGGACTTCGAGCAGTTCTCCTTCAAGGGATGGAACAACGAGACGGTTTACTGTTACATCGTCAAGCCCGTCGATTTCGACGCGGCCAAAAAATACCCGGTTGCCTTCCTCATCCACGGCGGCCCCCAGGGGTCGTTCGGTAACAATTTCCACTACCGCTGGAATGCCCAGGCTTATGCCGGGGCCGGCTATGCCGCAGTCATGGTCGATTTCCACGGCTCGACCGGTTACGGCCAGGCCTTTTGCGACGCCATCCGGGGCAATTGGGGAGGAAAACCGCTGGTCGACCTCCAGAAGGGGCTCGAAGCCGCCGTCAAACGGTATCCCTGGATGGATGGAAACCGGGTCGGGGCGCTCGGCGCCTCCTACGGCGGCTACATGATCAACTGGATCGCCGGGTCCTGGCCTGACGGCTTCAAGTGCCTGATCTGCCATGACGGGAACATCGACGAGCGGGCCGCCTACTTCAACACCGAGGAGCTCTGGTTCCCGGAATGGGACCACATGGGGACGCCCTGGGACAACCCCCAGGGCTACGAAAAACACAACCCGGTCAACCTGGTGAAGAACTGGAAGACGCCGATGCTCGTCATTCACGGCGGCCTGGATTACCGGGTCGTCGACACCCAGGGGATCGGAACGTTCAACGCCCTTCAGCGCCGGGGCATTCCGAGCAAGTTCCTTTATTTCCCCGACGAGAATCACTGGATTCTCAAGCCGGCCAATTCCATCCTTTGGCACGACACGGTGATCGCCTGGCTCGACCAGTGGCTGAAGAAGTAATCTCCTGAATACCGGCTCGATCCTTATTTCCCTCCGCCGGCGATAAAGGCGGCCAGGTCCCGGCCGGCCTTGGCCAGGTCGGCCTTCCGGACGTACATCATATGGCCGCACTCGTAGAAAGCGAATTTCACCCGGTCCTTGAATTCTCCGCGAGGATCAAGGTGAGCGAAGGTATAGACCGCTCCGAAGTAATCGCAGGCGGCGTCATAATACCCCTCGAGAACCAGGACCCGGAGATAAGGATTCTGGGCCAAGGCCGTCCGGAGCATGTCCCCCACACCCGGAGCGGAGCGGCCGAAGGGCGAGCCGGACGGCTGGCCCATCAGCGCGTTCATCCCCTTCCAAGGCATGACATCGCCAAAGATGTTGTAGACATCATCGGTGACGAAGCGGAGGTCCTGCCGAAAATACTTGTTGGCCATGATCGTGAACGGGCCCATCCAGGCGTCCATGGCCGGATCGGTTTCTTGATCGTCCCCTGCCGCTTCCTTATCGATTCCTTTATAGCGGCTGTCCAGGCGCCCCACCGTCCGGTTCTCGTCGCGGAGGAGCTCCTTGCGGAAACGCTCCCGGGAAACACGGAGGTTGGTCTCCCGGAGATACGCTTCGGATAAACCGGTGAATCGGGCAGTATTTTTAACTGCCGACGCCGTTTCCGCCGCGGTCATGAGATTCCCCTTGACCAGGGCATCCGTGTACTCGCCCAGGGCAAAGGCCTCGGCCAAGTCCAGAACTTCGCGCAGGGGTTTGGCCTGGAGGTCGGCCGGCAGCTTCTTATGGTACCAAGCCGTCGCCGTATAGTGCGGCAGGATGGTGGCATTGGACAGCTCTTCGCCCTGCTGAACGCCCAGGGTCATGGTCGAGACAAGGATCGTCCCGTCGATATAAATGCCCTGCTCCGACAGGTAGCCGGTCAGGCCGGCCGCCCGGGTCGTCCCGTAGCTTTCCCCGATGATGTACTTGGGCGAACCCCAGCGGTCGTTGCGGTGGAGATACAAGCGGATGAATTCGCCGACCGACTGGATGTCTTCCATCACCCCGTGATACTTGTGCGGATCCTCGCCGGGCATCATCCGGCTGTAGCCGGTTCCGACCGGGTCGATGTAGACGATGTCGGCGACATCCAGGATCGTATGCTCGTTGTCGACCATCCGGTACGGAGGCTTCGGGATCCAGCCTTCCTCCTCGTAGGCGATGACGCGCGGACCCGTGAATCCCAAGTGCATCCAAACCGAGGAAGAGCCCGGGCCGCCGTTGAAGGAGAACAGGACCGGCCGCGACTCGCGGTCGGCCACGCCGTCCTTGGTGTAGGCGATATAGAAGATGTGGGCGGTCGTCTTTCCATCCTCGCGGATGGGCATCATTCCGCAAGCGGCGGTGTAGCTCAGCGGCTTTCCCGCGATCGTGATCGTATGCTTGGTGACGACCGGCGCTTCGGAGACGGCCGGTAGAGAAGCGGCCCGTTTCGCTTCGACTGGTTTTGCCGCTTGTTGGGCGGCGGGCGACTGCCCGGGAGCCGGTTGGGCAGAAACTACGGAGACGGCGGTAAAGAATACGGTGAAAAAGATAAGGGCGAAGGCTTTTTTCATGATGGCGGGCCTCCTTGTCTTCCCAGCATTTATCATACGAATAGGCAGATTGCAAAACAAAACAGAATCCGGCGAAAAAGGGGAGAAAAACGGAGATATCGGCTCGGTGCTTGACAAAACAGTTCTACTGTTACATATTACTGATACAGTGGATAAAAACGAGGTCAAATACCTGAATTTCTCGATCGATGCGCGGTCGGCCGTGCCGGTCTTCAAACAGATCAAGCAGGCCATAAAGCGATTTATCGCCTCGGGATATCTTGTCCAAGGCGATAAGCTGATGTCGATTCGGGATATGGCCTCCCTGCACGGTATTCATCCCAATACCATCGTCAAGGTGTATTCCCAGCTGGAAATCGAAGGATACGTTTCATCAAGGCCCGGATCGGGTTATTTCGTCAAGACGGAGGGCGGTCAGGTTAAAAAAGAGAAAGAATCCTTCATAAAAGATGCCGCCCGAGAGTTTTTAACCAAAGCCCGGCAGCTCGGCTACTCGCTTGAAGAAATCCTCCCGATCCTGACGGCGCTGGAGGGGACCCTCTCTTCAGAAAATGAAAAAGGAAACGAAGAATGATCACCATCCATGACATTTCATTCCGCTATGACAAAAAGCAAGTGTATGACGGATTCAGCCTCCATATTCCCGAGGGGCAATCCTGCCTCATCTCCGGCATCAATGGTGTGGGGAAAAGCACGCTGCTCCGGCTCATGGCCGGCGTTCTCCGGCCCGATCAAGGGAGGATCACCTATAGTCCCAAACTTGGAACCGTTCCGAAGAAAAAAATCGGTTTCATTTCCGACCGCCTGAGCCTCTATGAAAGCTTGACCGTGGTCCAGGGCATCGAGCTCCATCAATCGGCCTTCGGCCTGGACGGGTTTGACGACAGCCTACTCAAGCATTTGAAAATCGGCGAAAATCAAAGTATCAAATCCCTCTCCATCGGCCAAAGAACCATTTTCCATCTCAGCCTGGTTCTTGCCGCCCGCCCCGAGATCCTCCTGATCGACGAGATCATTCATTCCATCGACGCCTATCTCCGCAAATTCTTTCTGGACCAGCTCATCCGCCTGCTTTCCGAAAGGCGGATGACCATCGTCACGGTCAATGTAAACTTCCACGATATCGAGCATATGATCGACCGGGTCATTCTCCTGAAAAGCGGCCGGATCGCCGTGGATGAAGAGATCGATGACCTGAAAGACAAGGTCAAGCGGGTGGTCGCCGCCCGGCCGCCCGAGGGTTTGCCCGTCCTGTCCACCGGAGGAAGCCCGGAACGGCCGGACTATTTCATCTACCCCTTCGAGGAGGAATTCCGCCGCCGGATTGACGGCGAAATCATCGATCTGAACCTGACCGAAATCGTCGCCGCCTTCATCGGGGGCGAGTATGTTTAAAAAAGAGCTCCGCGAAATCTGGAAACCCGTCATCCTTCGCCTCATTGTCGTCTTGGCGATTCCCGTGGTTATGACTGTGATGATGGCCAGAACCTCGCCGGAACACATGCCGAATCTCATTCGGGATTCGTTTCCGATCGCCCTGATCTGGGTCGCGAATTTCCTGGGTGTCACCGCATTCAAGGCGGAGTTCGAAGACCGGAGCCTGGAGTATTGGCTGACGTTTCCCCAAGGAGCGGGAGAGCGCTTTGCGAGGAAAGCGGCGCCCCGCTTCGCGCTGGTTTTATCGATGGTTCTTTTCTATGGCGTTCTTTGCGCCATTTCGGGGAGTCTCGTTTCAGACCCGCGCGCCTTTAAGATCGTCGGCCCCTGTTCTGTTTTTTTCTTTATCAACGGCTGTCTCTGCGGATTCCTGAGCGATCGAAACCTCCGGATGGTGGCCAATGTTGTAACGTTTTTTTCCTTCGGCATTTTGACATTTGGCTTTTCCCGAATCCTTCTTCCGCTTTTCCCGAAAATAAATCAGACCGTTTCGCCCGCCGTCGTTTCTTTTTCCGCTTTTCTGATCGTCGCCGGCATCATGGGAGGAATATTTCTTTCATCCGCCCGAAAATTCGACCTTCGGGCCCCGCAACTCTTCCTGAAACGGGTTCGCGCTTTTGGTCTCCCCCTGCTCCTGGCTTTGGATATCGCCGCTCTCGTCTTTCATTTCGCCGGCCATCGAACTTGAACTTTCCGTCACAGAGACGCTCATGCTGAAAATGGAATGGCGGAACGCATTGAAACCCGGGATCCTCTGTCTCGCTCTTCTCTTTCCGGGTCTCATCGTTTCTCTCCTGAAAATATCCGTCGCCGATTTCTTGAATTTTGCGCTCGTCAAGGCGTTTAAAATCCTGAGTGGATCGGTCGAACAGCCGTATCTTTTCCTTCTTCTCTTTTCGTTCGCCTTGGCGATTCTCGTCGCGGCCAACGTCCTCGGATTCAACGCCTTTCGGAAAGAACACGAGGACCAGGCCTTCGAATACCTCTTCACCCTCCCGGTTTCCAGGAAGCGCATCTTAACCGTCAAGTTGGTCCCCCGGCTCCTGACCCTGGGCGGACTGCTTATGATTTATGAGGCGGCGGCCTTACTCGAAGTCCTGAAATGGCGCCCCATCCAGGGAAAGCTCTTCTTCCTGATCGATCCGGTTTTCTTCCCCGCCGTCGTCCTCGCGGTCTTCTTCAGCGGTTTCCTGATCGGAATCTTCGAACAAAAGGACCTGGTTTCGGTCGTGACTCTTCTTTCTTTTCTGGCTCTATTTGCCTTCCCGGCGGGGGCGGCCATCCTCCTTGAGCGGATTTTTCCCGCCTCCTGGGGCCTGCTTTATAAAAACGGCCTAACCTTCGTTCTCGGAGAATTGCTGCTTCTCATGATTCTCAGCGTATCCGCCCTTCCCCTATTCGGGAAAATGGACGTTCGATCCTTACCCTCCACAAGCCGAACCTTCGCCCGGCGAGCACTGGGGCCCCTCGGGATTCTCTGCCTTGGAGTCTTCCTTCTTATGATATTGAAAAAGTGATTGACCCTGGGCTCGGCGCCGTTCTCGAGATTCGCTCTGACCGTTTCTTACCAGCGGTCAACGTGGCACATCACGGCGACCGGCCGGCGCTTTTTCGGCGGCGGAGAGTCGGCCGGATACCCCAGCGGCGTGAACGCGACGGGGACAACATTATCCGGAAGGCTCAGGACTTCCCGGGCCGCCTTCGGGTCAAAGGCCGCGATCCAGCAAGTCCCCAATCCTTCGTCGGCCGCGGCCAGAATCAAATGGTCCGTGGCGATCGTCGCGTCGACTTCGGCCGCATTCCAGCCGTCGTATTTTCTTTTCCAGCCTTCGCCCGGAAGGGCGCAGACGGCCAGAACCAGCGGAGCTTGGACGAACCATTCCCGGCCATAAACCCGGCGAAGCTCGGTTTCCCGGCCTTTTGTTTGAATAACGATGATCCGGAAGGCTTGAAGGTTGGCGGCCGTGGGGGCCAGGCAAGCCGCCTCCAGGATGCGGGCCACTTTCTCCTCCTCGACCGGACGGGGCTCGTAGGCCCGGACGCTGTACCGTTTGCGGATGAGCTCTTGATATTCCATGAATTCCCTCCGTCCTATTATAGAGGCACGACGGAGGCGTGACAACCGCGATGCAGGTTACCTCTTCCGGTCGATGAAGATCCAGGACAGGAAGTTGCCCAGGCTGAGGGCCAGCGTGAGGCACCCGATGATCCGCATGATCATGACGCCTTCCTGGTCGCCCCGGGTGACTTCAGGGATGAACTGGGCGATGATGACCAAGGCGAGGCCCAAGCATAGGGAGATGAT
>Ga0209287_10001468_pt1 | contig 11699 bp, 12 predicted proteins | sample PPLLak3cmMay2015_2_FD_187255 | JGI IMG/M metagenome (GOLD analysis project Ga0209287, IMG submission 187255) | Freshwater sediment microbial communities from Prairie Pothole Lake near Jamestown, North Dakota, USA - PPLs Lake P8 Core (1) Depth... | ecosystem: Environmental > Aquatic > Freshwater... | reverse complement strand
CCCGGCGCCGATTTCACTACGCCGAAACCTTCGTGGTGCCGGCGGCGGCCCGATCCTACCGGATCGTCAACGAATCGTCCGGCCTAGCCATGGTCGTGGCGGCGTTCATGAAGTAGTGGGGCTGCCGATTTGTTTCCCTCCCGTAACGCAACTCCCAGAACCGGTCGGCAGTCAAACCCATAGCACCACCTTCCGTTTCAACGACGGCACTCCCGACACTCCATACGACGTGATCGTGGCCCAGACCAACCAGATCCATTGATCAGCTCCTTCTGATCGGACCGGGAGGCATCGACCCGATGCTTCCTGTTCATTTTTTTTAGTCTTGTGTTTAATAAGAACCTTGTCGTGGGTTGGCAGATAAAAGTATAATGAGAGTCATAATGAACTACGATTTTATCCGCTTCATCGGGGAACGGCTGGGGAGCCGGGTCCATCCCCTCTGGATCTATTCGTTCCTGGCCTATCAACTGGTCGTATCGGCCCTGGTGTTCCTGTTCGACGCCGGGTTTTCGCCGCTGATCGTCTGGATCGGCTGGGGATTGTTCCTGGTGGTTTCAGGGGCCTATCTGCTTCGTGGACGGCAGGATGAGAAAAAAGAAGAGACCGAATACCAGGGAAGGGAACGGGCCCGGATGCATCGGATATCATGGTTGAGCCGGCGATTGGAAGTCGACCCGATGTTTCGGACCGACTGCCGGACCTGCGTTCACTGGCTCGAAGCCGGAGGAACCTGCCGAAGCGAAATCGAACCGGGCGACCGCAGGTTCCGCTTCCATCACGACGACGAACGCCTTTATTGCCTGCATTGGCAGGCAGCGGGGGAAACCGGGGGTGAAGCTGTTCATCGCCGATAGAATGCCCGGCATTATAATCGTGGGGAGTTCGGCATGACCGAGAACCGAGGCAATCGGTATCGGCCTGGAATCCTCATCCAGTTTTTCCTTTTGTTGATCGCGAATCGGTTGCTTTCATCCCAGGTAAAGGGGACGATCGAGGGGTCGACGGTCGATGGGGAGACCCGGAAGGTTTTGGCCGGGGTCCATCTTCTTCTGCTGCCCACCGGGATTGAAACCCGTTCGGACGGGGAGGGCCTGTTTCGCTTTGCGGAATTGCCTTCGGGTACCTATCGCCTGCAGGCGAGCCTGGATGGGTTCGTGCCCCTCGCCAGAAGCGATATCGTCGTCCGCCCCAAGCGGATTACGCGCCTGCGACTGGAATTGAATCCCCTCCTCCCCGAGCTGTGCGAAGAGGTCACAGTCAGCGGCAGCTACTTTCAAACCGACGACAAAGCCCCGGCCAGCGTGTTTCATGTGGACAACGAGGAGATGCGCCGCACCCCAGGGGTCTATGGGGATGTCAATCGCATGGTGCGGATGATGCCGGGGACCCTGAATGCCGGCGACACCCAGAACGACCTGATCGTCCGCGGCGGCAGTCCGGTCGAGAGCGGCGTCGTCCTGAACCGCATGGAGATACCCAACATCAACCATTTCTCCTCCTGGCGCAGCAGCGGCGGCCGTTTTTCCACCCTCAATCCCGGCCTGATCGAGGAGATCGATTTCTATTCGGGGAATTATCCCAGTCAGTACGGCGAGCGGCTCTCATCGATCCTGGAGATCAAGCTGCGCGAGGGGAACGGCCGCGAATTCGACGGTCAGTTCGATGTCAATATCGGCGGTGCCGGCCTGATTCTGGAGGGCCCGCTGCCCGGGAAAAAGGGGTCCTGGCTGGCCTCCTATCGCCGCTCCTACCTGATGCTGCTGGAAAAGACCGGGATCGTCAGCCTCGAGGAGTATGTCCCGTTTCTCGAAGATGCCCAGGCCCACATCGTGCTGTCGGCAGGGGAACGGCATCGGCTCTCCCTGACCGGGTTGTACGGCCGAAGCCGCTATCACATCGACGAGGGGGGGCAATACAAGGAGTACAACAGCCTGCAGTACACCGGCGGCCTCAACTGGCAATACCTGTGGCGGAAGAACGGCTACTCGGAAACCTCCGTTTTTTTCTCCCGGCTCGCCAATGGCTATTTGAACCGGGACCTGCTCGTCCCGGAGAGCGGGTTGGAACAGGAATCCCGGCAGTCCGATACGCTGACCGCCTTTCGCTCCGATCACTTCTGGCGGATTACGCCGCGGATCGCTCTCCTGTTCGGAATGCAGGGCAAGTGGGAACGACTGGAAAACGAGTTTTTCAGCCGCCCGGAACTGAATGACGCTTCCTGGAGGCATCAGAACCGCTTTGCCCAGGCGGCCCTGTACGGAACCATTAGGCTCAATCCGGTGCCGAGACTGACGATCAACCTGGGGGGGCGGATCGATTATTCGGGTTTTTCCCGGTATGGGGCCCTTTCTCCGAGAATTTCCCTCCATTGGCGCTGGACGCCGCGCCTGGGGGTCTATGCCGGATTCGGTCAATACCGGCAGTCGCTGGCCGCCATGATGCCCCTTTTCATCTGGACCCGGGAAACCTGCACCTATCCCGATCCGCGCAGTCGTCACTGGGTCATCGGCTGCGAATACTTCCCCGGTCCCGATACCCGTTTCACCATCGAGGTCTATGACAAGGAGTACGACCGCCTCCCTTTGAGCCCGGACTATCCGGAGCTGCTTCTCAGTGATCGCAAATTGCACGAATCGGCCTTGCTGCCGGAGCGGATCGAGTCCACGGGGATCGCTTTCGGTCGCGGGGTCGAATTGTTTTTTCAGAAAAAGCCGGTCCGGGGGTTCTTCGGGATCTCCAGCCTGGCCGTGGCGCAAAGCCGCTACCGTGACCTCGCGGGGCAATGGCGCGACCGGGGATACGATGCCCGGATCATCTTCAATCTCATCCTCGGCTTTCGCCCCGGGAAACGATGGGAATTGAGCGGCCGCTGGACCTATGCCTCGGGATTACCGATGACGCCATTCGACGTGGAACGATCATTCCGACTCAATCGGGCGGTGGTCGATTTGAGCCGGACCAATGGGGAGCGGTTGCCCGCCTACTCGTTACTCAACCTGCGGGCCGAGAAGAGATTTGTCTTCAAGGGGAGCTCCCTCTCTCTGTACCTGGAGATATGGAACCTGCTGAATCGGAAGCATGTTTTTTACTATTATTGGAACCGCCGTCTCCGCGCCGTCGCTCCCCGGTACGAATTGCCCCGGCTTCCGTTTTTCGGGCTGGAGTACGAGTTCTGACCACCGGAACAACGGTCTCTATTAAGTTGCTTTTTTTACCGCCGCCCGGTTTTTTTGCTCTTCCAGCAACTCCCACCGCTGGTAGGCGTCGGCCAATTCCTTTTCCAGAGCCTGCAGGCGCTGGTTGACGATGCCGATGTCGCTGCCGGCAGTCTGATAGAATCGCGGATCGGCCAGAGATTGGAGAAGCCGTTTTTTCTCCGCCTCCAGGTCATCGATTCGCCCGGGCAGGCCGCTCAACTCTTTTTCCTCTCTGAAGCTGAGTTTCAGGGAGGGGGCGCGGGTTTTCACCACCGCCGGTTTGATTTCCTTTTCCGGCTGTGGAGGCGGGTCTTCCCGGGCCAGCCGCCGCCAATCGGAAAATCCCCCCACGTATTCCCCGATTTTCCCGTTCCCCTCGAAAACCAGGGTGCTGGTGACGACATTGTCGAGAAAGGTGCGGTCGTGGCTGACCAGGAGCAGGGTTCCCGAAAAATCGAGGAGCAGTTCTTCGAGGAACTCCAGGGTTTCGATGTCGAGGTCATTGGTCGGTTCGTCCAGAACCAGGAGATTGGCGGGCCGGGTGAACAATCGTGCCAGGAGCAGCCGGCACCGTTCCCCTCCCGAGAGGTATTTCACTTTCATCCGCGCCCGTTCGGGCGGGAAGAGGAATTTTTGCAGATAGCCGATCACATGCTGGTTCTGGCCGTTGATCAGCACCCGGTCGCTCCCTTGCGCCACATTGTCGAAGACCGATTTTTCATCGTCCAGTTGGTCGCGGAGCTGGTCGAAGTAGATGGTTTCCAGGTTCGTACCCAGGCGCACCGAGCCGCCGACGGGCGGCAGGTCACCGAGCAGCAGGCGGAGCAGGGTGGTTTTGCCGCAGCCGTTGGGGCCGATGATGCCGACCCGGTCGCCGCGCATGATCACCGTCGAAAAATTGCGGATCACCTGGTTTTCTCCAAAAGCAAAAGAAACTGCTGACGCTTCGATGACCAGGCTTCCCGACCGTTTCGCTCCCTGCAGAACCATGTTCACCGAGCCGGACCGTTCCTGCCGCTGCCGCCTCTGTTCCCGCATCCGCATCAGGGCCTTGACGCGCCCCTCGTTGCGCCGCCGCCGGGCTTTGATCCCCTGGCGGATCCAGGTCTCCTCGATCGACAGCTTTTTATCGAACTGGCGGTTTTGATTTTCCTCCGCGAACAGTTCCTGCTCGCGTCGTTCCAGGAAGGTCGGGTAGTCGCAACGGCAGTCCAGCAGGTGGCCCCGGTCGATTTCGATGATGCGGTTGGCCAGTTTGCGGACCAGGAGCCGGTCGTGGGTGACGATGAGGACGGCGCCCCGGTATTCGGCGAGAAACGTTTCCAGCCAGGTGATGGCGTCGATGTCGAGGTGATTGGTCGGCTCGTCGAGCAGGAGGATGTCGGGGCTCGAGACCAGGGCCCTGGCCAGCAGGGTGCGCCGCTTCAATCCGGTGGAAAGGGCGGTGAATTCACTCTCGGCGGGCAAGTCCATGCGGGCGATGACCTGATCAACCCGGCGGTGGATCTCCCAGCCGTTTTCTGTGTCCAACTGCCGCCCCAAACGATCGAGACGGTCAAGCAGTTGCGGCTGGCTCCCGGTTTTCTCCGCCAGTTGCGCAGTGGTCCGGTGAAAATCGAGCAGCAGCTGACGTTTTGGCCCCAGTCCGGCGGTGACGATATCGATGACCGGACCGCTGATGCCTCCGGGAATCTCCTGGTCCAGCAGGGCGGTGGTAAGACCCTGAGCGCGGGCGATTTCGCCGGAGTCGGCCTGGCTGTCGCCGTTGATCAGTTTCATCAGCGTCGTTTTGCCGCTGCCGTTGCGGCCCAGGAGGAAGGCCCGGTCGCCCGGTTCGATCTGCAGATCGATATGGTCCAGCAGCGGGAAGCCGCCGAAGCCGAACGATATGTCTTTCAGGCTGAGAAGCGCCATGCGCGGATCGGTTTTCCTTACGCCGGCTTCGGGAATACAGCCGGTGAATGGCTAGTATACCCCATTTCGGGCTTCGGGACAAAAGAAATGTAAATTCTCCACTTGAATATAGGTGGGGGATTAGGGGATGCTGGAATGGTTTCCTTCGACTGGTATGGTATGTTAGAATGATCAATATGAAGGAACTGAGCGAGTGGCTTGCCCAATCTCGATATGATATAAAGACCGCGCAATCTCTGTATGCCAGCGGGAGGTATATCTATGTGGTGTTTATGTGCCACTTGGCAATAGAGAAGGCATTGAAGGGGATTTGGTCGCTAAAAAAGCAGGCTGTTCCGCCGAAATCACATAACTTGGTGTTTTTTATAGAGGGCACTGGGTTGCTGATTCCCCATGAGTATCTGGACTTTATTTACAGCCTGTCTCAAGCGAGTATCCCAATCCGGTATCCGGAAACATTGGCGGTATTAAAAAAAGCGTATTCCCGCCAGGATGTCCTTGAGATCTTAAAAAAAACAGAAGGGGTGCTCCGGTGGATTACCAAGCGATCGAATGCTGTTTAAAAAAAATAGGGATGGATTTACGGCGGAATGGGATTGAAGTAGACCGGGTTTACCTTTTCGGATCGGTGTTACGGGGGACCGATTTGGAGTACAGCGACATTGATGTTTTAATGGTAGCCGCTGGTTTTGGAAAACTGACTATTTGGCAGAGAGCAAAACTAATCGGCAGATTAATCAGAGAGACTTCCCTCCCTTTTGAGATTATGATGCTGAGCGAGAAGGAATTTGACGAGAGTCCGTTTGCTCAGAAGATCAGCGAACATGCCAAACGGGTCGATTTCACTGCGGCCTAGCCGGGGGTTTAGGGAGGATTTTTCCACTTGACAAAAAGATAAGTCCTTGCTAAATTAACCATATGGTTAAACCAACTGGTTGGTTGAGGATGCGAGCATGACCGAAGAAACCAAAGAAAGAATCCTCCAGGCGGCCATCCGCGAGTTTTCCGAAGGGGGGTTCGACGGCGCCCGCATGGAGGGGATCGCCCGGGAAGCCGGGGTGAACAAGGCGATGTTGTTCTACTACTTTTCCTCCAAGAAGGAACTCTACAAGACGGTGATCGTCCAGGCGATCGGCGCGCTGCTGTCGGAAATGAGGAACGCTTTCGCCGACGGCGCCACCCCCGAGAAGCTGATCGAGAACATCCCCCGCGTCTACATCTCCTTCCTCTCCAGCCACCCCTACGTGGTCAAGATCGTCGGCCGCGAACTGACCCACCGCCCGGAGCATATTCAGGAATTGCTCGGTGAACTGGTCGAAAAGAGCGGCATCGGCGGATTCAAGCACTTTCTCTTCGAAACCTTCCGCGGCTGGGTCGAGCGGGGGCTGGTCCGCGAGGAGAGTCCGGAGCATTTCATGATCAACATCATCAGCCTCTCTCTCTTCTCCTTCATCGCCCTGCCCATGATCGAGATCATGGCCGGCAAAGAGGTCACCCGCGACGAGCGGTTCTTCGAAAAACGGTTGCAGAGTGTCGTCAATGTACTGAAACGGGGAATGCTGAAATGAGAAAAAAAATCGTACTTCTGCTGGTTTTGGGCGGCTCGGGCCTGCTCCTGGCCGGGGGGGAAACCACCCTGAAGGAAGCGGTCAGCCGGGCCCTGGAACGGGACGGCGCCCTGGGCAACGCCCGCCTCGAGGTGAGGGCGGCCGAAACGGCCCGGACGAGCGCCGAAAAGTCGAAATGGTTCACCCTGCAAGCGGGGGGCAATTACCGCTACACATCGGAAACCATGGAGATCACCGCCGATGCGTTTCCGTTTCCCACCGGCATTCCCGGCGGGCAGGGTACGGTACTGGCTTCGGCACCGGCGCACACCGTCGATCTCAAGCTCGGCCTGGCCCAGCCGTTGTACCTGGGCGGCTTGCTCGCCAACCAGGTCCGCGCCGAGTCGGCGCGCCGGCAGGCGGAAGAATGGACGGTGCGGCAACGGACCCTCGACGTGGCCGGTATGGTCAAGAGCTCCTATTATACCTGGCAGTTGCTGGGTAAAAAATCCGCTTCACTTGAGCTGCTCCGCTCTTCCCTGGAACTTCACGAAAAACGGATCGGGCAACTGGTCAAAGAAGAGCTGGTACGCAAAACCGACCTGCTCGAAACCCGGAGCAAGATCATCGAAATCGATCTGTCGATGACCGAGCTGCGGCAACAACAGGCGGCCGAGGCGATCCAGTTCCGCCGCCTGACCGGTCTGGAACCGGGCGATATCCAAGCCGGTTACCGGGAGGAGGTCCCCGATCTGGAGACGGCCCTGTCCCGGCTGGCGGCTGGCCATCCGCTGCTGAAGAGTCTGGAGGAGAAGAGCCGACAGGTGGAGATGCAGAAGAAAATCGTCGCTTCGGCTTATCTGCCCCAGGTTTCGGGGTATGCCGAATTCCACTACGGGCGTCCGGGATTGAATTACTTCAAGGACGAATGGACCCCCTATTTCGTCGGCGGTCTGAATCTCTCCTTTTCCGTTTTCAACTGGAACCGAAAAGGTCGGGACCAAAAATTGCTCGACCTGGGTTTGGAAAAAATTGCTAACCAGCGGAGCGATTTCCTGCTCAACGGTGAGCGTGGCCTGCGCCAATTGTATGCTCAGAAGGAGGCCGTGGCCGCCAAGCGGAAATTATTGGATGAGCTGATCGGCCTGGCCGACGAGGAGGTCCGCTTGAAGGAGCGTCTCTACAGTGAACGGCAACTCGACCACCTCACCTACCTGCAGGCCGAAACCAGCCGGGAACGGTGCCGTTCCCAGCGCGACGAATTGGAGATGCAGGAGAGCATGCTGCATGCCGCGATTCAAAACCTGATGGGAATCGGACAGGAGGAATCATGAAACGGATCATTTATCTGTCGACAATCATATTATTCGGGTTTTCCTGGGCCTGCCGGCCGCGGTCGGATGAGATCCGGGCGCCCGGCCTGGTGAAGGGTGACACAGTGACCATCCAGGCCCTGGCCGGCGGTACAGTCGGTCGGGTAGCGGTCCGCGAGGGGGATGTCGTGAGTAAAGGCCAGTTGCTGGCGGAACTGAACCGGGACAAGATCGACAATGCCCTGAAGGGGCTGGAGATCGGCAAGCAGGAGTTGCTCAACCAGGAGGCGCAGACCCGGGAAAAATCGACCTTCCTGAGGGCCAATGTCGATTACCTGACCAAGCAGGTGCAGCGGTTCGACCGGTTGAACGAGAGTGAATCGATCCCCGGTGATCAACTGGAGCGGGCCAAGCTACAACTGCTGGAGGCCAAAACCTCGCTGGCCAATCTGCAGCGAACCCTGGAGAATATCGAAATCCAGAAGGCGAGGCTCAACGTGAACCGGGAAAACCTGGAATTGAGCGCCAAAGACCTGGTTTTTTTGGCACCGGCTGACGGGGTGGTGCTGGATGTCTATGCGGTGGTAGGAGAGACCGCCTTGCCCGGGATGGTCCTTTTGGAACTGCTCGATCCGGGCAGCCTGTACATCGAAACATTCATTGAGGAAACGGAACTGTCCCGGTTGCGTCTGAAAGACAAGGTGCGGATCGAACTGGACGGCCGCAACCGGCAGGATCAGTTCGGGACGATCCGCTATTTCGGGCGCAAGGCCGAATTTTCGCCCAAGTACATCCTCTCCGAAAAAGAACGGCAGGCGCTTTTGTATCTGGTGCGGATCGGTCTCGAATCAAACCGGGGCCTCTTCAAGATCGGCATGCCGGTGACCGTCGCCTTCCAGCCGGCCGTGGCCGACTGAGTGAAAGATCGTGTTGCGGGCGGAAGGGATCGGCAAGCGGTTCGGCGCGGTGACTGCGCTGCAGGATGTCTCCTTTGCCTTGCCAAGGGGGACGATGACGATCATCAGCGGTGCCGACGGCGCCGGCAAGTCGACCCTGCTCAAGATCCTGGTCGGCCTGGTGCGGCGCGATCAGGGACTGCTGGTTCTCCATGACCGGGAGATCGGTTCCGACTTCACGCCAGTGACGTCGATCTGCGGCTACATGCCGGAACGGTTCTCCCTCTATACCGACCTGACGGTGGAGGAGAACCTCGATTTCTTCGCCGCCATCCACCAGGTGCCAGTCGCCCGACTCCGGGAGATGAAAACGAGGATGCTGGAAAAGACCGGCATGGCGCCGTTCAGGGACCGCCGCGCCGGCGCCCTCTCCGGGGGGATGAAACAGAAGCTGGCTCTATCGGTTATCCTCCTCTCCTCTCCCGACCTGATTCTCCTGGACGAGCCGACGACCGGAGTCGACCCCCTTTCCCGCATCGAGTTCTTCGATATTCTGCAGGAGCTCAAAGCCGAGGGGAAGACGATCGCCCTGACCACTCCCTACCTCGACGAGGCCGAGAAGGGCGACTATGTCATCTTTCTCAAGGAGGGGCAGGTACTGGCCCAGGATTCGATCCGTTCCCTGTTGGACCGTTTTCCCGCCCGACTGCTGCGGATCGTCCCGCGGGAGAGCATCTTCGCGGCCATGGAGGAGTTGGAGCAAAACCCCCTGATGCGCGGCCGGGCTTATATGCGCGGCAATGCCATCCATATCCTCCAGCTCAAGGGGGAATCCTGGGCGCCGCCGTTTCCGGTCGATGCCATCGGGGAGGAGCCGCCGAGCCTGGAGGATATTTTCATTTATTACGAGCGGCAACTGGCCCGGGGAGAGTCATCATGAGCCATGCAAACGGCACCGCACCCATGATCGAGGTGGTCGACCTGACCAAGACCTTCGGGTCGTTCACCGCCGTCGACCGGATCAGCTTCACCATGGGGCGCGGTGAAATTATCGGCTTCCTGGGTCCGAACGGGGCCGGCAAGACGACGACGATCAAGATGATCATGGGGCTCCTGCGCATCAGTAGCGGGCTGGTCCGGGTAAAGGGGCTGGACAATCGCCGCCACCTTCCCGAGATCAAGCGCATGGTCGGCTATATGTCTCAGAAATTCTCCCTATACCCGCTGCTCACCGCCCGGCAGAACGTCGAGTTCGCCGCCGGCATTTTCCGGTTGCCCCGGTCCACGGTGAAAGTCAGATTGGAAGAATTGCGCGGCCTGATCCCGGCCGAAATGGTCAACCTGAAGGTGGAGGATATCCCCCCCGGCATCCGCCAGCGGGTGGCGTTGTTCGTCTGCCTGCTCGGCGACCCGGAGATCATCCTGCTCGACGAGCCGACCTCGGGAGTCGACCCGGAGACGAGACGCCGGTTCTGGCAGGAGATCTATCAATTGAAAAAGGGGGGGAAAACCCTGATGGTGACCACCCACTACCTGGACGAGGCCGAGTATGCCGACCGGATTCTGATCATCAACAACGGCCGGCTGATCCTGGAGGGAGAACCGGGCGCACTGCGCCGGGCGGCCGGAGACGCCAGCATGGAAGACCTGTTTCGCCACGCTGTGGGGTCCTCATGACGCGCATCAACGCCGTAGTCAGGAAGGAGTTCCACCATATCCTGCGGGACACCCGCAGCCTGATGATCGTCTTCGCCATGCCGGTAATGATGATCGTTTTCTACGGGTACGCCATCAGTTTCGATATCAAGCAGATCGATGCCGGCGTAGTCGATTTCAGCGCCACCGAATGGTCGCGCGACCTGGCCCGCGCCTTTGCCAACAACCGCTATTTCCGCATTCACGAGCCCCCTCCCGGGGGCGACCCGATCGCGCAGGCTGAAAAGAAGCTTCGGTCCGGAGAGTGGAAGGAGTATATCTACATTCCGGCCGATTTCGGTGACCGGTTGGCCGCCGGCCGGTCCGCTGAGGTGGGACTGGTGGTCGACGGCAGCGACTCCAACACCGCCAACCTTGTTTACCAGTACAGCCAGCAGATCGTCATGCAGTACATGCTGAGCATGAAAAACCTGGAGGAGTTGATCCAGATCCGTACCCATTTCTATTTCAACCCCGAAGCCAAGAGCTACATTTTCTTCATCCCGGGGCTGATCGCCATCCTGCTGCTCATGGTTTCAGCCCTGCTTACCTCCATTTCGATCACCCGGGAAAAGGAGAGCGGATCGATCGACCTCCTCTTCATTTCGCCGCTGAAATCGCGGGAGATCATCCTGGGAAAGACTGTCCCCTACATCTTCGTGGCGCTGATCGCCGGGGTGTTCATCCTGTTGTTCGCCCGCTTCTGGTTTCATATCCCCTTCCGCGGCAACCTGCTGGTCCTCCTCTTCTTTTCCCTGATCTACATTTTCTGCGGCCTGGCCTTCGGCATCCTCGTCTCTACTCTGGCCTCCTCGCAGCGGATGGCCATGCTCGGCGCCCTGCTGGCGACGCTGCTCCCCTCGATCATGCTCTCCGGGTTCATCTTTCCGATCGATTCGATGCCCGTCATTCTGCAGTTCTTCGCGCGCCTGGTCCCGGCCACCTACTTCCTGCGCATCATTCGCGGCGTGGTGGTCAAGGGGGCCGAGTTGAACCATTTCCTCATCGACGGCGGGATCCTGCTGGGGATGAGCCTGGTGTTGATCTTGGCCGCCACCGGCAGGTTCGTCCGGTTGCGCCGAGGTGTTCGATGAGAATATTCTACCTGATCAAGAAGGAAATTCAGGAGTTTCT
>Ga0209287_10001467_pt1 | contig 11700 bp, 13 predicted proteins | sample PPLLak3cmMay2015_2_FD_187255 | JGI IMG/M metagenome (GOLD analysis project Ga0209287, IMG submission 187255) | Freshwater sediment microbial communities from Prairie Pothole Lake near Jamestown, North Dakota, USA - PPLs Lake P8 Core (1) Depth... | ecosystem: Environmental > Aquatic > Freshwater... | reverse complement strand
AGAACTTATGGCTTCAGCACGAGCATACGCCATTGAGACACCGAGGATAGCATTTGCACCAAGTTTTGCTTTATTGGGAGTCCCATCCAGGGCAATCATTGAATAGTCGAGTTCACGCTGGCTGACGAAACACTTCCCGACAATATCTTTTGCAATGATATTGTTAACGTTTTCAACGGCTTTCAGAACACCTTTGCCAAGGTATCGTTTCTTGTCACCGTCACGTAGTTCGCATGCTTCACGCTCACCTGTTGAAGCACCGCTTGGAACTGCCGCTCTGGATTCAGTCCCGTCTTCAAGCGTTAAATTGACTTCCACTGTGGGGTTCCCACGTGAGTCAAGTATTTCCAATGCATTTACATTAATAATTTCCATTGTAATTAATTTTAAGTGATTAGCAATTTATCCTGTTTGTTATTTCAATCAGTTTATTGATATCCGCATCATATTCTTCGGAATATTTCTTCGGGAACGTTCCGTAACCTTTTATCTTCCGTGATAAAGTGTCAGTCAATATTTCCCAGATTTTGGTTCGTTTCGCATTGATTACCCTTTGCAGGCTCAAATTTTCCTTTGATGTACCATATTTCTCTGACAGTTCACAGATATAACTCTTAGCCACCTGAATTGCAGAAATATTATTATCAATAGTTCTATCATCAACATCTATATGTAGTATGTTGCAGCAGGTATTGCTGTGCTTCAGTAACATGTCTTCCAGTTCCGACAGGGATTTCTCAACCACTATCAGGCTCGAAGAGAGTGTCCTTGTGTGGTTCTCTGAAAGGTGAATCTTCTTACTCATTTGTTGATACAACTGAATGCTGAATATAAAGTTATGAAAAATATATGTCTTATTTCTTCGCTTTTATTATGTCTGGCAACTGGTCATCAAGAACTGGTTTTTCAAGCAGATGGTCAGGCAGGAAATACTTGTTTGCTATAAGAGTCGGTACAACCGCACTGGCGATGACTACACCTACTATAACTGAATACTGTTCGATATTGATGATGTTATTGGTAAGACCGTACAATGCCGAGATCGTCCCAAATGTAAGTCCAGTCGACATAAGCAGTGTATAGTACCATTTTTCCTTTTGATGCTTTTTGAACCTACTGATGACAGGGTAGAGTCCAAAGATTTTAAACATGATTTTCCCCCCAAATAATAGCATAAACACCAAAAATGCTCCCAATATCGCAGGTATGGATACTAATGCTCCTGCCCGCAGGAAATAAACTGGCGTTAAAAATCCAATGGTCATGGTACGCAACCTTCTGACAAAGAAATTATCCTTCTCGATGGTTCTTGCCAGTATCATTCCTATTATGTAGGCTGGCAGAACAGGCTCACTGCCAGACCACATTGCCAGAACACCCATTGACAACAGAACAAATAATATCCATTTGGTTCGAATTGCAGCAGTTTTAAAAGCAAAATGCTTTATCAGAAAATTTGTGATTGCCGGCAGTATGAATATCAGGACAAGTGTAACAGCAATAAATATCAGTGTTCTATATGTGAAGGGAGCAAATATTAATCCCAGACCTATTACTGTGCCCAAATCATTAACGAAGCAGGCACCGAGAATACTTTTTCCAAATGATGTTTTATTAAAACCATATTCTATCATCACGGCATAGACAACAGCCATTGATGTTGTTGAAAGAGCGATTCCGGTTAGCAGACTTGGGCGAAGTCCCCAGTCTAAGAGAAAATATGCAATCAATGATGCTCCAATGAATGGAGCAAAGAATCCGACAAAACCAACAATGGTGATTTCCTTGAATTTTGATTTGAGCGAATCGGGATTCAATTCTGTGCCAGACAAGAATGTAAGCATAATTGCAGCCAGTCCTGCAATAAATTTCATCCAGTCAGCATCAAGTGCCAATTTGTTAGTAAATCCAATTTTAAAAGCCATATAACCAATAACTGCACCGATAATGATTTCCATCAGTGCATTTGAGATTTTCAGACGGTTCGCTATGATAGTGGATAAGAGTGCAGAAAAGAACCAGAAGGCTGCTACTAAGTATATGTTTGTCATAAAAAAACTCCTGTCAATTAAAAATCAGTAGGAGTTATCAGCCTGAGCGGTTAATGGCGAACTCCATCGCCAGTGCGCAAATGTAAATATTATTTATTGAAAAATAAGGAGCGCTTATTTTTAAATCCCTCCGCTGAACAAGTTCAGGTCGGGCTTAAAAACAAATCCTCCGCCGCTTCGCGGGGAGGATTTTATTGAGGTCGGTGGCGGATTCGAACCGCCGTAAACGGTTTTGCAGACCGCTACCTAGCCACTCGGTTAACCGACCGTGTGCTCCTTAGCCCTGGCGAAGGAGCGCCGTGAGTTCGAACTGCAAAAATAATAAATTATTTAAATAAAGTCATGATGCTGGCCTGGTGAGGAATCACCTGCTCACCACCACACTTACCGAATTCACCCTGCCTCCTACCGGAGGATTCAGCTTCGTAACTTTTACTGTTACCTTCTTTATCCCTTCCATCTGAGCATAGATAGCATTAAGTATACGGCCTGCAATATGCTCAAGCAAATGCGATTTATTCTGCATCTCCTGCTTTACAATTTCATATGCCTGCTGGTAATTCACCGCATCCTTCAGGTTGTCACTCTCCGTCGGCTTTTCCATGTCGGTCTCAAGGGTGACATCTATAAGAAACTTGTTACCTACTATCTGCTCTTCCTTAAAATGCCCGTGAAAAGCATAAAACTCCATTCCTTCAATCTGAATCAAACCCATATTACTAAATCCTTTGTGTCCAAAGTTAAATCACAAAGAGCACAAAGGAGAAGAATGTTCGAATTAAATATTTTCAATGAATATAATAATTGCAAAAATATTTGGTTTATATCTTAAACTAGTTTATATTTGCAATATATTTATGTTCTTTAAGTATTCACTCATAAAAATAAACATTATTATGGAAAACGATGAAAAACTGATGACAGGCGAAGAGAGCCTGAAGATCATTACCGATATGATCAATAAGACGAAGGTCAATATCCGCCAGAGCAGCTTCCACCTTCTCTTCTGGGGCTGGCTGCTGTTCTTCTGCAGCCTTTCGGAATATCTGCTTCTCAAATTCACTGATATAGTCAATCCCTGGTATGTCTGGTATCTTGTTATCCCGGGGGTATTTGTATCAATGATATACGGAATTATGAAAGGCAGGAAAGAGAGGGTTTACACCTATGCTACCAGTCTGTATATGTGGAACTGGATCGCATTTATGGTGGCAGCAATTGTTTTGTTTACAATAATCTGGGGCCGGTGGGAATTATTCGCTTCACTTATCCTTATGCTTGCTGCAATTCCTACTTTCATCTCAGGGATTATTATCAAGTTCCGCCCTTTGATTATCGGTTCATTTACATTCTGGATTCTTGCCCTGGTCGCCCGTTTCAGCGGACCGGAAATAGCTCCACTTGCAGCCCCGGTCGCTATGCTGACAGGCTACCTTATTCCTGGTTATCTGCTCAGAAAAAGGAACGGCCATGACTCAGTTTAAGGATCTCGACCCCATGCTACACTCCCAGCTGCGGCTTGCAATAGTATCGCTTCTGATGGGAGTGGAATCGGCTGAATTTACCTTTCTGCAGGAAAAAACCGGGGCAACGGCAGGCAACCTCAGCATCCAGATCACAAAACTGAAAGAGGCCGGATATATTGAGGTGACAAAGAAGTTCCGCAACAACTACCCGCAGACACTCTGCAAAATAACACCGCTCGGCCGGCAGAAGTTTGCTGAATATGTAAAAGCTCTTAAAGAGTACCTCAACCCCGAACACAAATAAATATTTCTTGGTGATTCTTGGTGTCTTCGTGTCTTGGTGGCTATTCTTTTCTTGCCACCAAGGCACCAAGTCACCAAGTTTCACAAAGGAAAAATGACTTATTTTATAGGATGGACTCAAATTCATCCTATTTTTGTAGTCTTAAAATTATGACGGATGAGTGACGAGTCCCTGAAGGAGAAAGAAGAATCTAAACCCCCTGTAAGTTTTATCGAGCAGTTCATTATCGAAGACCTTCAAGCCGGTAAGAACGAAGGCAGGATCCATACCCGCTTCCCACCCGAACCCAACGGATACCTTCATATAGGACATGCAAAAGCCATCTGCCTCGATTTCGGGATGGCTCAGAAATACGGCGGCAAATGCAACCTGCGCTTCGATGATACCAACCCGGTAAAGGAAGAAGTTGAATATATCGATTCAATAAAGGAGGATATCCACTGGCTCGGATTCGATTGGGAAGAGCGTGAATATTACGCATCGGATTACTTTGGCAGACTGTTTGAATTTGCAGGTGACCTCATCAAAAGAGGACTTGCCTACGTTGACGATCAGCCCGCCGAAGTTATCTCAACCCAGAAAGGAACACCCACCCGTCCCGGGACTGAAAGCCCTTTCCGTAACCGACCGGCTGAAGAGAGCCTCAATCTTTTCTGCAGGATGAATGAGGGTGAATTCGAAGAAGGAAGCAGGGTGCTCAGGGCAAAGGTCGACATGACATCCCCGAACATGCACATGCGCGATCCGATAATTTACAGGATCATCAAATCATCGCATCACCGTACGGGCGATAAGTGGAATGTTTACCCGATGTACGATTTTGCCCACGGTCAGAGCGACTACTTTGAAGGTATTACACATTCGCTGTGCACCCTTGAATTCGAGGTGCACCGCCCCCTGTACGACTGGCTTGTTGACCAGCTTAAAACATCGGAATACCGGCCACGTCAGATCGAATTCAACCGCCTCAACCTTACCTATACCATGATGAGCAAGAGGAAGCTCCTCGAGCTTGTTCAGGAAGGAAAGGTCAGCGGGTGGGACGACCCAAGGATGCCTACACTCTGCGGCCTGAGGAGACGAGGCTATACTTCTGAATCAATAAGACGATTTGTCGATCTTATAGGATATACCAAGGTTGAAGCTATCAATGACGTTTCACTCCTGGAACACGCTGTGCGTGAAGACCTTAATATCAAGACTCCAAGGGTATTCGGGGTACTTGACCCTTTGAAAGTTATAATTACAAATTACCCTCATGACAAGGTTGAGAATGTTGAGATAATAAACAATCCTGAGGATGAAAGCATGGGTACAAGGATGGTTCCGTTCAGCAATGAGGTTTTTATTGAGAGAGATGATTTCATGGAAAACCCTCCCCATAAGTTCTTCCGTCTTGCCCCCGGAACTGAAGTCAGACTGAAAGGAGCATACATTATCAAATGTGAGTCTTTCAGAAAGAACGAAAAGACCGGGATCATTGATGAGGTATACTGCACTTATGACCCTGCAACAAAAAGCGGCGGTGATGCATCCGGCAAAAAGGTGAAAGGCACTCTTCACTGGGTCTCAGCCCGGCATGCAGTTGATGCAGAGGTAAGGCTTTATGACAGGCTTTTCGACCATGAAGATCCCACAGGGCAGAAGGATGATGATTATCGCAGCTTCCTGAATCCTGATTCGCTGAAAATATTGAAAGGCTGCAAGCTTGAACCATCCCTGAGTTCTGCAAAACCGCCTGACAAGTTCCAGTTCCAGCGTCTTGGCTACTTCTGTGTCGATTATGATTCCAAACCCGGACAGATGGTATTTAACCGAACGGTCGGACTTAAGGATCCCTGGGCTAAAATGAACAAGTAACCAGGCATTCGTTCCTGTTTCCCCATGACATCATTTTTCCTTATTTTTATAAGTCATAAAATTGACTTAAATGAAAAATGAATTGAATCGCCGTGATTTTGTCAGGAATGCATTTCTGGGAACAATCGGTCTGGGACTGGCATCAGAGAACCTGATGTTCTCAAAGGCAGGCCAGCCTGCCGGAAAGATCGGTATAATCGGACTTGACACCTCGCATAGTACTGCCTTTACCAAAGCAATCAATTCGCCTGATGCCAGACCTGAATTTGCAGGATTCAGGGTCGTGGCAGCTTACCCCAGGGGAAGCAGCGAGATCAAATCAAGCTATGAAAGGATCCCCGGGTACATTGAAGAGGTAAAGAAATACGGTGTGGAGATTGTAAATTCCATAGATGAGCTTATCTCAAAAGTTGATTACGTGTTGCTCGAAACCAACGACGGACGGCTTCATCTCGAGCAGGTCATACCGGTCTTTAAGGCAGGGAAAAGAGTCTTCATTGATAAACCTGTAGCGGCAAGCCTTGAGCATGCGATCGCAATTTTCAATGCTGCTGACTATTATGAGGTCCCGGTATTCTCCTCATCCTCGCTAAGATACATCACAGGCGCTTCTGAAGTTGCAGAAGGGAAGATTGGCAAAGTGACAGGGGCTGAAGCTTTCTCTCCATGCACACTTGAAAAGACGCATCCCGATCTCTTCTGGTACGGCATTCACGGAGTTGAGACCCTGTTTACCGTTATGGGAACGGGGTGCAGGAGAGTTACCCGGATCAGCACTCCGGATACAGACGTGGCAGTCGGAGTATGGAGTGATAACCGCATAGGTACATTCCGAGGTACCCGTTCGGGAAAAGGCGGTTATGGAGGCACCGCTTATGGAGAAAACGGGAATCTGACCCTTGGTCCCTATGCAGGCTATGATCCATTGCTGGTAAAGATCCTTGAGTTTTTCAGGACAGGTGTGGAGCCTGTAAAAAGAGAAGAGACTCTTGAGATATTTGCTTTCATGCAGGCGGCTGATGTCTCAAAGAAGAAGGGCGGGATCCCCGTTGAGCTTGAAAAGGTTATGGCTGATGCTATGAAGCAGGCAAAGAAAATAAGTTTCACCTGAACATCAAAGACTCCGCGACCCTCAGACCCTCAGACCATAAGACTATGATACCATAAGACTCTCAGACTTTTTTCTTTTCTCCGAATTTATTTATATTTGCACCCCGAATTGCTCCGTGGTGTAATTGGCAACACGTCTGACTCTGGATCAGAAAAGTCGAGGTTCGAGCCCTCGCGGAGCAACCAGAATATCAACCACTTATACGACTTCTAGTATAGGTGGTTTTTCTTTGTTGCTGGGTTTTTGCTAGGTTTTGGAGGATTTTATGAGAAATCTTTTAAAATTAATTCCTTTGCGGGTTCTATCAAATCCAGTACATCTTCCTTTTTAAAGTCAATATAGTCATCGTAATCTCCTGTTTGCCTCAAATCGAAAATATCTGTATAAAACTTACCAGATTCTTTATCTATAAGACCCGACTTAACAAAATGTAATCCAAACATTTGCCTCACACCGGAATGAGTCTGAGCATGAATATCTTTATCAACGAGCAGGGCAATAACAGCATAATAACAAGCATAGTAAAGCCGATTAACAGCAGTATTCCATAATTTATTTTTCACATGCAAATCAACTTCAGTAAAAGTCTCTCTTGCCTTAGTAATCCTGTATTTTACTAACTCCCGGCGCTCTTCCTGATTCATAAGACCTTACCCTCCCTGGCAACATTTTCATAGAACGGAGTATTTCTATGTCTCATCTCCCAATCCTTTTTAGAAAATATTAACGGACTTATTATAGTCCCTGTATCAAATTCAATATCATATAAGGGGTATTTTATCCTTTTTTGGTCAAATCGTGTAATCATTTCTTTATCAATAAGAATTAACAGGTCCAAATCTGAATCAACCCTGGAATCTCCTCTTGCATACGAACCATACAAAATCAATATTGCATTTGGTTCTGTACTACTTACAGATTTTTTAATCAATTGCAATATGTGATTTTTATCTTTCATGCACCAAATTTACAATTTTCTGAGGAACCATCGCCACAAACTCTGATCCAATTGCATACGTCAGTTAATCTGACCATATTCCGCCGGAGTAAATTGACCATCTCTTGCCGGAATTAATTGCTTGTTGATAAAATATTTATGATAATTGCTATTGAACCGGCCAGATGTGGTCAGGCCGTCTGGCCTTTGCAGCTTGGGACCTGAATTCTGTCCAGATGGGTATGAAGTATCCATGATCTATGTAATGCGTCCTCATAAAGCTTTTGAGGTGGCATTTGAAGAATCTGAGATAATATCCAGCAACAGTCAGTTTATGATAGATGGTAGTGGTTCATTCAGGGAACTTGGGAATGCTTTACGGCATTTTGATAAGTTTATGGCATTTTTATTACGTCCCTTAAACGTCGATGAAATAAACCATTCTGATAGTGAAGTGATGGCAGAGTGCCAGGTAGTCTGAGATAATGCCTAAAATGGCATGACGTACAAGGGTACGTAAGGGTGTTTTTGAGGGGGGATCTAACCAGGTCTCCTTTTTTTATTTTATCCTTTTATAGTAAAGTATCCAATCGATTTCACAATAAGGACAACAATCTCTACATCTGATTGATAAAGTATCTTTTCTAATAGTGTAACTGAAAATATATTCAGGATGTTCCGCATCTAATAATCTGTAAATATTTGATGCATCATCTTCTGATAGTTCATACCTTGAGATATTATTTGTATTTTTTGAGTTATCATACATATAATAATACCCATAATTATTGAATTCAAGATAATGTGTTGTATCATATAGTTCCGCAGTAACAGCACTTCCATTTTCGCCAGCAGTGCTTTTAATCCATTGCCACTGTCCAATAATAGAATCGTTGAAATGTTGTTTTTCACAACTCCATGAAATAATCAGAAAGAGAACAAACCCGATGTAAATACATTTTTTCATGGAGAATTACTTGTCCAAAATCTATTTTGTAAAATGCACAATAATTGTACCGACTTCGTATTTATCTAAACATAATTCCTATACCAAAGCATAGCTGATTGATGTTTTCATTATGTTCCCACTCGTCGAACTGGTCCTGATCATATTCCTTTCTTGTAACCGATTTTGTTTTCTGATACCGATATGCTGCAGTAAACAACAAATCACAATTTTCGTTTAACGGAACTTTAACACCTACTTCAGGATGCAACATGAATCCTCCATAGTGTCGGAGTTTGGCATCATAGGTATAGTAGGGTGGCCAGGCCAGATAAAGTTCGTCAAAATGCCTGGCTTTAAAACCAGCAAAAGAATACCCCGACTTTAATACCACAAAAGGGGAAATTTTATTATCCCATAATGTATATCGTAATTCAGTAAAAAGCGGAAAAAGATTGTAATTTATGATTTCAAAACCGACACCTGCTCCTACTGCCCAATGTTCATTGAATTTATAACCATTCGTGATGGTAAATGAAGGTGCAACGGTCAATGTAGTACGAAATCCGGGATAATAAAATACAGTGGGAGCGACTATATAGGAAGAAGAGTAAGACGGGTATCGCGGGTAATAGTAATAAGCTGACCAGTCGGTGAACTGACCAGCTCCCAATAAAAGGCTGGACTGCATTATATTATAAAATCCTTTCTCTTTTCTGTTAGTGAAATGGGATTGGATTTCATTGTTTTCTGTGTCAGGATTAACTTCTTTTCCTGATTGAGCAGAAATGCTGAGTGTCAGAATCAGTGATAAACTGATAAAATAAATCCTTTTCATAATAACCATTTTATGGGATAAGTTCAATATTTTCCAAATCATTGATATCATACAAGAATAAACCCTGGGTGTTGGCTACAGCAAGGACATTTCCTGATTTTGCATAACAGGTTCCGGATATTTCAGGATAGTATTTTACAAGTTTTAGTTCGTTTTCAGAAGGTAAATAAACCGACAATTCATTTCCAAGTGTTACCACATTGTTACCAATTCTGAATATTGATGTTGCAGCTGTTGGGATATTATAATCAATATATTTCTCCATGTATACTGATGTTTGATCATCACTGTACTTAAATGCTCCCCAGATTGACTGGCCTGACAGAACTAAAAATTCCCTTAAATCCGGCAGGTATGTAATATCCAGGGGATTGAAGTCTGGAAAGAACAGATGAAATGTCAAAAAATATGGTTCATAATCAGTTATACAATCGACATAACCGGAATTATATGCGTTCCCCAAAATATAAATTAAACTGTCAGAAAAAAACATACGTGCCGGCCAGGCATCACTGTAGTAGTAAGGAGGGGCATATATTCCTCTGGGTGTACTCCATACGGTTTCCTCTCTTACATTAAAGATATCTGAAATGAAAGTACAAATAGCCCAGCTATTATAAGAGCCATAGGAATATATCTGATCTGTACCTATTTTTATTATTCCAATGTATGGTATATCATTTTCAGGATGATTGCTGAACCAGGAATCTGGTAACATTTTGGTCATCAAATTGCCATACAGACTGTCGTACTCCGTGAAATCAAGGTTTGGCTTCTTTTCGGTCACTGTGCCTGTAAGTATATGCGTTTCGGATCCTACAATTAATCCTTTCCCTTCCACATAAGGTATATTCCAAAATTCTTTATAGTCTGTGAATCTGTTAAAATAATTTTTCTCCCGATGTAAGACATTCATTTGCAGTGGATTGCTTACATCCATAATGACCAAATCTACAAAATTGTTACAAAAAAGCAGGTTGTTGGAAATTTCGAAATCTTTGATATAATTACACTCAATAAAACATAGATAGCTTGCACTTCCCCCTTTCTTTTCGTAAACATGAATACCGCTAAGCATGTCGCCTACGAAATAATATTTGTCATTGGACACTATCTTGAAGGGTGATACTTGTGGCATTATGGCTGATACTTGTACATTCCCGATTTCGCTCATATCGAGATACACCGAATACTCTTTTGATTGTGAAATTATTTTTAAGTATCTGTAAATGTCTTCATTGTTGTTTTCACACCCAAGAAGAACAAGTACCAATAAAAGATAGAAATGACGTTTCATAAGGCAACTTCATTTACTCAGATTGAAGAAATGCTGAAAATAAGTTAATGGAATAGAACAAATTTCTTTCATTTCAATAGGTTAGGAATACTAATTTTATCCACAAATTATGTACCAGATTGTTTGTCTCTTGCAATTTTCTTAATTGTAACCCGGCTCGCCGTTGCGAAGGGCTGAGCGTAAAAAAACAGCCCGGTGGGCTGTTTTAGCGAAGAGCCGGAATGCAGGGGAGGAAATTTTCGGCAAATGCAGAAGCAAACCCACGTTTTGCCGTATAAAATTGGCTGCAGCAGGCGAGCATTTATCAATAGTGAGGGTTGCGATTTATGTTGTATACCTGCAGCCTATGTATTCAGCCATACAACATAAAGAGAGCAACCCGAACACCTATTTACCTGGTTATTAAAATTAGAAGCTATTGTATTACCCAGTCTGTGTAATGTTTTTGGGAAAAAGTCCCCAGTTTGTTTAATTCTTCATTGATAGCTTGTATATTCCCCAGCTTGGAGTTAAATAATTCAGTAGCGGTTCCATCCTGGGTGAAATATTTATTCCTGACTTCTACTGATTTAAAGACCCAAAAAAAACCCACAAGATTCTCATCATCCCCTCTATCACCCACCGCACTATACATTTTTATATCCCCTTGGAATTGCTTTTCAAATTCTGGAATGAACTTGTTGAGGTAGAAATCATTATATTGGTTAAGCGTAATATCAGGATCAAGAATTACGGTTCCCACATGAAAACCAACGAGATTTCCTTTTTGAAATGTTTGTCCAAAGGTTAATCCTGACAACAGGATCAATGCTGTTAATAAAACTAATTTTTTCATAATAAAATAATTTAAAGGGTTAGAGATATTAATTAAAAAAACAAAAAAAACAAAT
>Ga0209287_10001462_pt1 | contig 11720 bp, 13 predicted proteins | sample PPLLak3cmMay2015_2_FD_187255 | JGI IMG/M metagenome (GOLD analysis project Ga0209287, IMG submission 187255) | Freshwater sediment microbial communities from Prairie Pothole Lake near Jamestown, North Dakota, USA - PPLs Lake P8 Core (1) Depth... | ecosystem: Environmental > Aquatic > Freshwater... | reverse complement strand
CTGAGTAGAGGACGGTTTTTGGGGAGCGCCTGCCAATTCGGGGAAGAATTTGAAGGTCAGCGAGTTATTCGGACAGGAATCGAGGCAATTGAGGCAGAGGACGCATTCGGACTGGCGCCATTTTTCCGTGACTTCGGGGCCATCGGCTCCCTGGCAGTGGGCGGCGCATTTCATGCAATTATCGCAGGTGGCGGCGTTTTTTTCAAGGCCGAAGATGGCATAGCGGGAAAAGAGGCCGAGCATAGCTCCGAGGGGGCAAATCCCCCGGCACCAGAAGCGGGTGTAGATGCGGTTCATGACCAGGACGGCCAGGAAAAAAGTCCCGATGGTGATGATGGTATGGAAATGGGCCTTGCGGAAAGTGAGAATAGCCGGGGCAATGGTATCGTAAACCGATTGCGAAAGGGACGACAGCGGCGGAAAGCCGAACGATTTGAAGAATGAGTTGATGCTGTCGGCAGTATGGTGCAGCATTGGGAGAACGACGGTTCCGATGGAGCGGGCCAGAAACGACAGGGGATCGAAGAGGCCGATTTGCAGGACTCCCATGAGGGCGGCTCCGATTAAGATGAAGAATAAGTAGTACTTAATCTTCTGGTAACTTTTATAGCGGTTTGATTCGATTTTCTTAAGTCCGCGGCGGGAGAGGCGTTCGGAGCGGAATTCCGAGAGCCAGTGGTTGAGTGTTCCCAGGGGGCAGACCCAGCCGCAAAAGAATTTTCCGAGGAAAATAGTCGGAATCAGGATAACCAGCGACCAGAGCAGTCCTTTGAAAACGGTACCATTGGCAAGGAAGGTACCCATGGCGGTGAGAGGGCTGAATTCGAGGGCGATCGAAACCGGGTACGGCAGTTGTATGTTCGAGACGTTTTCGGGGGTGAAGTTGACTTCGAAGTTGGTTTTCAATATCAGCCAGAAAAATACCAGGAAAAAGAGGAGCTGTGAAATTCGTCGGAGATTTACGGCGGTTTTGACGGTCATGACAGCAGCTCTTTGTATCCGGCGGCGCGGTAGTCGATTTGTCCCAAACCGCTTTTGGCGGCGAGGGCGATGTGGCCGACGTTTTCGGGCTTGAGGCCGAGGAATTCCGAGGCGCGGGCATCGGCTGCGACCTGGTCGGTGGCGCAGATGACGGAATTTTGTATGGCGACGTCGTTGAGGGAGCCTCCCTGCGGGCCTCCGCGCATAAGGACGCGGGTGGCATCGACGACGGTCAGGGTCGGGGGGCAGAAGACGGCGAGGTCGACGATGGACTGGTCGATCGACTGGTGCAACCGGTTGCGGGGTCCTCCGAGGATGCCGTAGAGATTTTTCATGGCGATAGTACAAGATGAAAGGGAATGCTGTTTGACGATGGGCATATTTATCAGGCGGTCGGTATCGACGAAATATTTCAGGACCGGCCAGGCGGTCAAAATTTCCCCTTTCAGATCGATAGTGATAAAATCTTCATCGGTCGGGAGGATAACATTGGCGCCGGCCCTTTCGGCCGCTTCACGGATGCCGCTGCGGAGGAAACAGCGCCGGGGGTCATTGCAGGAAATATCGGAGACGATGACTGAGGAGGCTCCGGCCGCGAAGCAGAGGCGGACCATTTCTCCGACCAGGACGGGGTTGGTATCGGCGGCCTGAGAGGGAGCGCGATCCCAGCCGACATTGGGCTTGATGGTAACCCTCTCCCCCGGTTTGACGAAGCGTTTTATTCCGCCGAGGGCGTCAAGGGCGCGGTTAAGAGCCGCCGCGTGGTCGACGTTTTCGGCGAGGGCGATTTGGGGGAAGCTGCTATCGGGTGCAATCGAAAAGGAAGTCTTTTTTACAGCCGGGACGCTGTAATGAGCGGTATCGAAATTATGGAAGGCGAATCCGGTGCCGCCGGTTATTGCCGCCAGCGCCAGAGCCTTCCCGGTTTTTTTGATAAAATCCCGCCGCTCCATCTGTCCTCCGAGTAAACTTCAAACAATATATAGCAATACTATGACGGAGGCAAGCCAGAGAAGGACATTGAGCAGAAGCGGGGCATCGGTGAAAAGAATCCGGGTGGGAAATCCCCCCTTGGATTCCTGATGCACCAGGTAAAGGTAGCGGAAAATGCCGTAGACAACGAAGGGGGTGGTCAGAACCATATAGGGCGTATGCAATTTGCTCTGGACCGAAGGAGACACGGTATAGAAAAAGTAGGTTATAACCGCCGAGGCGGTAACGACTCCGATCAGCTGGTCGAGCAGGTAGGAGGAATATTTTTCAAGAATTTTGCGGTGGGGGACGGCTCCTTTTTCGAGGCTGACCAGTTCATGGCGGCGTTTTCCCAACGCGAGAAAGAGGGCAAGAGTGAACGTGGCGATAAGAAGCCAGCTCGAAAAGGGGGCATCGATCGCGACGACACCGGCTTCGGCACGGAGGACAAAGCCGACGGCGATCGACATGACATCGATGATGACGATGTTTTTAAAAGCGAGGCTGTACAGAACACTGAGGATCAAATATCCTGCCGAGACCAGGAAAAGGTCAAGATTAACGCTGTATGAAATGGCCAGCGCTCCGGCGGCGAAAAGAATAACGACTATCACAGCGGTGGCTATCGATAATTGCCCCGAAGCGAGGGGGCGGTTCTTTTTCATGGGATGGAAGCGGTCAATTTTGCGGTCGACGATATCGTTCAGGGCGTATACCGCCGAGGATAAAAGGCAAAAGGCGACGGCGGCAAGAAGCGCTTTAATCTGGAATTCTCTGATGAAGGCATTACCGGAAAAAATAATGCCGGCAAAGACGACTCCGTTTTTGACCCACTGCCAGGGGCGGATCAACTTTATTATTTGCGGGAGCATTGATTAAAGATCGCCAGAAATGGGAAAAAAGACAAGGAATAATCTTCAGAAAGGAAGCGACCGTTCGATCTGCAGGTAGAAATAGTTTATGAAGGCGACGCCTTTGTTTTTGGCGTCATCGACGGAAGAGCGGGAATCGACGGTTACCCTGATGATGGCGGCATCGGTCGGCCGGAAAAAGAGGGCGTTTTTGGCGAGATCGAGTTTCAGGCCGTATTCATCGCGGATGGAACCGGAGCGGGTTTCGAACCAGTAGAACATTACGACCTTTTTGTGCGAATCGGAAATCACGGAGCAGTTCACGATTTTGGATTGGCCGTTTGGAAGCGGGAGCTTGAACGGTTCGATCGTTTCAATGCGCCAGCCTCCGCCGGGAAGGCAATGTTTCGGCGAATGAATCTGGCTGCCGTATTTTTGCGATCCGAAATAGGCGACGAAAAGCTGGTACTGCGAACCATCGACGGCGGCATATCCCCGGTTGCTGGCGAGGTCGGCTTTGAGGACCTCTTCGGTAGCTTCGGATAAGAGGTATTCTTTCCCGTAGTACCGTTCGGTTTGCAGAGGGATAGCGGAAAAGTCGGCGCCGCGATTGGGTTTGGTTTCGGTGAAACGAAGGAGATTGCCGAGGAGACCTCCGAATAAAAGAATCGCCAAAGATACGTACAGCTGTTTTTTCATCGTGCAATCCTCCGGAGAATCCCGCCGAAGATAAAGAGCAGAATAAAGGCGATGACGAAAACCGAGGCTCCCATGATGGAGTGCAGCGGTTCATCGGTGACCTGCACTTCTCCGGCGTAGACCATAACCGAGGTGACGAAGACACGGAAGACATTGCCGATTACGGCAATAGGGATGGTCGACAGAAAGAGCAGGACCTTGGCCCAGAGTTTTTTCTGCGTGATGTAGGCGTAGATGGCTCCGAGAGCCAGAAGCGATACCAGCGAGCGGAGGCCGGAGCAGGCTTCGGCAACTTCCAGAGAATCGTTCGGTAAATGGATGATATTCCCCTGGCGGATTACCGGCATCCCCAGCAAATCGAGCAGGAAGGCGGTCACTTTGCTGGCCAGAAGCTGCATGGGGAAAGTGGCTGAAAAGTAAATGACGTACGGGATCGGTATCATGAACAAGAGAAAGAGAATTTCAAACCAGGTTTTCTTGATGACTGCCGGGCCGAGCAGATAGAGAACCAGGCCGAAGACACTCAGGACCAGCGAAAAGCGGACGGTGAAATATTCGGAAGCGGCATTGCCGATGATAAAGAAACCCATCGCAACGATAAGCAGGGCCAGTCCGAAGTTATTGATACTGAAATTCAGGGAGGCGAGTTCTTTTCGTTTCCGCCAGATAAGGTAGCCGGAAATGAACGGGACCAGGAATCCGTGAGAATAGTTGGCATCTTCGTACCAGTTTATGATCAGATCGATCAGGACCGGCAGATAGATAATGACCAGCGTTCCCGCGATAAGATAGAGGTTTCCCCGTTTTGCTGTGATGGTTCCTTCGTTCATTTATACTCTTTTCGGCAGATAAATACCAAGCCTTGATACGGTTCTCTTTTATATCCTGCGGCAGGATTATTTGACCATCGCCTTTCTTTTAAGTTCAGAGGGCATTTTTTCAATGGCATAGCGGAGGGCGGTCCGTGGCATACGGTCTTTTCGTTGCATGACAAATTCGAAGACTTCTTTACGGTATTTATCGGCGGCGACTTTCAGCATCCATCCGTAACCTTTTTGCACCATATCGTCGTCATCGAGAAGCATTATATCGGCAATGCGAAATGCTTCACTCAGTTTCAAGCCTTCATTCAAAGAGGGTATCAATGATACCGCGGCGGCCCGTTTAAACCAGCGCTTCTTCCCTTTCGCCCATTTTTCGCTTTCCCTGATAAATTCAGGGTAAAGGAGCAGGAATTCTCCCAGAATCGAGCAACTGAAGTGATCGCACGCGCCCCAGTTTTCGACGTAATCTCCAAGCCATTTCTTAAAGCGTTCGTAATCCTTTTTTTCGAAGCGGTCGCGGATACGGTAGGTCCAGTCGAAACCGATTAACTTTTCGCAGTCTCGTCCGGAAGTGCAAAGAATTTCGCAAAGGGATAAAATCCCTTCTTTATTATGCACATTTACTTTCCTGAAAAACTGCGCCGAGACTTTACGGCAGATACCAACTTTCAAAACGTACCTGCGCTTGACCTTTTCCTTGTGGAATTGCTGGGCATCGATTTTGAATTCCCGTTTGTCGTATTTTTTCAATTCCCGGCGGATTTCGGTTATAACGGCGGGGATGGTCGGCATTTCAGTATTTTCCCTCGGTTATAATTTTCGCAATGGCCTTCGCTGCGAAATCGGGTTTGATATTACCGCCCCAATCTTCCTGAAGAGATATTTCACCGAGATTTTGCCCGTATGCATCAAAAACCTCGATCTTAAGAGAATAGACTTTGTACTTTTTGCCGAATAAAATCCAGTCAGCAAGATCCGAGACCGGTATGGTATCGTCATCGGTTACGTAGCCTTCACGTTTCCTTTTTTCCTTGTGTTCACGGATTTCATCGGCGGAGACATTTCGAGTTTCCGTGGGATAAGGCGTATACCATTGAATTTGCAGAATAATATTCCCCTGAAAGGTATTATTTATGGAAAAGTTGAATCCGTGTTTTGTCAATTCCTTCTTAAGCTTTTCAGTGTAGTCGCGTGAATGGCTTTCCATGGCGGTATTATTATTCGATTCATCTTCCGAATCCGATGTTTCAGTTTCGCCGATTCCTTTCAAAACAGACGAATTGTACTCCAATTTCCAGAGGGCTATTTGCTTAACTTCACCATTGATTGCAGAGTGCATTACATTTGGTTTTGAACAAGCCAGAAACAGCAACCCCGCCAGTAGCAGGCCGACGATTCGTTTCTTATTCATATTAAACCTCAAGATTGCACATTATTCATAAAACACGGCGGTGCCGCTGGCCGAGACCATGAGCATCGAAGAGCTGCTGAACGAAATGGTTTCGTAATCGAGGTCGACTCCGACCACGGCGTTGGCTCCCAGGGCTGCAGCGGACTGAGTCATTTCTTCGATGGCGATGCTCTTGGCTTTGCGGAGTTCTTCTTCGTAGGCGGCGGATCGTCCGCCGACAATATCTCTGATATTGGCGAAGAAGTCTTTGAAGATATTGGCGCCGAGGATGGCTTCGCCGCTGACGATGCCGAAATATTTTGTGATATTTTTCCCCTGCATAGTGGGGGTGGTGGTAATCAGCATATTTATTTCTCCCCGATAATGGAATTTGCCGTTTAAGTATAACAATATTACAAAATAAGGGGGCCGGCGAAAATCAAAAAATGCGTAGCGGCGAATTACCGATGAAACCGGGTTTCGTATTAATAAATAGATTAAGGAGGAAAAAATTGGAAAAGAAGGCGATTTTGAAAAAATCCCTATTGTTCGGTCAGGGAGCGGTAAGGAAGGTTCTTGACGGGGTAAGCGAAGAAGATTCCATGCACCAGTTATTTGCGGACATGAATCATATCCGCTGGCAGACCGGTCATATGCTGGGGGGCGCTCAGTCGATGTTACGGGTTTTAAAAGAGGACGCGGTAACCACCGAGAAAGATAAGAAGCTATTCGGAGGAGGGTCACAGATCAGCGGGGAGGCTTCTTTGTATCCGGAATTTTCGAAACTCCGCGACGAACTTTATGCCACCTGGGACAAGGTCAACCTGGCCATAGATAAGACAACCGACGAATTTCTCGAAGAAGAGATCACGTTCAGCGAACAATGGAAACCGACCCGGATGGAGGCGCTGATATTTTTAATCGCGCACGAGTTTTATCACACCGGGCAGGTGGTGCTAACCTTGCGGAGTCTCGGAAAGGAACGCCCGTTCAAATGAGACCGACTTACCGGTATTCCCGAATCAAGTCCTGCATTTTGGCGAGATGGTGATCGTCGTGTTCGGCGATGAAGAGGACATGATCGATCAGGCGCATGGGCTGGTCGAGCCGGGGGTGTTTGGCGGTCATGGCCGGGGCTGACTTTTCGAGAGTATCGAACCGGGCGACCAGTTTTTCGCGGGTATTCCGGAATCGTTTCAATAAGTCGTTGATATCGGCGGCGTTGTGATTGGCGTGTTTCGTTACGGTATTGGTGATATCGGCGGGGCGGAGCACTTCATTTTTCTGCAGGAAATCATCGACGCGAGCATCCCAGAGAATTTCGACATCGAGCAGATGGCCGACCTGTTCCTGGATCGACCAGGATTCCCCCTTTTTGCGGGTCAGGATTTCTTTCGATAATCCTTTCAGCTTTTCTTCGAGTCTGGCGGGGGCTCCACGCAAACGTTCCACCACGGCCGGGAATTGTTCCGGCGGCAAAACGAAATTGAATTTACGGTCAAACCAGATAACGTCGAATTTCATGTATCCTCCCGGGTTATTTCAGTTTGGAGAGATACGGATGGGAATGGGTCTTGGTTCCAATCGGGACGGCGTTGCGGATTTCGTGGACCAGGACGACCGAGGGCCGGGCATCTTCGAGGGTGAAGCCGTTCCCCGCAAGGGTTTCGCGATAGATGACGGTATGCAGGTCGGTGAATCCGCCGGAGAATTCTATTTCGCTTCCATCCATGGTGATAGACCGATAGGTGGTTTGCCCTTTCTGGGCGACTTCGGGGGGGAGGTCTTCCTTATCGATCGACAGAAGCCACTGCACGCGGGCTCGTTCCAGTTCCAGATAGCCTCCGGTTTTGGTCGAAGAGGAAAGGTGGACTTCGTTCAGGATGGTTTTACCGAAGAGCCAGATCAGTAAATCGAAGAAGTGAATCCCGATGTTGGTAGCAAGGCCGCCGGAGCGTTCGATTTGTCCTTTCCAGGAGACGAGGTACCACGGGCCGCGGGAAGTGATGTAGGTGAGACGGATGTCTTTTTTATCTTTGGATTTTTCGGAATCGAGTTTCTTTTTCAGTTCCATCAATGAAGGATGAATGCGGAGCTGAAGGACGGTGTATATGTTATTGCCGTATTCTTTTTCCAGTTCCTGAAGGGCGTCGATATTCCAGGGGTTGAGGACGACCGGTTTTTCGCAGATGACGTTGGCTCCGACCCGTAGAGCAAAGCGGGCGTGGGCGTCATGGAGGTAATTCGGGGAGCAGATACTGACCCAGTTAATGCGCTGTTCTTCGCCGATGCGGCGGAGTTTTTCGATATGGCGGTCGAAGCGTTCGAATTCGGTGAAGAAGCGGCAGTTTTTGAAATAGCTGTCGAGGATTCCCACCGAATCGTTGGGATCGACGGCGCAGATCAAATTATTTCCGGTATCCTTGATTGCCTTGAGGTGCCTGGGGGCGACATATCCGGCGGCTCCGGTTAAAGCGAAATTATAGGCCATGCCCTGAATTCTCCTTACGGTGGTAACGGTTATCAGACAGGAATATCAGTCAAAAGCGGCCGCTTGTCAATTGGGGAATGTTTTTGGAGATATGGGGATTTTTTAAATATCGCGGGCGCCAAGGGTGCCAACCTGCGGGGCGGCGTGACCGCCGAGGTAATTGATGCCATCGGTAAGATTGAAATTTTCCTGTTTGAGGAACGGGAGTATTTTTTCAAGGACTTCCGGCATGGCGGAATGGTCGTCGTGGAGGAGGATAATATCGCGGGGCTTGACGGTTGAAATGATCTTGGCGGCGATAGTGCCGGCATTGAGACCTTTGTTCGAGCCGTTTTCGCCCCCTTCGTTACTCCAGAAAACACTCGACAGACCGCTCATCCTGGCTGCGGTCAGGCCGGCGAGGGTGATTTTGCCGCGCGGGGGTCTGAAAAGCTGGGGAGAAATTCCGGAGATCTTCTTTATGACTTTCTGGCAATGGGCGATATCTTTGCGGTATTCGTTAAAGGTAAAAACTGTTTTGTTGGGGTGCTGGTAGGTGTGATTTCCGATCAGGTGTCCCTGCGTCAGTATTTGTAAAAGGAGATCGGGATTTTTTTCGACACGATTGCCGACCAAAAAGAAGATAGCCTTGGCGTTGTATTTGGCGAGCAATTCCAGGACCACCGGGGTAATCCGGCAGTGAGGGCCGTCGTCGAAAGTCAGAAGGACGCAATTGCCGGCATCGTCATCGAGCCTGCGCTTGATAACGGTATTAGGTATGTACCTTTTTATGCTGGTTAAAAAGGTCATTACTATTCGCTATCCCCCATTATGTACGTCCGGCAGGTACCAAATGTACGTGCGATTATCCGCGCCTGACAATCGGGCAGAAAAGAAAAATATGTCAAATGAGCATTCCCTACACGGTGCCGATCGTCCTGCGAACGGCACTTACTCAAGATACGATATTTCATAAAAAAAACACGCAAAATTCGCTCAGGATATCTCATTTCGTAATTAATAATCCGTTCATTGAAAGCTCTATTAACGGCTGTTATTTCAATTTCGGCAGAAACGGTATTCGGGTTTACGAAATTGGAGTCAATCGGTAAATTTTGTGCGAAACAGGTCATAGCAGATCCAGAATTGTTCAATTACAGAGCGCTTTCTGCTGCGGGAGCAGGAATATTCGTGACAATATTGCGCGATTATTCGCGATAAAGCGGTAGCCGGATTCGGTCAAGCTGTCGACCAAAGGCAGTGAAAGAAACAGCCCGGCGATTTTCCAGCCCAGGGACATTCGTTTCAGGATTTCGGCGACTCCTCGTCCCGCGGAATAAACTTCGCCGGATGGGAGGATCACCTGCACCGCGCGGCGGGATTCGGATAAAGTAACCGAGGGGGGGAGTTTTCCGAAGTTGGCTTTCTGAAATGGGATAAACTTAAAAGTATTTTCCCTCCTTTCGACAAAGCGCTTAAGGAGGCAGCAGACGGAACAGAGACCGTCGAAGATGACCAGGATATTTCGTCCATTGCCGTTCATCTATTGAATAAAACAATTTTTATAAGATATTGGTTCATCATATAATACGGAAATTCGGTTGTTTCGCGGCGTTAAAGTGCTAAATTGGAACCAAATGAAGGAATTGCCGTCTAATAGCTTAATGAATTCCAACGCGATTAATATCAGAGAATTGACCAAAGTCTACCGGGGCGGGGTGCGTGCCCTCGACCGGGTTTCCATCGAAGTAAAACAGGGCGAGATTTTCGGGTTGCTCGGCCCGAACGGGGCCGGCAAAACCACCCTGGTGAAAATCCTTTTGGGAGCATTGAGTGCGACTTCCGGCGACGGCGAACTTTACGGACGGAATATCGGAAGCGCCGCATCGCGGGAGAGAATCGGCTTTCTTCCGGAAAACCACCGATTCCCGTCGTACTTAACGGGAAAACAACTTCTGGCGGTTTACGGCGGGATGGCTGGGCTCGCGGGGGGGACAATCTCGGGACGGTCCGACGAGCTGTTGAGGCTGGTCCGGATGGAGCAGTGGCAGAAGACGAAAATCCGCAAATATTCCAAGGGGATGATGCAGCGAATCGGGCTGGCACAGGCGCTGTTGAACGATCCCGATTTAATTTTCCTCGATGAACCGACCGACGGAGTCGATCCGGTGGGGCGGCATGAAATCCGTCAGATATTGCTGGATTTGAAGGGGCGCGGGAAAACCATCTTTTTGAATTCGCATCTTCTGGCCGAAGTGGAATCGGTGTGCGACCGGGTGGCGGTGCTGGACAAAGGGAGACTTTTGAAAAGCGGCCCGGCCCGGAATCTGATCGAAGCCCTTCCGACGTTCCGTATCGAAACATCGGGAATAACCGAAGAACAGCAGGCGAAAATCAAGGAGGCTTTTTCGCACGGGTTGTACGATAAGAATATCATTCGCATATCGTTCCATAAGGAGAGCGATGTCAATGCCCTGATAGACTTTCTGCGGGGGATGAAGATCGAAATCCTCGCGGTGATTCCGGATAAGAAAAGTCTGGAAGAAAACTTCATTCAGCTCATACGGGGGGCGCAGGAGAATCAGGGAGGGACGGCATGAACAAGTTCCTGGCGATCCTGTACGATACATTCCTTGAAATCAAGAGCGGGAAAATAATCTATCTGTACGGCGCTCTGACCCTGGTGACTTTTGTCGGGATGGCCCTGGCTCCGCAGTTCCAGATTGACGGAAGAGACATCATCGCCGACGGAATGGTGCCGCAGGAGATGATGTCGATGGCGCAGGCGTACTTTTATAAATCGTTCCTGGGGTTTTATGTCCTGCTGATGCTGTTCGGGACTGCCTGGCTGTTGCCGAGATATCTGGGGAAAGGGCGGGTCGAGATTGCACTGTCGAAACCGATCGGGAGAATACCGCTGGCGGGGATGAAGTTCATTGCGGTTTTTTGTATTATGTCGGCGATACTGATCCTGGGAACGATGCCGATCTGGCTGATACTTTCCATCAGGCTCGACATTTTTTCAATGACCTATTTCGGGGGGCTTTTGTATGCGATGCTGGATTTCCTCCTGTTGTACGGCCTGATATTTTCGCTGGGATTAATCAGCAGGTCGGGGGCGGTATCGTTGATCGGGTATTTCGTGCTTCTGGTCGCATCCGGGCTGTTGGCTCAGCGCATGATGATTTACGATTTCCTGGGAGATTCCATCTGGAAGACGATTCTGGATGTGACTTATCATATTCTTCCGAAATACGGCGAATTCGGCGAAAACTATCTTACGATTTTAACCGACTGGAGTATCAAGCAGATTTATCCGGTCTGGTCGACGATTCTCATTACCGTCGTTATCTGGGGGCTGGCGGCTTTTATCTTCACCCGCCGCGATTACTAATCATAAGTACAAAAAAAGACCCGGCCGGGGTTACGGTCGGGTATTGCGGACGGAATAAATTATTGGTTCAGGGTTATTCCAGTACTTTATCGATTGGTTTTAGTTTGCTCCTTTTCCGAGAAGAATGCTGAAACTGATT